>Ga0207848_100199_pt1 | contig 36691 bp, 32 predicted proteins | sample TtaePargueraPR_10_FD_187737 | JGI IMG/M metagenome (GOLD analysis project Ga0207848, IMG submission 187737) | Aerobic enrichment media microbial communities from Bioluminiscent Bay, La Parguera, Puerto Rico - Tt and M2 (3) (SPAdes) | ecosystem: Environmental > Aquatic > Marine > Unclassified ... | reverse complement strand
AATGACAAATTGGCTGACGGCTGGGATCGAGTTTGACGCTGTTATTGCAAACAATGATGAAATGGCGATTGGTGCCATTCAGGCTCTGAAAATTGCGGGCTCAGACATGGACGACATCGTGGTTGCTGGCATTGATGCAACCCCTGATGGATTGACAGCAATGCAAGCCGGTGACCTCGACATTACTGTTTTCCAAAACGCCCGCCGACAAGGTGCTGTAGCTCTGGACGCGGCCCTCGCTATGTCAGAAGGCACCAAACATGATGACAATCTGTGGGTTCCATTTGAATTGGTTACCCCACAAAACATTGATAACTACCAGAATTGAAGCTCCCAATCTCTTGCAGCATACTCTAGCAGAGACTGATTGATCACCATATCCCCCAAGCGGAATGGCTTTACCTGCCCCCGCTTGGGAGATCTTCTAGCAATTTTCGCGCAAATAAATCCGTAACGGTGTTTCTGTGCTGGAAGGCATAGGATCAAGGCGCCCAAAAGCCCCCGCAATCACCTTGAGTGCCAGTGCGATCTCCATTTCCGGTTCCTGATCAATTACCGCATCAATCCGTCCTGTGCGCAAAAGCTCTCGACGTTGCTCTGTCAACTCATGCGTAACAAAAACAACCTCCTCAACATGCCCAAGTGTTTCAATCGCATGCGCTATGGGAACTGCACCTGCCGACGCATTATAGATTGCAATGATCTTCGGATTATCGTTGAGAGCGGAATATGCTAATGCGCCGGCACGTGCGCCCTCTTCATGACTTTCCAGTACGTTCACGATCTTGTGGTTTGGGAAACGCTCCGCCAATACATCGGAAAAACCACTATATCGCTCTGTCTGACCCAACATTGACATCAAGCCCACAATCACCAGAACATCACCGCCTGTAGCAGAGGTCAATCGACCTACAAGTTCTCCGGCAACCCGACCTGCACGGTAATTATCCGGCCCCACATACTTTGCATGCTGCGCTCGAATGTCGGTGGCCAACGTAACGACAGGTATTCCTCTTTCCGCAATCAGATCCAGATATTCTGCAAGTTCATCATCATGCGGGACACACGTGATGACAGCATCATGGCTCGCAACCGCTCCCCGAAGGTCTTTCAAAGTCGTCGTCGGCGTATCCGGATCAGTATCGAATATCCGTGTTTGGATATTAAATGGATTGGGGCCCTGATTCTCCACTGACAATGCCGTTTTAAGTGCACCGTGATACGGGTTCGAGGATGGTTGGAGGAACGCTGCAACACGCAATGTCCGTGCAGCTCGCATATCGAGCGAGCGATCAAGTCTCAAACGACGTGCCGCAGCCAGTACACGCTTTTCTTTTTCCTCATTTACCCCCCCGCGATGGTTAAGGACCCGGTCCACAGTTGCAGCTGAGACGCCCGCTTCGCGGGCAACATCAGCAGCCGTTACCTTTCGCCCCATGATCGCCTCCAATTTGATGAGATTTCATCAAAAATGAACTATCTCCCTTCGCGCTGCAAACGTAATGTTCGCCCATAAACAGAAACAAAAAGAGAGGTAACGAAATGGTCAAACTTGCCTGCTTTGGTGCTGGTCGCATTGGACAAGTGCATGCATCGAATGCTGCCCGGCATCCTAATGTTCAGTTGGCTTACATTGTCGACCCAATCACAGGGCCGCATCTGACAGAACTGGCTCAACGTGTCGGAGCACAGATAACCGATACAGATACGGTTTTCTCTGACGACAGCATTGATGGCATTATTATTGCGAGTTCCACAAACAGCCACGCCGATTTACTGCTACGCGCAGCACAAACCAAGAAAGCCGTCTTTTGCGAAAAGCCCATTAGCCTGGATTTTTCCCTGACCCGGAAGGTTTATGACACAGTTACAGCATCCGGCATTCCATGTATGCTTGGATTTCAGCGCCGCTACGATGCCAGCTTTCGGGCCGTAAAAGACCGAATTGAATCCGGTGTATCCGGTCGTATGGAACAACTGACAATGCAGTCACGCGATCCATCACCACCGCCCGGATCCTATGTCAAAACATCGGGCGGGATGTTCCGGGACAGTTCTATTCATGACGTCGATATGGCACGTTTCCTTCTAGATGAAGAAATCGCAACTGTTTATGCCGTTGGCTCCTGCCTGATTTCTGAGGAAATCGGTCAGGCGGGTGACATCGACAGCCTGATGATCACGCTAACCAGTATATCTGGCCAAATGGCACAGATTACCGCCTCTCGGCGTGGGCCAATGGGTTATGACCAACGGCTTGAAGCCTTATGCGCCAATGAAGTACTGAATGTTGAGAACCAATCGCAAAATGTTCTGAGCATTTCGACATCGGCCGGGAAGCTCCAAGCTGCTCCAGAAAACTATTTCATCGAACGGTATCGCCAAGCGTATCGTGATGAAATGAATGCCTTTGTTGACCTCATCAAATCCGGCAAACATCCCCTCGCCGGTATTTACGACGGGTACGAAGCCCAGCGCTTAGTCGAAGCCGCGCTTGCCTCAATGCAATCCGGGCAGGTTGTTTCTCTTGCATCAGGCTGGACGCCAACTATCCACACCAGTGCCGGAGCTTCACAGTGAACATTTTACCGTGCGGCGTACAGCTGGGTGTCAGTCCGCTCTCTTGGACCAATGACGTGCTTGAAGATCTGGGATCAGATATTCCGCTTGAAAGTTGTCTTTCCGATGCCGCAGACACCGGATATGACGGCATTGAACTAGGACGGAAGTTTCCGCGCCAAGTATCGTCCTTGGGACCATTGCTAGCAACGCATGGCCTTGATCTGATTTCGGGGTGGTATTCTGGAGAACTGGCTGAGCGCAGTGTTGCCGAAGAAATCGAAGCAGTTCGGAAGCATGCAACATTGCTTCGTGATATGCAATGTCAGGTCATCGTTTATGGAGAGGTCGGCATGATGGCCGGGAAAACACCGCTTGATACAGGTATGTCCAACCGTCGCCTGATGACGAAATCGCAACGCAATGCCTATGCCCAACGTCTAGATGACTTCTCTACGCATCTTTGGGGAACGTACGGCTTGAGGCTTGCATACCATCATCACCTGATGATGGTTGCGGAAACTTTCGAAGAAATAGCCGAAATTTTCGATGCCACAGGACCAGAGACAGGCTTGCTGCTTGACACCGGACACGCAGCCTCTGCCGGATTCAATTATCAGCTCCTAATAGATTCCTTTGCACCACGTATTGTCCACATTCATCTCAAAGATGTCCGGTCGGAGGTTATGGATCTGGTGCGCAGCCAAGATAGAAGCTTCAATGACGGGGTACGAAGCGGCATGTTTACCGTTCCTGGTGACGGGATAGTTGATTTTTCGCCAATCGCTCAGTTTGTCCAAGATCATCATTATCAGGGATGGCTGGTTGTCGAAGCAGAACAGGATCCAGTTCAGGCCCCTCCCCGTGCCGCTGTAACACGGGCACGCGGTCACATCCTTTCTGTATTTCACGATCTTCGGAGAACCCTTCATGACCCAAGTGCTTAATATTGGCCTGATCGGCTCTGGTTTCATGGGGCAGGCACATGCCGAGGCCTATAAAAGAGCTGCCATGCTTTATACCGATCTTCCAGCCAAGCCCAATCTTTATATGATTGCGGATGCGACAGAGGAACTCGCTCGAAACGCCGCCGAGCGATTCGGCTTTGAACATTACACCTATGATTGGCGTAAACTGGTTGAAAATCCGGATGTCGATATAGTTGACATCACCTCTCCCAACGCCATGCATTATGAAATGGCCCTGGCTGCCATCTCGGCCGGCAAGCATGTTTATTGTGAGAAACCTCTTGCTGTCACAACCCGCGAAGCCGCCGAAATGCAGCAGGCTGCCCGTGAAGCCGGTATCAAGACAATGGTCGCGTTCAACAATGTCAAGACACCTGCAGCAATGCTTGCCAAACAGATTATTGATTCAGGCCAGATTGGCACCCCTATGCGGTTTCGTGGATGGTTCGATCAGGGTTTTTTCAACGATCCCGCTCTTCCTTTTTCTTGGCGTTGCACACGAAAAGACGCCGGTTCTGGCGCACTTGGAGATCTTGGAAGTCATGTCATCTCGGTTGCGCAATATCTAATGGGAAATATCAGCGAAACCATTGCGCAAACCCAAACATATTTCCCAACTCGACCGGTACCGCACGGTGCCTCCGGTTATAGCGCAAAGGCCAACACAACCGCCCAATGGCAAGAGGTCGAAAATGAAGACCAAATTCAAGCCATGGTCCAGTTTGAAACCGGCGCAGGTGGTACCATTGAGGCATCTCGCGTTTCTGCAGGAAAAGTCTTTGGCATTTACTGGGAAGTTTCCGGGACAGACGGGACGATTATTATGGATGGTGAACGGTTTAATGAACTTAAAGTGTCACGTTTTGGTGATCCCAAGCCTGACCGTGGCTTCAAGACGCTGTTGGCCGGCTCACAAACACCCCAGTTCTCGGCCTTTTTTCCGTTCGACTTTGCCGGCGGAGGACTTGGATATTTTGATGTCAAGGTGATTGAGATACGCGATCTGATCGACGGTATCTGTTTGCAAGATGACTGCTATCCCAATTTCGCCTTTGGTCTTGCAAACCAGCGGACAATCGATGCGATGGAACGCTCTATTTCATCGCGCATGTGGGAGAAAGTATAATGTCAGTCTTTCCGCAATCACTACCGGCTTCGCGTATTCCTAACCCGATGGCAGCGCCAGCGTTAAACTGGGGCATCATCGGAACAGGCTGGATCGCCGAACAATTCATTGCCTCGACACGGGCCCATACCAGACAGGTCTTTAAGGCAGTTGGCTCACGTAGCCGGGAAACGGCGGATCGTTTCGCCCAACAATGGGAATTAGAGACCGCTTATGGTTCTTACCAGGACCTGGTGAATGATCCTGTTCTTGACGTCATATATATTGCAACCCCCCACAATTTTCATTATGAGCATGTAAAACTTGCACTGCAGGCTGGCAAAAATGTGCTCGTTGAAAAGCCGATGGCCATGAACCTGTCGCAAGGCCGGGAAATGGTAACACTTGCACGAAGCAAAGGGCTGTTTCTGGCAGAAGCTCTCTGGACATATTTCCTGCCAAAGTTCGATGTCCTGGAGCAGATATTCCAAAGTGGTGTATTGGGCGAAATAAAATCAATCCACACGGAATATGGTGAATATTTCACACGCGATCATCGTATATTCAACCCAAACTTGGCAGGCGGTCCTCTTCTTGATCTTGGCACCTATCCGCTATCACTCATATCAAAACTTATGGGTGTACCTGACCGGATCACCGGGATGAAGCAGATGGACGAAAGCGGTGTTCATGGGCAGCTTTCCCTCATCATGGCCGACGGGAATGGTAATCAAGGAACGCTTTCAACCACACTATACGGGATCACGCCCACCAATGCCGCAATCGTGGGCACAGGTGGCACAATCCGCTTTGGTAGCGAATTCAACTTGCCTGGGCCGTTCTCACTTCTCTCTGCCGATGGTTCAAAAGCACTCGAATACAACGAAAAGCCCGGGAGACATTTTGAAGGCCTGTTTTACGAGGCAGCGGAAGTCGCCAAATGCATCTCGAAAGGCAAATTAGAGACCTCTAAGCGACCACTTTCTGATAGCTTGGAGATGCTTGAAACTCTCGACATGGCGGTCAAGACGCTTGGCATCTCTTATGAGTTATCGCGCCTTGATCATATATGAATATTCGAAAGATTTCTCTAAATACAGGAGACGACATCAATTCCCCAAGTCGAGGAATGACGAAGTATCTTCAACGGACACTGGTTTAACTGATCTGCTTCAAGACATCAGACAAAGTCTCTCCAATTTTATCGATCTCAAACTTCTCAACGATCAACGGGGGAGAAAGTGCTATGATATCACCTGTGGTTCTTATCAAAAGCCCTTTTTCGTAGGCTAAGAGGAAAGCATTGAACGCACGTTCGATCGGTTTTCCTGCAATCGGTTCGAGCTCGATCGCACCAATCAAACCAAGGTTACGGACATCAATAACATGCGGAAGGCCCTTAAGGCCGTGCAGCATATCTTCCCAGTATGAGCTCAGTTCGGCGGCTCGTTCAAAAAGGTTCTCTTCGCGATATGTATCAAGTGTTGCCAGCCCTGCCGCCGCCGCGATCGGGTTACCGGAATAGGTATAACCGTGGAACAACTCGATTGCATTTTCCGGTCCGTGCATGAAGGCATCATGGATTTCCGCCGTGGCAAATACAGCCCCCATGGGAACGACACCGTTGGTCAGGCCCTTTGCCGTGGTCATCAAATCCGGCTTGACGCCAAAGTAGTCCGCACCAAACCCTGCACCGAGACGCCCGAAACCGGTAATCACTTCGTCAAAAATCAGCAAGATCCCGTGCTTCGTGCAGATCTCGCGCAGTCGCTCAAGATAACCTTTGGGTGGTAACAGCACACCCGTTGACCCTGCCATCGGCTCAACAATAACCGCAGCAATTGTCTCTGCACCATGAAGGCCAACGATACGTTCTAGGTCATCTGCAAGGTATGCACCATGTTCGGGCTGGCCCCGCGTGAAGGCGTTGCAGTCAAGCAGGTGCGTATGAGGCAAATGATCAACGCCGGTCAACAGGCTGCCAAAGAATTTGCGATTATTGACGATACCGCCAACAGAGATACCGCCAAAACTCACACCATGATAACCACGTTCGCGCCCGATCAGGCGCGTTCGACCGGCATCCCCGCGCGCCTTGTGATAAGCAAGTGCGATCTTAAGTGCTGTCTCAACCGACTCAGAACCGGAATTGGTATAGAACACATGCTCCATATTATCTGGTGCAATATCAATCAGGCGGCTGGCAAGCTCGAACGCCTTGGGATGCCCCATCTGAAAGGCAGGAGCATAATCAAGTTCGGCCACCTGCTTTTGCACGGCTTCAACGATTTTCGGACGTTTATGACCGGCATTGCAGCACCATAACCCCGCTGTACCATCCAGAACCTTTCGGTTGTCAGCGGTTGTGTAATACATGCCATCGGCCTCGACAAACATGCGGGGCTGCTTTTTGAACTGGCGGTTTGCCGTAAAAGGCATCCAGAACGCGTTCAGGTCATTGGGGGAATGGTGAGACATCGTGACGTCCTATTGATTTCGAGTTGGCCTGGCTGGCCGTATGAATTGTTTGAACGGGGATTATGCGTCCGCTACTTGAGCATCCGTAGCTGAACCTCCCCACGTATCTGACAAAATGAAGCCATGCGGAAACGGATCGGTGGGATCGAGACCGATTTGCGTCATGGCATATATCCAGCAGCGCCCGGAGATTGTTGTCAGCACCGCGTCATAGGAACCAACTTCCTCTGTCCCACGCAGCCGGGTTTCAAATTCGCCGCCAATGATCGAACGAGTGGTCAAGACATCACCAATCTGCGCCTGACCGCTGGCATAGCGAACCGCCATCGATGCATTGGACCCTGTACCACAAGGAGACCGATCCGCCCGGCCGGGACGCAGCGTTGTACATGTCTGCAAAACACCATTGTCGAGCTGTTTGCGGAACATGACGTAGGCCAGACCACGGACATCTGGCACGAGCGGGTGGGCGATGTCGGTTTCCGCCGCAATCAGTTCGCGCAGCTCGACACCCGAAGTTGCCAGATCTCTGGCGTTTTCAGGAAGTATGTCCATACCGATCTGATCGACATCAACCAGTGCATAAAACACGCCACCAAAGCAAAGATCGTAGGTAACCTGACCCCACCGGGGGGTATTGATCACCTGTTGAGCCTTGGCAACGAAGGCGGCTGGCATATCCAGTGAAACACATTCCACCTTGCCATCACGGCATGTTGCGCTTCCGCGCACCAGTCCGACCGCCGTATCAAGCGTCACCAAGGTTTTCTCACCACTAATTGGCAACATCCCGGTTTCAAGAATGGCGGTGATGGCACACATGGCATTTGAGCCCGACATCGCATGTGCCTGATCGGGCTGTAGCACAATCATGCCAACATCGGCCCCGGGCGTGCAGGCAGGTGTCAAAAGGACGAACGATCCTGCCGGTCCGCTACGCGGTTCCGAACACAGAAAACGGCGCAAACTGTCATCCACCTCGTTCAGATGAGCCAGTTTTTCGCCCATTGTGTTTCCGGGGATGTCCAAAACACCTCCGACAATGACGCGCCCGATTTCACCTTCGCAGTGAACATCAACAGTCTGAATGACACGTGACCAACGCATGACTTACTCTTTCAGGAACCAGCCCCAGGGGCTTGTATCGTTAAAGGTCGTGATCTGTTTGGTTTCAAGGTAATTGTTCAAACCCCACTCACCCAGTTCTCGGCCAATGCCCGATTGCTTGTAACCACCCCACGGGGCTTCGGTAAATGTTGGCTGCGAACAATTCACCCAAACGATCCCGGCCCGGAAGGCACGTGCAACCCGATTGGCCCGTTCAAGATCGGCTGACATCACAGCAGCAGCCAGACCGTATTTGGAATCATTGGCCTGTCTGATCGCGTCTTCTTCACCGTCAAACGGACGGACGCAGACCACAGGACCAAAAATTTCCTCTTTCCAGATCCAGCTATCAAGCGGCACGTCGGTAAAAATGGTCGGCTCAATATAATAACCTTCCTCGAACCCGTCCGGCGTTCTACCGCCGGATGCCAACGTCGCCCCTTCTTCCACGCCCCGGACAATCGCAGCCTTGATCTTTTCAAACTGTGATTTGTTGACGATCGGTCCCAACAGAACGTCCTTTTCCATTCCGTGACCGATCTTGATCTTCTGCGCTTCTTCGATGAGACGTGCCAGCACCTTGTCATAAATGCTGCGCGCGATCAGAACACGCGACGTAGCAGAGCATACCTCGCCCTTGTTCCAGAAAATACCAAACATGATCCATTCAACGGCGGCCTCGATATCGGTATCTTCAAAGATCACCAAGGGAGACTTACCACCCAGTTCAAGGCTTACGGCCTTGATGTCGCGCGACGCCGCAGCCATGATTTTAGAACCTGTGGGTACAGAACCGGTAAAGGCCAGTTTGTCTACATCCGGGTGATCTGTCAGTGGCTGACCAGCATCCGGGCCAAGCCCGGTCACAATATTCAGGACACCTTTGGGCAACCCTGCCTGTTGCGCGATCACACCATATTCAAGCGCTGTAATCGGCGTAACTTCCGAGGGCTTCAGAACCACACTGCACCCGGCGGCCAATGCCGGTGCAACCTTCCAGGCCGCCATCAGCATCGGGAAGTTCCAGGGAATGATTGCCCCAGCCACGCCCACCGGTTCACGAACGGCAATTGAAGAAAACCGTGGCTCAGACAAGGGAACGTTTTTGCCTTCGTCCTGATCAAGTTCTTCTGCAAGGTCGGCATAGAAATGAAAACATCCCGCAGTGTCCTCGATATCCCAAACGGCTTCGGGTAACGGTTTGCCATTATTTTGAACTTCAAGCTCGGCCAGTTCATTGACGCGTTCGTTAATGATGTCGCCCATCTTGCGCAAAATGGCCGCGCGTTCCCTGCCCGACATATTGGGCCACGGACCATCATCAAATGCCGCACGCGCAGCTCTTACTGCCTTGTCGATATCTTCCGCATTTCCGGCGCTGACCTGATGATAGACCTGGCCATTGGATGGGTCTATTACATCAATCTTCTTGCCTGATGCCGAAGGAATATATTCGCCATTGATGAACTGCATGTCCTGCATCTCGTATTCTCCTGTGCATTCGGCTTAAAAACGGTCGGCCCTGTAGGCACTCATATCTATTTTTGTCTGGCGACCGGTCATCATTTCAGAAACCAGCCGCCCCGTGGTTGCCGCCAGTGTCACGCCAAGTTGACCGTGGCCGGTTGCCAGCATCACGTTTTGCAGTCCCGGCACTTTGCCGATAATTGGTTTCGTGTCTGGGGTCAGCGGTCTGCGACCAAATCGACGGTCACCGTTCCGTGTCTCAAGGCCCGGAACAACACGTTTGGCCTTTTGCACAAGGATATCTGCTCGCTTCCAGTTTGGCTGGGCATCCAGATGCGCAAACTCGATACTGCCCGCAATGGCAAGACCACTTTCATAGGGCGTTATACCAAACCCGCCCTTGGCATAAATCAGCCCATGTTCAACCGTGACGCCGGGATCAACAAATGATGTCTGATACCCGATGACACCTTCCATCTGAATCGGACAATCAAGTTGCGCCGCAAGCCTGCGCGAATAAGCACCGGCGGCGACTACGAACTGATCGGCAATATGGGCGTCGCCCTTGTCGTCGTGAACCGCTGTGACTTTGTGGTCTTCTCGGACAAAACCTCTCGCACCAACACGTTCGATCTTGCCACCGCGTTCGACAAACACCTTTTGCAGATCCACGACGAAGCGCTTGGCATCCACAACAGATCGCCAGTCTTTCAAAACAACTGCATAGGCAAAATCCGGTGCGATTGACGGTTCAATCTCGGCTGCTTGCGCACCCGATATTTCTTCAAGCTCAAAGCCAAGGGCGCGCCGGGCATCGTGGAACCCCCGTTCATGTTCAAGGTCTTGTGCGCTGTCATACAGCTCAATAACAGGCTGATGACGCAGCAGGTCGGACAAGCCAAGGGCACCAAGAAACGCCTGCGTGTCGGCCAACGCAGTTCTGGTCAGTGCCGAAATCTCCCGACTGATCTTGTCAATCTGTGATGCCCGGGCATTCCCGGCAAACCTAAGGAACCATGGCAGAACCCGCAAGGCGGAACCGGCACGCAAGGTCAGGGGCCCTGTCGGATCGAGCATCCAGCCTGGTGCACGTCGCATGGTGCCGGGCTTCGATAGTGGCACGACCTCGCTAACCGCGATACTGCCGCACGATGCCCAGCTTGCACCTTCGCCCGGTTCACCAGGGTCGAGAATGGTAACTTCATACCCATCGTCCTGTAGCTTCAGAGCACAGGAGATTCCGACAACACCGCCACCGATAACGATCACTTTTTGCATCGACTTCAATCCAACCAAATGCAGGGTCGGGCGAACACGCCGCCCGACCGATAACGGTTTACCAATTCAGGATCGGTTCCATCGCAGCACGGAAATCTTCTTTCTCTGCGTCGGTCAACGGGCCTAACGGCGCACGGCATTCGCCAACAGAGATCCCCTGCAGCTCGCAACCATATTTGAGCTTCTGAACGAACTTGCCGGATTCCAGAATGTTCATTGCTTTGTAAAGCGTTGCCATCTGCTTCTTTGCTTTGTCGAGATCGCCAGCCTTATAGGTGCGGTCAAGATCGCAAACCGCCCTGCCCATGCAGTTGGCCGGACCACAAATCCAGCTTTCGGCCCCCCACAGCATGAAATCGAGCGCAATGTCATCCGAGCCGGAAACAAGCTGGATACGGTTCTCATAGCGAGTTGCAATGCCAATCGCCCGCTGCAAGGAGCCGGAGCTTTCCTTAATCCCGATCACGCGTGGATGATCGGCAAGCCCGTCAAGGACGTCATAGGAAATCTCGATCCCGTCCTTATCCGGATAGGAGTACAGGACCAGATTGATATCGACCGCATCAAGTACAGTTTTGAAATGATTGAGCAATTCGGCATCGGTCGGCTTGGTGTAAAACGGGGTTGCCAGAAGCACCGCGTCATAACCAAGCTCCTTGGCCTTGGCGGTATTTGCAATGACACCTTTGGTATGCGGGGCGTTGGTCCCGGCAATCAGGGTTTCACCTTCAACAGCGAAGTCCTTGACGAATTTCAGGACCTCTTCGCGCTCTTCATCTGACATGAAATTGTATTCACCCGATGATCCGCAAGGCACCCAGCCACTTACACCTGCAGCCCGCAGATTGGTAAGGTGCTTTTCAAAAGCGTCAAAATCGATATTGCCGTCCTGGTCAAACGGAGTAACGAGGGCCGGCATCACACCTGAGAGTTTCATAATAGTCCTTTCAGTCTTGCAGATTTGAGTATCAGGGCGTCTGTCTGGCCGTTAGTGACCAAGCACCTGACTTAGGAATGTTTTCGTTCGGTCATTTTGCGGATTTTCAAAGAACGTTTCCGGTTCGCCTTGCTCAATTACCTGGCCGTCTGCCATGAACACGACACGGTCAGCCACCTGGCGGGCAAAGCCCATTTCGTGGGTGACACAGACCATCGTCATGCCGTCCTCGGCCAGACCAACCATCACGTCGAGCACCTCGGAAATCATTTCCGGATCAAGGGCTGATGTCGGTTCATCAAACAACATAAGTTCCGGGTTCATGCACAAGGCGCGTGCGATTGCCACACGTTGTTGCTGACCACCAGAAAGCTCCCCCGGGTACTTGTTGGCCTGCTCCGGGATCTTGACCCGTGCGAGATATTCCATGGCGGTTTTTTCGGCCTCGACACGGTCAATCTTGCGCACCAGTATCGGCGCGAGAGTGCAGTTCTCCAAAATCGTCATATGGGGAAACAGGTTGAAGTTCTGAAACACCATTCCGGCTTCACGGCGGATTTCATCGATATGATCCACATTCTCGTCAAGCATCGTGCCCATGACCTCAATGTCACCGGACTGATGTTCTTCAAGCCGGTTGATGCACCTGATAAGGGTCGATTTTCCTGAACCGGACGGTCCGCAAATTACAATCCGCTCACCACGCTTAACCTCAAGATTAATGTTCTTGAGTACGTGAAAACTGCCGTAATATTTGTTCATGTTCCTGATAAGGATCGCGTGCTCAGACATGAATATGCTCCTTTACCGGCGGCCAACGCCAAGGCGGCGTTCAAGATAGGCGCCGTAGCGCGACAGGGAGAAAACAAAGACAAAGAAGATCAGGGCGACGAAGAAATAGACTTCGACATGGGCAAAGCTCCATTCGGCGTTGCCAGAAGCCGCCCTGCCGGACGCCATCACGTCAAAGAACCCGATAATGGTCACCAGTGACGTTTCCTTGAACGTGATTACGATCTGGTTGATCGTTGGTGGCAGGGCATTGCGGAAGGCCTGGGGTAAAACGATATAGCCAACACGGTGCCAATACCCCATGCCCAACGCCTTGGCTGCTTCTTCCTGACCCGCCGGCAGTGCCTGAATACCGCCACGAATAATCTCTGCCTGATAACAGGCGAAGAAAATCGCGTAGCCGACAATCACCCGATACAGCTTGTCCCCGATTGCCCAGTCTGGCAGGACAAACGGTGAAACGATTGCAAAGGTGAACATGATCGTCAAAAGCGGCAACGACCGGATCGTGTCGATGATCAGCCCCATTGTCCTTGAAATCCACGGCAACTCGGAGCGACGCAGCAACGCAAAAACAATCGCCAGGGGCATGCCGAGAATACAAACGGCCGCAAAGATAAAGACCGTCAGGGCAAGACCTCCCCAGTTCTGCTCAAAGACCGGGGTCAGACCAAGAAACCCGCCGCGCATCAAAACATAGAAAATCCCAAATCCTGACAACCACAGAACAGTCAGGCGTTTCGCATTCCAGAAATACGGTACACAAGATAGTACGGCGACGATCACCATGATCAGGCAGGCAACACCGGAACGCCATTGCTCTTCGAAGGGATAAAGACCGAACAAGACAATCCGCCAGCGTGATGCAATCACCGACCAGCAGGCCCCCTCTGCAGCAAGGCACTCCTCGCGCTTGCCGGCACCGAACACGGCATTGACAAACGCCCAGTCAATGACGTTCACCAGCAACCACACCACCGCAACCGCCAGGACAGACGACACGATAATATCCGTGCGGGTAGCAAAGTATTTTTTGCGGATAGCACCGAACATTGAGGTCCGCATACCATCGTGTGAAACTGAATTGGATATACTCATCACGTTATATCCTCAGCTGCGTGCCCTTGAGCTTGATCGCGTCATTGACACGATTCAGAACCCAGGCAATCGAATAGTTGATGACGAGAAATCCGCCCATCAGAATGGCAATCAGTTCAAGCGTCTGACCGCTTTGATTGATCGCGGTTGAGACAACCATAAAGAAATCGGTAAAACTGATGGCAATTCCGATCGTGGTCGCCTTGAACAGCCAGACATACTGGTTGATCAGGGTCGGCATCACGATGCGGATCGCCAATGGCAACCGGATTCTGGTAAATATCTGCCAACGCGATAATCCAAGCGCATGTCCGGCCTCCCCCTGACCGGCAGGAATGGCGTTAAAACCGGAACGAATGATTTCTGCGATATAGGCCGCACCATAAATCGAAATTGCAATGATGCAGGCAAACAGCTCCGGCGAAACACGAATACCTTCGCGGTAGTTAAGGCCGCGATGTTCCGGAATGCTGAAAAACGCTGTTTCAGGCAGTCGGCCCCACCATATGGTCGCAATCACGACAATTGCTGTAACAATCCAGGCATAGAATTTCCACTTGCGACGCACAGCAACCGAAGCCGCCTTAAAGCGGTCTGCTGTGGACAGCCAAAGGCTGACACTTGCACCAGCAACCAGCGCCAAAACAATCAAAAAGAAGGAAAGACCTGTGATGTTCAGACCCGGTATATAGATCCCGCGTCCGGTAAAAGCGAATGCACCCAGGATCGGCTCAGCATCGCGAGGCGACGGCAGTGACAGCAGGAGCGAATACCAGAACAGCAGTTGCAAAATCAGCGGCACATTGCGGAAAATCTCGACAAAGGTTGTACCGATGAGCTCTGCCATACCATTACCCGATGTCCTCATCACACCGACAGCAACGCCAATGAATGTTGCAAAACTTAACGAGATCGCCCCAAGGAATACCGAATTGAGCAACCCGACAACAAGGGCCAGCCAATACGGTGACGAAGTAGTGTAATCAATCAGTGAAAAACTGATCCGCCAACCCGTGGAACGTTCGAGAAAGTCAAAACCGGATGTCAGTCCCTGCGCCTCAAGATTAGATTTGCCGGTAACCACCAGGGCAACAATCAGAATGATAAGCGCGCCGACAAACCCTGCCTGAAAGCTGGTATCCCTGACATGTCGGTTCTTGAGGATGGCAATCATGCCCAACCTCCGAAGAAAGCTTTGGGGAAAACGCCCGGGCAATGAATGGGAGGCTATTTGCCCGGGCGATATCGTGGAACAGAGGTTTTAGGGAGCTAGTCCACGATCAACGGGAAGAACACGCCACCGTCAGAATACAACGCGTTGATGCCGCGCGGCAGGCCGTAAGGCGAGTTATCGCCGAGACTGCGATCATAGATTTCGGCAAAGTTGCCAACCTCCTTGATCATGTTATAAGCCCAGTCATCGGGAAGGCCGAGACGTGCGCCATAACCAGGCGTCACCCCAAGAAACTTCTCGATTGTTGCAGACGGCGGATTTGCGCGAACGTCATCAACGTTTTCGGACGTAATGCCGTTTGCTTCGGCAAACCACAGCGAGCTCAGCATCCAGTTCTGAACATCAAGCCATTTCGGATCGCCTTCCGGAACGACGATGCCCTCTGCTTCGAGATCAATCACATCGGAAAGGATGACATGGGCATCTGCGCCATCAGGTGCGTCAAGCCGCGCAGCGGCAAGGGACGGCGCCCATTCGACATACGCATCGCAACGACCGTCGTAATACGCATTGCGCAATTCGTCACCATTTTCAAAGGTCAGAAGTTCGGCCTCGATGGATTTGGACTGCAAGTAAGTTGCTGCAGCGCGTTCTGTTGAGGTACCTGCAGCAACACAAATCGTTCCACCGTCCAGATCAGCAATGGATTGTGCCCCCAGCTCGGTTTTTGTCATCGCCTGGAATGCACCGATGAAATATGGGCGGCTGAACTGAAGGTTCAGCTCGGTGTCGCGGCTTTGTGTCCAGCCGGACACCTTGATGACAACATCAATGTCACCTGACTGCAGGGCAGGCCAGCGTTGCGCCCAGCTGATCGGAACAATCTCAAGGTGTCCCTCAGACGTCCCGAAAAGCCCCGCGGCAAGCGCCTGGCAAAGCTCGATATCAAGCCCTTTCCACATACCCTCGTCGTCAACTTCAGCAAATCCCAGAAATGATCCGTTATGGCCACTGCATAGCAAAGACCCGCGATCCAGAACCGTTTTCAAACGGCTATCCTGTTCCTGCGCGGCAACTCCGGTCGCAATCAGTGAGGCCCCCAGAAGCGTAGCAGCAAAAATATTCTTCATTGATTTTCTCCCTGTGTCGACTTTTTGTAGACACAAACATCTTGTCGACACAGTGCCGACACGTCAATATATTTTGTGCAGGACCAATGGCGGTGCTACACAAAACACGGACGGATTTTCTGGTGAGTGAAGGTTCAATCGATTGAAATGGCTGAGAAACAGACAGCGGACAACAAACCAAGATCGAAGGGCAGCGGCACGGCCTATGTGTATGAGAAACTCAAAGCTGAAATCCTGACACTCGAAATTGCGCCAGGATCCCCGCTTGAGGAAACTCTTCTTGCGCAGCGATTCGGCATGTCGCGTTCCCCGGTGCGTGAAGCGCTTGTGCGATTATCCGCCGATGGGTTGGTGAGCATGCTTTCCAACCGCTCAACGCTGGTTGCCCCCATAGACCTTGCCCAGTTCCCCAGATATGTCGAAGCGCTGGATCTTTATCAGCGGGTTTGTACGCGCCTTGCCGCCATGAACCGTAGCGAGAACGATCTGCTTGCAATTGAAAAACACGCTCGTGCCTTCGAGGACGCTTGCAAGACCAACGACTACCTCAACATGTCCGCTTCCAATCGGGACTTCCACGTCGCAATCGCAACTGCTGGCGGAAACCCGTATTTTAGGCAAGGATATGCCCGTATGCTAGATGAAGGCCGACGTTTATTGCACATGCATTTTGACTATCTGTCGTCATCGCCAGAAGAAGCTCTACTAACATCAGAACACGCCGACATGATTGAAGCCATCCGCATGAAGGACACAGAAAAAGCCGATCAACTCGCACATGCCCACACCCGCCAGTTTCATGACCGTTTCATGCGATTCATTCAGGCGAAATATCTGGACGGGTTCGATTATTCGAAGAGTTTGTTGATATAGGACTTCGCAGTCATGGATGTATCCATACATTCATTGACCCTTCCTCGCCTTCCTTAGCTCTGGGGCGGTGCTATATCACCACTGCCTATGCAATTTCCCTATGACGAGGAACTTGCCCGCATCCTCGCCCTGAACTGCTTCGGGGTTTCGCCTGACTGTTTGGAAAAGAACCGCGCAAAGTAAGATGGGCTTGAAAATTCCAGCATGTAGGAAATCTCGGAAATAGGCAGGTCCGAAAATACAAGCTTGCGCTTGGCGGCTAGCAATAACCGGTCCCCGATTATTTCCCCGGCGGTCTTGCCTGTGACCATTTTGACCGTCCTGCTTAAATGGGTCGTGGTAACCGACAGCATTTCGGCATAGTCCGCCACCGAAAATTTGTCCGTCTCGTACTGTTCAAGCAAAGCGTGAAACCGGGTGACCAATTGCTGTTGCCTTCCGGAAGACTGGTCGCTGTAATCCGAGTTTGCCGATAATCCCCGGTTCAGCGATATCAGAAGCAACATGAACAGGGATTCCAGTGCAACATTGCGTTCGTCGCCCAGCTTTTTGTGCTCTTTTTCGAGATATTGGACCAATCCGAGGCTCTCGGTCAGAAGATCATGATGTGCGGTACCGACAATCAGTTGCGGTCGACCGATCCAATGCTGGCTCCAGTCGTTACTTTTCGCAATGCGCATCACATCAATCGTCGGGATTGTAATGACCCAGCCATTCATGCCGACTTGATAATCGAATGCATGGCTGCAAAGGGCGGGCAACCAGACAATTGCCGGCCCGACAATATCGCGCGACAGATAATCAATTTGTCCCTTCACACGTCCTTGCCCAAACACAAACATCTGGGCCAGGCCTTCATGGTAATGCGGTTCCACTGACCAGCCATGGATGTGGCTGCGCTCGACAATACGTTCGCAGTTCAAAAAGCCGACATGATCGGATGCATCTCCCAACACATAGCGTTCGCGATCAAGATGAGTTTGGGTCATTTGCGATCCAAATGTTGAAATATTGAAATTTTAAGTCTGTTACGTGGCTTGTCTGAAACACGCCTTCACGGAACAATTAGGCCAACACAGGATAAGGAAGATATTGCCATCTTCCCCGTAAAAGCAAGGAATACCAACGCAAACCGGGAGAACATCCATGACAACCATTGCAATTGCAGGTGCAGGCATTGGCGGACTGACTGCGGCACTTTACTTGCACCACAAGGGCTTTGATGTGAAAATTTTCGAGGCTGTGCAGGAAATCAAACCGTTGGGGGTTGGCATCAATGTCATGCCCCATTCGTCAAAACTGCTCCATGATCTTGGCTTGGGTGAAAAACTCGATTTTACTGGCATCCGGACCCGCTGTATCGAGTACCGCACCAAATACGGACATCTGATCCAGTCCGATCCGCGCAGCGTCGAGGCCGGCTTCCCGGCACCGCAATATTCCATCCATCGTGGTGCATTGCAGTTCCTGCTGCTTTCCGAAGTCCATAATCGCGTTGGCCCGGGTTCGGTTCAGACCAACACTCCTGTTGTCGGCTATCGTCAGGATACAGATGCGGTCACTGTCCTGTTCCAGGATGGTTCGGAATTCACGTGTGATTTCCTGATCGGCGCAGAAGGATTGCGATCAAAAATCCGCCAGCAAATGCATCCCAACGAAAGTCCGTTGAAATATGAGGGCACCATGATGTTTCGTGGTGCTGTCGAAATGGACATGATCGGTGATGGTAAAACCATGGTCATTGCCGGGGATCACGACGTGAAATTCGTGACCTATCCGATCAGTGAGAAATTCCGCAAACAGGGCAAGGCACTGACCAACTGGGTAGCGGAACTGCGCCACAGCAGCCCACGCCATATTGATGATGCCGACTGGACCCGTGGTGCCACGATCGACTACATCACACCATTCAAAGAATTTCAGATGGGCGACATGAATTGTGCTGCCATCATGGAAGCAACTGACATCGTTACGGAATTCCCGATGGTTGATCGGGACCCGCTTGATTTCTGGACTGATGGTCGAGTGACCATGCTGGGTGACGCGGCCCATCCGATGTATCCGATCGGTGCAAACGGGGCCAGCCAGGCCATTCTGGATGCCCATATGCTTGCCGAATGTCTGGCAGAGGACAACAGCCCGACTGGGCTTGTTGCCTATGAAAACATCCGGCGTCCTTCAACCGCCAATGTCGTTCTCAGCAACCGCGAAGGCGGACCGGAACGGGTGCTTGATATCGCCGCCGCTCGCGTGACAGGACCCGATGACAGGATTGAAGATCTGATTACTCCCGAAGAACTTGAACAGGTCGCTGCCGGCTATCGAAATGTCGCCGGCTTCCAGAAAAAGGCGGTGTGATCCATGTCGATTTTTAATGTTGGCTTTGACCGGAAAGGCAACCCTGTTCAGGTTCGCTTTGAAAAAGGAGGGCGGTTTGATCTCAGCCCGGAACTTGATGCGGTTCGTGCAAAGCGCCCACTGGTTCTGACCACTCCCGAACAGGTCGATCAGGGCGAAGGACTTCTTGCAACACTCAAGGAGCGCGCAGCCGGTATTTATTCCCACGCGACCATGCATACCCCGGTGGAAATCACCCTTGATGCGCTGGAAACCGTGAAAAAAACCAATGCAGACTGTGTGATTGCTATTGGCGGAGGGTCAACGATCGGACTGGGAAAGGCGATTGCCTATCACACAGATCTTCCCCAGATCGTTTTGCCAACCACCTATGCCGGCTCCGAAGCCACCCCGGTTTTGGGACAGACCGAAAACGGTGTCAAATCAACGCTGAAATCAGAAAGAGTTCAGCCAGAAGCCATCCTCTATGATGCGGAACTGGTCCGCAGTTTGCTGGTGCCGATGTCTGTTACAAGTGGCCTGAACGCCATGGCCCATGCGGTCGAGGCTCTTTATGCCCGGGAAGCAAATCGCCTTTCCACCGAACTTGCGCTTTCTGGTTTGCGCGCCTTTGTCACGGGCCTTCCCACGGTGGTTGATACGCCTGACGATTTGACTGCACGTGAAGATACTTTATTTGGGGCTTGGACCTGTGGGGCGGTACTGGCACAGGTTGGAATGGCCTTGCATCACAAGCTTTGTCATACCCTTGGCGGCACACTGAACTTACCACACGCGGCTACCCATGCGATTATTCTTCCACATGCCACGGCCTATAACGAAGCTGCTGCCCCAGATGCCCTGGCTCCGCTTGCTGCCATTCTCGGAAGTAATACGGCAGGTGGCGGTCTTTATGATTTTGCTCAAAAACTTGGGGCCCCAACGAATTTGCAGTCCCTTGGGGTCACCGAAAGCGATCTAGATAAGGTTGCTGATCTGGCTGTTCAAAATCCCTATTGGAATCCCGTGGCGATAGAACGCCAAGCCATTCGGGCCTTGCTACAAGATGCATATGACGGGGTTCGTCCGGAAACGGGGGGCATATCATGACCGGCTTTTTTACCGAAGAGAATTCGGCGCAGGCAGTCAATGCGCGTATGAGAGATGGCATCGATCCGCGCCTGAAAACCATTATGTCGGCGCTTGTCAAACATCTGCACGCCTTCGTCAAGGAAGTCGAACTGACAGAAGACGAATGGAACAGCGCCATCGAGTTCCTGACGACAACCGGGCAAATCTGCAGCAATGAACGTCAGGAATACATTCTGCTGAGCGATGTTCTCGGCGTTTCGATGCTGGTGGATGCGATCAACAACAGACGCCCGACCGGGGCTACAGAAAACACCGTTTTTGGTCCTTTCCACGTCAAGGGGGCACCGATCCGCCAGATGGGCGACAGTATCTCGCTGGATGGCAAAGGTGAAACCTGCTTGTTTACAGGTAGGGTTCTCGACTTGAATGGCAATCCGGTCAAGGGGGCGAAAATTGATGTCTGGTCGGACAACGCCGATGGCTATTACGACGTCCAGCAACCTGACAGTCAACCCAGATGGAACAATCGCGGCATATTCGTCACTGGGTCCGATGGCGCTTACAGTTTCATCGGCACCAAACCGGTAAGCTATCCGATCCCGGATGACGGCCCGGTCGGCAAGATGCTGGCAGCACTTGGGCGTCATCCCTATCGCCCCGCCCACACCCATTTTCTGGTTACCGCGCAGGGGCATCAAAAACTGGTGACGCACACCTTTGTCGGGGACGACCCGTATCTGGCATCCGACACAGTATTTGGCGTCAAGGAAACCCTCGTTGCTCCATTCGAACCAAACCCGGACGGCACCACACAATGGGTATCGAGATTTGACTTCATTCTGATGTCCGAAAGCTGACCGGACAGCATCGAAACTAGCAAAACAACCATCAAAAACGCTGCAATCCAGAATTTGCGCAGCACAGGGAAGGAAATTGCAATGAATATCGACATGCTTATCGGGGGCGCCCCGACCCAATCGATCCGCAACGAAATGTTTGATCGCAAAAATCCGGTCACCGGCGATGTTGTCACGACGGCTCCTGCCGCCAAAAGTGCCGATGTTGACCTCGCGGTCAAAGCTGCGGCAGATGCCTTCAAAAGCTGGTCAAAAACCGGACCGTCCGAACGCCGCTCCATCCTGCTTAAAGTCGCAGAAGAATTTCAGGCTGCGGTTTCGGACTTCATGCAGATCGCAGCCCAGGAGACCGGAGCAACCAAAGTTTGGCTTGGTTTCAATGTCAAAGTAGCTTCAGGCATGATCCGCGAAGCAGCGGCGATGACCACCCAGCTCAAGGGCGAAGTCATTCCGACCGACAAGCCGGGATCACTTGCTATGTCAGTGCGTCGTCCGGTTGGTGTTCTGGTAGGGATGGCCCCTTGGAATGCACCGATCATTCTGGCAGTCCGAGCGGTCGTCATGGCGATCGCCTGTGGCAATACGGTTGTGCTCAAAGCGTCGGAACGGTGTCCGCATACCCATCGCCTGATCGCCGAAGTGTTTCAACGCAGCGGTCTGCCCAAGGGTGTCTTGAATGTTATCACCCATTCTGCCGAAGATGCCCCCGAAGTGGTCTCGGCCCTAATTGCCCACCCCGATGTAAAGCGGATCAATTTCACCGGATCGACACGGGTTGGGCGCATCATTGCCGAACAGGCAGGCAAGCACCTGAAACCCGTTCTGCTTGAACTTGGCGGCAAGGCACCGCTGATTGTTCTTGATGATGCTGATATTGATGCAGCGGTAAATGCAGCCGCATTCGGTGCCTTTCTTAATCAGGGGCAAATTTGCATGTCGACTGAACGCATCATTGTCGATGAAAGCATCGCCGATGAATTTGTCCGGCGCTTTGCCCAAAAGGCCCAATCCCTTAGCTGCGGCGATGCCACAAAACAGGATGTCATTCTGGGATCGGTGGTTGATCGCGACATTATAGATCGCGTGCGTCATCTGGTGGAGGATGCCACAACCAAGGGAGCGGCAATCGCATCGGGGGGCGTTCCCGATAACAGCACCATCATGCCGGCCACAATTGTCGATAAAGTAACGCCTGATATGGATATTTACCGAGACGAGAGTTTCGGTCCGGTTGTTGCCGTGCTGCGTGCACGCGATACAGATCACGCCATCGAACTGGCAAATGACAATGCCTATGGTTTGTCGGCATCGGTGTTCGGGTCCGACATCACACAGGCCATGCGTGTTGCCGAGGCCATTGAATCGGGTATCTGTCATATCAACGGCCCGACTGTCGCTGATGAAGCACAGATGCCATTTGGTGGCGTCAAGGCATCAGGCTATGGCAAGTTCGGAAGCTTGCAGGGCATGGAACAGTTCACCGAACTACGCTGGATCACCATCGAAGATCCCCATCAGCACTATCCGTTCTGATCCATTTGCCGGTTGCCGGACGCATTCGGCAACCGGACTCCTCTTTTTTACGCAATCGCAGACCAAGGATTCCAGCGAATGCCACCATCACATAACGCCCAAAAATCCGGTAACTGGACAACTGTCCGTGAAGCAACTTTCGATTTTTTCCGATCTATCGGTGTTGACACGTTTTTTGGAAATCCAGGGTCGACCGAGCTCGCGATGCTTGATCGCTGGCCCGATGATATTCGTTACGTCCTAGGTCTGCATGAAGCCTCGGTTGTCGGTATGGCTGATGGCTATGCGCGTGCCACCGGGAAAGCAGCGTTTGTCAATGTGCATTCTGCCGCCGGATTGGGCCATGCGCTTGGCAATGTCTATACCGCATATCGCAACCGGGCACCGATGGTGATTATTGCCGGTCAGCAATCCCGGGAACTACTTCCCAACCAGCCTTTTCTAGGTGCCACTGACGCCGCCGACTTTCCCAAGCCCTATGTGAAATTCAGTATCGAGCCTGCTCGGGCCGAAGATGTGCCCGCCGCAATAGCACATGCCTACAGAATTGCAATGCAGCGCCCCTATGGTCCGACATTTGTCTCGGTTCCGGCGGATGACTGGAATGTCCGTTGCAAGCCACTTGTGTACCGGCAAATCTCCTCGGATACAGCACCGGATCCGCATATGGTTTCCGAGGCTGCCAAGTCGATTTCAGCCGCAAAATCGGTGGCGTTTGTCGTTGGTGCAGAAGTTGACGAAGAAGGCGCAGGCGAGGCTTTGGTGCAGTTTGCCGAACGTCTTCAGGCACCGGTTTATGCCGCCCCCTTTGCGGCACGTGTCACTTTCCCGGAAAATCATGATCTGTTTGCCGGTTTCCTGTCTGCTGCACCGGCCAAGGTTTCCGATACCCTGATAAAATATGATCTGGTTGTTGTCATCGGTGCCCCCGTCTTTACCTATCATGTTCCCGGTCATTCCAATCTCGCCGACAGCGATACTGCAATCATTCATCTGACAACCGATCCGAATGCCGCGTCATCTGCCCCGATTGGCACCAGCATTCTTGGCAGTCTTGCATTCAGCGTGCCGATGCTCACCGATCTGGTGAATAGACGCCCGTCACTGTCGCTCTCTGTTGCCCGCCCCAAAGCACCGGTCCCGAAGCCCGGCAAGCATATTTCTCCGGATTATTTCCTGCATCGTCTCGGCCAGGAAATGTCAGCTGATACAGTTCTGTTTGAAGAAACGCCCTCGGTTCGTCCGGTCTTGCAGGACCATGTGCGCATGCAGAACTGGAACAGCTTTTTTACGATGGCCAGTGGCGGACTTGGCTACGGCCTGCCTGGTGCGGTTGGCTATGGCCTTGCCCATCGCGACCAAAAGGTCGTCTGCCTAATCGGAGATGGCTCTTTCATGTATTCGCCGCAGGCATTGTGGACAGCTGTTCAACATAATCAAGACCTCGCCGTTATTGTTCTTAATAACGGCGGCTATGGCGCCATGCGATCCTTTAGCAGGGTTTTGCAGGTCCGAGATGTCCCGGGAATTGAGCTTCAGGGGCTTGAGTTTGTTGATCTGGCAAAAGGTATGGGGTGTCCGGCAACGCGCGTTACGACATCGGCAATCCTTGATGATCAAATTGCGGAATTCATGCAGCAACGCGGTCCACGGTTGCTGGAAGTCGTCATCGATCCGGAAATTCAAACGCTTTATTAAGCTCCCGCTTTACCAATCAGCTCTTAGATATGGAATTCCAATGCCAAACGCAAAACTGTATATTGATCAGACTGTCTGGGAAACTCAGCAAACTGATTTCAAACAGTCCCTTCCTAAAATTCGCGAGACTTTGTGCCAATATCTGACTGTTCCGCCTACGGCCTGTCAGCTTGCCTTGCTTCCCGTATATGGGCTTTCGGATCAGCCAGCGGTAAATATCGAACTGCATCTCATGCCAAACCCGGATCGCACACCGGACTTAATTTGTGAGCTGACAAGCGAACTACAGAAAACAATCATGTCTCTGTCTCAATCCAGATGTGCAGTTCGTATCACAACTCTCAATCCAGAAACATATAGTGTCATGAAGTAAAATAATCTTCCACTTCATTGATATGGTCCGGCTCAGGACTCATTAATTGAGGCAAAAGATGAAAGTTGCAGCGATACATACTGCCAAACAGAAGGAGCACACATTTTTGATACTGCATTCCTAATCTGCACTACACTTTTTTCGTTGCAAACGTGCAACTTACTTTGCGGTAATCTTTACAGAACTTGCTACAACTTGGTCGTTTATTACAACAAGCACTTTGCGATGACCAAGCGTTTCCAAGATAACGTCTCGCCTAGCGAGCTAAAAATCATAGTCTGCCTGAACACCACACTCCCTTCCAATATGAAAAGCGTATACTTCAGGTTAGACTGTCAAATTTGGACTGCGTGACGGCTCGACATCATCGTATGCCGTCTTAGCTAATTGCAAGAGATGAATTGCGCATGTATCGTAAGCGACCGACAATACGCCCCTCCCCCTGCAATATCTCCATTGTAGCGTCGACAATTTGAACCAACAAAGACCAATTCACAAGCGCAGCTCATTATTGTCTCGGACAATTGCAAACTGAAAATTATTTCTACTAACCGAGACCTGTCGTGGTCCTATAACTATGGTTCTGCTGATTGCTCAACAGGAGTTTTTTAACTTAGTCTTTGGCGGTGCCCACCTTTAAACTTCCGGCCCCTCCCTTGCCGCATGACGTTTCATCGACAAGACCAGAGTTATGTTTTCAGAATTCAAGTAACAGTTGCGGGATTTGGCTGTAACTTACCTACAAGATTACACACAAGGGACCTAACCGTCAGGGTGGAGACATTTAGAACGCATAGCCAGCCCTTCTCACGCATGACGGAAGCACTGCCTGCGTACACATTATGGTCGGGTTGAGGTTTAGCGATAGAACCCAGGTCAAACTCTCAATCGCCACCTCATCAATGTTGGCCGATTGAACGGCATCAACATTGTTTACAAAACCGTCGAAATCGTGTCACGAAACCAGATCTGACAGTGTTTATTGTGTCGCCGCCCGATCTGATACCAAGAGTTCGCCTGGGAAGTCGCGTATGTTTCGCGCAAGACCGACAACATGTTGGTCAGTCGTAATCAACCTCTCCGAAACCGCCCAATCAATCCCCTTGCTTGCACCTCTGATCAGGAAAGTTCTTTTTACCATGTTGCCCTTCACATGCTTTCAGGAATTGCAATTTCAAACGGTAATATCCGTTGTAATATTGCATTACCGTCACGCGGCTCGAGCGAGAGCAGCATCTTGTCAATTAGTTCGGCAGAAGTTCGCTGTAATGGGTGAGACAGTGCTGCTGTGATCAACCCTTCAGTCAGGCCTTTTCGGGTTTCGGGGCCTATATCCCGACAGACAAGGCGCGGCAAAGGCCGACTGCCTGGTTCAAGTTCGCGCAAGGCTCTTAGCACCCCTGATATGCCGCCACCCGCCATATAGATACCAACAAGCTCTTCTTCGGATTGCAGCATCTCCCGCACCATGCAGTAGGCATTTTCAGGTTCTTCGTGAGTCGGGATAGAGTCTGAAACTTTCAGGTTCGGCGCATATTCACGCATATAGGATCGGAAGCCTGCATCTGACATGTCCTGACATTGGTAGCGATGATTGCCGATAAATACGGCAACCTTGCCATCAAAGCGTGATGTCTGGGCGATGAACCAAGCAGCAGTTCTGCCCAGCTTCCAGTTGTCGGTTCCAACATAACCCGCCCGCGAAGGTGCTGATTGATCAGTGATATAAGCAACAACCGGTGTATTCTGTTTACAGAGTTTCTCAATCGCCTGGCCAATCAATGGGTGGTCTTCGGCGACAACCGCAACAGCATCCACTTCCCGCCCAAGGGCAAGTAATCGATCCGAAATGGTTTCCGGTGAGAGACGATCAACATAGTCAATCAGAGCTGTGATCGCAAAGTCTTCGCGATCGTTCGCAGCACGCGAAATGTTTTCGCCAAACATCCGATAAAGTTCACGATGCGACTGCTGCAACAGAAAACCCAGTCGCACAGAAGGAACAGAGTCCTTGTGGCGCGCCTCGATGACGCCCAGTCCATAGAATCCGATTTCTTCAGCCGCATCCTGAACACGTCGAATGGTCGCTTGGCGCACAGGCCCGGTACCATGGAGGATGCGGTTGATTGTTGAGGTACTGACATCGGCCGCAGCCGCAAGATCAGCAATCGTAGGACGTCCAACCATTATCCACTCCGGATGTATCATTTGTGAATGACATGAAATGACACAAAATGAAATCCAGAGAAACAAATTTGTTCATTTTATTTATGGTTGAATGTATCACATGTTTCGAAAGTTGATCAGCCACTAACCAATACCAAAGCTAGGCTGACGGAGGAAACAGACGATACGGAAACCGGATGCTTTAAGTGTATCCAACAACACACAGTCACAACGGGAAATAACTTTTATTCAATAAAAACATAGAATTATCTATTCTCGATGCGTGTGTTTCATCACAACGGATAAAAGCCTGTCAAAAGCAGCGTCGCTTCCTGGTTCGCCTAGCCGCACGTAGCGCCGAAATCGAAAAAACCACTTATGGTTGATCGATTCGCAAGCTGAGCAAGACTGAACGAAATAATATCAAAAACAATAAATGATACATTTTGGCACTTTATCTAACGGCGTGCAGACCCAACATAACCGGCAGCCAATTCAGAGCCTGTGCTAGTGGCCCTCAGGGAAGGGCGAAATTCGGGAGGAAAACCAAATGAAGAAGTTTACTCGTATTGCTGCGACTGCATTGACCGCAGTCTTTGCAACCCTCGCATCCACCGCAGCCTATTCGGCAGACATTTTTGTAATTGGCGGAAAGCCTGATGACTCATTCTGGTCCATCGTAAAACGCGGCGCAGAAGATGCCGGTCGCGTGGTCGAAGCCCAGGGTGGTTCGGTAACCTGGCTTGGCCCGCAGAACTACGACAACCTCGGTGTTGATGCTGCTGAACTGATCCGTCAGGCAATTTCACAGGGTGCTGACGCCATTGTTGGTCCGAACTGGGTACCAGAAGCAATGGATCCGGCTTTTGAAGCCGTGGTCGCTGCCGGCATTCCGCTAATTATCTATAACGCTGGCGGTATTGGCGCAGCAGATCGACTTGGCGCCATGAACTATATCGGTAGTGATGACTACAAAGCTGGCGTGGCCGCAGGCGAATATTTCGCAGCCCAAGGTGAAATGAATCTGGTTTGCATCAACACCCTTCCGGGTGCTGCAAACATCGAAGCAAACTGCAAAGGTATGACAGATGGGATTACTGCGAAAGGTGGTACTGCTGAGACGCTGCCTCTGCCAGCAACCTCATTTGGCAACTCGACGGCTGTTGCCCAGGCTGTGAAAGCATATCTGCTTCAGCATCCGGAAGTTACCGGCATCTACACCATTGGGAACGTTGATGCGAACTCAGCGGTCAATGGCGTGATGCAGGCTGGCAAAATCGGTCAGGTCAAGGTTGGCGGCTTGAATATGGATGAATCCATCCTTCGAAACATTGTCGATGGAAAGCAGCTGTTCGCGATTGACCAACAGGGCTACCTGCAGGGCTATCTCGCGGTCTCTATCCTCAATGGCTATGCCAATTATGGGCTCAGTGTTCCGACACGCGAAATCCTGACGGGTCCCGGTATCGTTGATGTCATCAACGTTCAGGCCACTCTGGAAGGGATGAAGCAGGGGACGCGCTAAGCCCTGCTGATTTAACACCCCTGGTACCGTCCGGTTCTTGCCGGCCGGGCGGCGCCCACCATCTCCTAAATCCATCGCATCGGGGCCCGTCCCCAAAAGATCAAACAAAAACAAAAATGATCCAATCGGAGGAAACCAATGACCTCTGCAGCTGAAACCACAACGGCCGCAGCCGACCCGACAAGTGCATCGCCTTTTGGCGCACTCGGGCGGGTTGCCCGCCGTCCTGAAGCGGGCTCTTTCCTTGGAATGATTGCAGTCTTCATCTTCTTTGCAATCTTTGCCGGAAAGATTTTTGTCTCCCCGCCCGGCTTTGCAAGTTGGCTCAACGTCGCAGCGGAAATCGGTATTGTTGCAATTCCAGTCGGCCTGTTGATGATCGCAGGTGAGCTTGATCTATCGGTTGGTGCCGTTATCCCGGCCTCTTCACTGACTTTTGCTGTCGCTTCCGGATATTACGGGCTTCCGGAAATTGTCGGGATCTCGGCTGCACTTGGTGTCGGTCTGCTTGTTGGCTTTGTCAATGGCATGCTTGTTAATCGCACCGCAGTTCCATCGCTGATTATTACCATCGGCATGATGTTCGCGGTTATGGGCCTGACCCTTGGCTTTGCAGTTCTTTTGACCGGCTCTACCAGCACTTCGATCATTCCAAGCCCGACATCCAAAGCGCTCTTTGGCCAGTTTGTCGATGGGATGTTCCAGGTGACAATTTTCTGGTGGCTGGCGATTGCCGTCATCCTTGGATACCTCCTTCACCTGTCCCCGTTCGGCAACTGGATCTTCGCACTTGGTGGTGACCGCATCAGTGCACGGAATGCGGGGATTCCGACTGAACGACTGACTGTCTCCCTGTTCATGATCAGTGGTGTCTGTTCAGCCTTTGTCGGCATCTCCCAAGCCATGGTTTATCAGAGCGCACAGGTCGCAGGGGGGCAGTCCTTCATCTTCAACTCGATCATGTGTGTCGTGATCGGCGGTGTTCTTCTGACCGGTGGCTTCGGCTCAATCCTTGGGATCATGATTGGCACAGTTACTTTTGCCATGGTCAACCAAGGCATCTACTTCACCCAGTTCAATCCGAACCTTGGCAGTGTGATTATCGGTGCTCTGCTTCTGGCTGCGGTTTTGATGAACGATACGTTCCGCCAAATGGCGCTTTCTTACACCTCAAAAAAGAAGAAGAAGCGAGAAGGGTCAAATGGTATCTCAATTTTTTGGTAGCTGCCTACGCCGCCCTGAAGCGGGTTCTGTACTCAGTTTGATCGCAATTATTGCTTTCTTCGGTATCTTTGGCGGCGTTAAACTTGATACACTTTTTGGTTCCGCAAGCTGGGTCAACTTTGCGGCAAACCTTGGCATCGTCGCGTTGCCAGTAGGCATGCTGATGATTGCTGGTGAGCTCGATATTTCGATCGGTGCAATGATCCCGGCAGGTTCGATGACTGTTGCGATCCTGTCTGGATACTACGAATTGCCGATCTGGTTCGGTGTCGTCGGGGCACTTGGACTTGGTGTTGTTGTCGGACTGATCAACGGGTTCATCACCGTTCGGACATCCGTACCATCATTGATCGTCACCCTTGCTACCCTTGTTGCCATGCAGGGCATCGTGCTCAGTGCATCGGTTCTTCTGACAGGCAATGCCAGTGTTCCGCTATCCGCCCCGGAATGGAGCAAATCCATCTTTGGTCAGCTTCTGGCGGGTAGTTATCAGATCATTATCGTCTGGTGGCTTGCACTTGCAGCGGTCTATTTCCTGGTGATCCATCATAGCCGTTATGGCAACTGGATCTATGCCATGGGCGGCGACAAGGTCAGTGCGCGTAACGCCGGCATTCCAACCGACAGAATGACCATCACATTGTTTGTTTTGTCCTCGACCAGTGCCGCCTTCGTCGGCATGTGCGGAGCGATCCTGTTCAACTCTGCACAAGTGTCAGGAGGCATGAACTACATCTTCAATGCCGTTGTTTCAGTTGTGGTTGGCGGGGTTCTGCTAACCGGTGGCTTTGGCTCTGTGATCGGCATTTTCTTCGGCACCTTGACTTTCGCGATTGTCAGTCAGGGCATTTATTTCACCGATATCGACCGCAACTGGTCGAGCCTGATCATCGGCGTAACCCTCCTTGTTGCTGTTCTCATGAACAACACCTTCCGCAGAATGGCGCTGCTCTATGCGCCGCGCAAAAAGAGCGAGGACTGAACCATGTCTCAACCGGTTCTTGAACTACGTAATGTCAACAAATCCTTTGGCCCGATTGATGTCCTTCATGACATCTCGCTGAAGGTACATGCTGGCGAAGTGCTGTGCCTTCTGGGTGATAACGGCGCAGGTAAATCGACCTTGATCAAAACGCTTGCTGGTGTTCACAAGCCGACTTCCGGCCAAATCTTCATGGATGGCGAAGAAGTCAGTTTTGAACGCCCCAAAGATGCCTCTGATCGTGGAATCTCTACCGTCCACCAGTTTGGCGGCACCTTCCCGCTGATGAGCATCGGACGTTCTTTCTTTGTCGGCGTCGAGCCGACCAAGAAGTTCGGTCCGTTCAGCATCTTTGATCGCAAGACCGCTAATGAAACAGCTGTACGTGCGGTTCAGGAATTCGGCATCACCCGGATCGACGATGGCGATCGCCTGATCGGTGGCCTGTCGGGTGGCGAACGTCAATCTCTTGCGATTGCACGCGCGGTGCATTTCGGTGCGCGTGTTCTGATCCTTGATGAGCCAACCGCAGCACTTGGCGTGAAAGAAGCTGCGCACGTGCTGCGCATCGTCCTTGAAGCACGCAAGCGCGGTTTGGCGGTGATCTTTATCACCCACCAGGTGATGCACGCCATGACCGTGGGCGATCATTTCGCAGTTCTTATTCGTGGCGCATTGGCTGCTGATTTCCGCAAAGGGGAGAAAACCCGAGAGGAAATTACCGACCTCATGGCAGGCGGCGAAGCAATGGCCGATCTCGAAGCCGAGATCGAAGGCTACATGCAGTCCCACGAAGGCCACCCGCCACCCCCGGCGCACTAAGCTGGACGTGCCACGCATTTTATTCTGAGGTTTGTGACAATGAAAATCGCCCTTGACCCGTTTATGCACCGTCATTTGTCTTTGGAACAGCTGCCGTCCAAGGTTGCTGAACTGGGATATGAATGGATTGAACTCAGCCCGCGCAGCGACTTCCTTGAATGGTTCAAAGCACCGCGTGTATTCCCTGACCGCATCAAGACCTTCAAGAAGGCCTTGAAGGACGCCAATGTCGGCATTGCGACCCTGCTTCCGATGTATCGCTGGGCATCCAACGACGAAGAAGAACGCAAAGCCGCCGTCAAACATTGGAAACGTGCGATTGAGATCGCCGTGGAAATGGAAGTCGACACCATGAATTCGGAGTTTGGCCGTGGCCCGCACCCGGACAAGGGAACGTGCTATTGCTGCCATACCGGATCCATGATCGAAGCTTGCGAAGACGCCTGGTGGCGTTCAATGGACGAACTGGTGCCAATCTTTGAACGTGAAGGCATCAACCTTCACATCGAACCGCATCCAGAAGACTGGGTCGAGACACTTCAGCCATCTGTCGATCTGATCCGTACGGTCAATTCCAAACGTGTGAAGTTCCTGTATTGCACCCCGCACACCTTCTATTTCGGGGACGATACGGTGGCGATGTTGCGCGAATGTGCTGATGTTCTGGCCCATGTTCATATCGCAGACACCTTCAATCACAAGGCATCGTCGGGTCTGCGCTACATCATCAACCCACCCGGTTCGACCGCGCGCGTGCACCAACATCTCAATATCGGTCAGGGTGAAGTTCCTTGGGATGACTTTTATCGCACGCTGGCCGAAATCGGCTTCGATGGGATCATGACGTCTTGCGTCTTTGCCTGGGAAGAAAAGGCTGATGAGTCGGGCGTTTTCATGCGCAACGAAATCCAGCGCTACATTGATAAATACTTCAAGTAAGGACCGAAAAAATGTCGCTTAAAGTTGGTGTTATTGGCACTGGCATGATCGGTCAGGATCACATCCGCCGCTTCACCGAGGTTTTGTCCGGTGCAGAAATTGTCGCAGTGAATGATATTGATCGCGCACGTGCAGAGTCTGCTGCCCCCAAAGGCGCAGAAGTCTTTGAGACGCCGCAACAACTGATCCGCTCCGAAAAGGTTGAAGCGGTTGTCATCTGCTCATGGGGCCCAGCACACGAAGAGCAACTTTTGGACTGTATTCAGGCTGGCAAACCAGTTTTCTGTGAGAAACCGCTTGTGACCTCGGAAAGTGCCGCATTGCGGGTAATGGAAGCAGAAGTCGCCTTGGGCCGTCGATTGGTTCAGGTTGGTTTCATGCGCCGTTTCGATGCAGATTACCGCCGTCTGAAGGCCGTAATTGATAGCGGCAAACTTGGCGCGCCGTTGATGTTCCACTCAACCCACCGCAACGCGTCCGTGCCCGAAGGACTTTATACGTCCGACATGCCACTGAACGACACCCTTGTTCATGATGCAGATATCTCGCGCTGGCTTTTGAACGACGAGATTGCGGGCGTTGAAGTCCGCCTACCTCGTCGTTCGACCCGCGGCGGGGAATTGCGAGACCCAACTTTGGTCCTGTTGCACATGGCGAATGGGGCAATCGTCGACGTCGAGATTTCGGTGAACATTTCATACGGATACGACATTCGCGGCGAGGTTAGCTGTGAGCTCGGCATTGCAGCCCTGCCGAACCGCCCTGCAACGGTTATCTCCGATGTGAACGGCATTCGTCAGGCTATCCCGGAAGACTGGCGCGAACGCTTTATCGAGGCGTATGACCAGGAATTCCGTGAATGGATTGTTGCTGCGGGCAACGGTACGGCAACAGGTCCGTCCACGTGGGATGGCTATGCGGCGACACTGGTTGGCGACGCCGCTTTGCGTGCTGTTTCGAATGGCAGTTTCGAAACCATCTCGATGGTGCCCAAGCCTGATTTGTATCGGACGGCAAAGCCGATCGCTGCGCAGTAAAACGAATTGCTGCGAAGATTTTAACAAAGCCGGTTGATCGCAATCTTCCGTGACTTGCCAGACGTCAATCTGCTGGCAGACGGAGTAACTTTCGCAAAAACCGGATTGAATGAAGCGTTTCTTTGAGGGAACGAAAACCATGAAGCTATCTATTTGCACCGATGTGATGGGCAATCTCTCCTTTACGGAGATGCTTGATAAATGTGTCGCACTGGGTGTTGAAGGCATCGAAATGACCGGTGGCGGCTGGTCACCAGCCCCACATTTCCGCGCAGAGCATCTTCTTGCTGACAAATATCTGCTCAAATCCAAACTCAGGGAAATCGAGGCGCGGGGCCTTAAAATTGCTGCGCTGAATTGCTCTGCAAACCCGCTTGATCCGGGTGAAATGGGCAAACGCCACCGCAAGGAAATGGAAGACACCATCCGCCTTGCTGGTGAAATCGGTGTGAAGAAAATCGTCACCATGTCTGGTCTGCCCGAAGCTGCACCGGGCGACACGGTTCCTAACTGGCTTGTTTACACCAAAAGCTGGCCTGCCGAGATGCCCGAACGTGATCGCTATCAATGGGAAGATCGTGCTTTCCCGCTTTGGCATGATCTGGTGAAGCTCGCTGATGAAGTCGGTGTTGAGAAATTTGCGCTTGAAAATTTCTCGGCCATGCTGGTTTGGAACCCGGAAACACTGTTCAGGCTCCGCAACGAGGTTGGTCCGAAAGTTGGCATGAACCTTGACCCTTCGCACCTGTTCTGGAAGGGCGCAGATCCGATTGCCTCTGCTCGTGCACTGGGCGATGCGATCCATCACGTACATGGCAAGGATACCCGCATCGAACGTGGCTTGGCTGACATTAATGGTCTGCTTGAGTTGCGTGAGGTGACCGACGTTGCGAACCGTTCCTGGAACTATGTCGCGGTTGGTGCAGGCCATGATCTCCAATGGTGGAAGGAGTTCTTCTCTGTCGTTGGAATGATGGGCTACGACGACTGGGTCAGCCTCGAAATGGAAGACTTTACCATGTCGACCGAAGCCGGGATTCAATCATCGGTGGATGCCCTCAAGGCAACAATCATTCGCTAACAGTTCGCCATCGGGCACGGTGGGACGCCACGCCAACGCAATTTGATGCAAGGCGTGATGGCCGAAATCCGATGGGGTTCTGAAGGAGACTACCATGAGCAAGAAAACACTTGATGTCATTACCATCGGCCGTGCTGGCGTTGACCTGTATGGCAGCCAGATTGGCGGTCGGCTGGAAGATATGGGATCGTTCGAAAAATACATCGGCGGCTCGCCGACCAATATCGCCTGCGGTGCCGCGCGACTGGGGCTCAAAACAGGGCTGATTTCGCGTGTTGGCGATGAGCATATGGGGCGCTTCATTCTCGAACAGCTTGCACGTGAAGGGGTCTCGACCAACGGCGTTAAAACCGATCCGGAACGCCTGACAGCTTTGGTCATACTGGGCATTCGTGATGAAGAACAATTCCCGCTGATTTTCTATCGCGAAAACTGTGCTGACATGGCCTTGTGCGAAGATGATATCGACGAAGACTTCATTGCGTCTGCACGTGCGATTGTTGTGACCGGGACCCATCTGTCTCACCCACGGACAACCAGTGCCGTGATCAAGGCACTTGAGATTGCCCTCAAACATGGTGTTCGCACGGAGCTGGACGTTGACTACCGCCCGAACCTTTGGGGTGTTGCCGGTCATGGTGATGGTGAAAGCCGTTTTGTTGCTGACGGCAAGGTGACCGAGAAGCTTCTCTCCACCCTGCATCATTTCGATCTGATCGTCGGGACCGAGGAAGAATTCCATATTTCTGGTGGTTCAGAAAAAAAACCTTGAAGCTCTTATGGCCGTGCGTGCCGTACACGTGTTGCATAACCCAATTATCGGGAAACGGCCTAAGGGCGAAGGAAGCACTGCAATCCATTAAATGAGAGGCAGATCATAAACAATCTCCCAAACAAAACCGGAATTCCCTTAATGAGCTCCGAAAGCAACATCCTATGCATGGTGGAATTGTCACCAGTCGTCCTCCGGTCCTGACGACAGGGTTTTACGGGCGATCCCATGAATACTTCTTGTTATCTCCGACAACTGTTTGATCAGACTTGGAAAATAGAATATTTCACAGCAGTGGGATCGGATCTGTTGTCTGACGAGGTGCTTGAATATTTGGAACAATCCGGATTCAGCACAAAAAACGTTATCCAGGTTCATGGCGCGCAACCCGGTCTATACCTGATCCACATGAAAGAGGGGAAAAGAAGTTTTTCCTATTGGCGCTAACAATCCGTTGCGAAAAGCGCGCATGAATGGCCAATAAGTCGTCTTTGCCCCCAATATCCGCCACAGGCTGTGGGAAACGTCCTTTCAAATGAAGCTAATGATTGAAAAGGCTGCGGCAATTTCAAACCTCGTCCTGCCGAGCTTCGCAGATGAGCAGGAAGTCTTTTACGATCGAGATGGACATGCCACAGCAGACCGTTATCTTAACCTTGGTTGTGATGAAAAGAACGGCGGAGGTCCCATTCTCTATAAAAGCAGAACAGGGAAGATAAAAGACATCACCCTGGAAAGGGTTCTACCAAGAGATACGACCGGCGCGGGGGATTCTTTCAACGCGGGCTTCATCCATGCGCGAAGGATGGGAATGACAGCTGAAGATGCCATTACCTCTGCACATGAAATAGCGTCATACGTTGTGCTTCAACCCGGCGCAATCAGTCTGCTTCCATTGAGCTGGTCGCGTAAAGAAAAGACATAATGGTTTTCTTCTATCAAACAAAACACCCCGCTCAGCGCAAGCTGAGCGGGGTGTTTTGATCTAGGGTTCTGTTATATCTCGCACAGGAGCGATTTATAACAGAAGTGGTTGCGGGGGCAGGATTTGAACCTGCGACCTTCAGGTTATGAGCCTGACGAGCTACCGGGCTGCTCCACCCCGCGTCAGTGGGTGTATTCTGTTTAGGCGCTGAGCTTTAAACAGATAACGCCGCTCAAGTTTGAAGCGGCGTTGGATGTTTGGTGTGTGTTTATAGGGAATATGCTGCTGTATTTGGAAGGCCCGGCGGTGACCTACTCTCCCGTGCCTTAAGACAAAGTACCATCGGCGCAGGCTGGTTTCAC
>Ga0207848_100181_pt1 | contig 40138 bp, 31 predicted proteins | sample TtaePargueraPR_10_FD_187737 | JGI IMG/M metagenome (GOLD analysis project Ga0207848, IMG submission 187737) | Aerobic enrichment media microbial communities from Bioluminiscent Bay, La Parguera, Puerto Rico - Tt and M2 (3) (SPAdes) | ecosystem: Environmental > Aquatic > Marine > Unclassified ... | reverse complement strand
GTTTGCGGCCGAGCTGGATGCGGTCGCGGAAGGCGGCGGCGCGGATCACGCCGCTTTGCGCTTCCAGTTGCAGTACATGCCCCGCGAGTTGGCGAATGGTGAACTCGGGGTAGAACAAATCTTTCACCACCTGTTGCAGCAGGCCGAGACGGGCGAGCTTGCGTAGCAGGTTGCGCATCTGCGTTTCGTCGACGCCGAGGTCGCGGGCCAGGTCGCGGACCCAGGGTGGGTCGAAATGGCCGGCTTCGAGCAGTGGCCACAGGCGCGCTTTCAAATCTTCTTCCGCATCGCTCAGGCGCACCCGGTGATCGGGGCGGTGCAGCCACGGGCCGCTGGTTTCGATGCGGCCGGCGGCCAGTGCCTGTTCCAGCAGGGCGATGAACACCGGCCGCTCCAGCTGCGGCAGGGCGTAGCGACGCAGGCGGTCGCGGTCGGGGCCGAGTTCGTCGGGTTGTTCTTCGTGAAAACGCTGGAGTGAGTCGAGCAGCGCGATTTCGAGTTCGCGCCAGCGGGCCTGGTCGAACAGCCGTGGGCCCAGCCGTGTGCTGATCTCCAATACGCCGTGGGGGAGCTGCCAGCCTTCGCGCGGGCGGTTGAACTGACGTTCCAGGCTTTGCGGGTCGATGCCATTGGTGGCGCTGGCGAGCAGTGGCGGCAATGCCTGCTCCAGGCTCGGCTGGTCGAGGGCGTGAAGTTGCTCCAGCCGCGCGGCGCGGCGGCGATTGCGCGGTGGCGCATACGGGTCGAGCACACGGCCACCGCCAAGGGTGCGCTGGGCGGACTGGTCGCGCAGGACGATGCGGTCGCCATGTACCGCGTGGCTCGGTGCGTTGAGCAGTAGCTGGGCGAATGCGTGTTCGCCCGGCGCCAGGCTCGTGCCTTCGAGCAGGGCGACGCGGGCGGTGACGTCCTGGGCGCCGAGGTGCACGTGCATGGGCGTCCAGTGCTTGAGTTCGTGCGCTTCGCCGGGCAGCAGCTGGAAGTCGACGTCGATGCGTTGGGTCGGTGCGTGCAGCAGTGGGTGCAGCAGCCAGTCGCCGCGATGGATCTGCTCCACTGCCAGCCGCTCGCCGGCAAGATTCAGGGCCACGCGTTGGCCGGCATGGGCTTCGCCGGCCTCACGGTTCTGCGCGTGCAGGCCGCGGACGCGCACGCGTTTGCCGGTGGGGCCGAGCAGCAGTTCGTCGCCGATTCGCACGCGCCCGGCAAAGGCGGTGCCGGTGACCACCACGCCAGCGCCGGTGACGCTGAAGGCGCGGTCGATGGCCAGGCGGAAGTGGCCCCTGTCGCTGCGGGCGGCGGTGCGCGCGGCTTCGTCGATCAGCGCGGCGCGCAGGGCGTCGATGCCATCGCCGCGGATGCTGGAAACCGGAAAGATCGGCGCACCGGCCAGTGGCCCGGTGGCCAGCAGGTCTTCGATCTGCTGCTCGACTTCGGCGATGCGCGCCGGCTCGACGCGATCGATCTTGGTCAGCGCCACCAGTGCCCGGCGGATGCCGAGCAACTCGATGATGGCCAGGTGTTCACGGGTCTGCGGCATCACGCCGTCGTCAGCGGCCACCACCAGCAGCACGCAGTCGATGCCGCTGGCACCGGCCAGCATGTTGTGCACGAAGCGCTCGTGTCCCGGCACGTCGATAAAACCGGTGAGGCTGCCTTCGCCGAGGTCGGCGTAGAGGTAGCCGAGGTCGATGGTGATGCCACGCTCGCGCTCCTCGCGACGGCGGTCGCCTTGTTGCCCGGTGAGGGCGTGGAGCAGTGCGGTCTTGCCATGGTCGATATGGCCGGCGGTACCGACGATCAACGGGCCAGCTCCTCTTGCAGATGTGGCAGCAGTTCGAGGAAGGCCGGCTCGTCGTCCAGTTGGCGCAGGTCGAGCCAGAGGGCGTCGTCGTCGATGCGCCCGAGGACTGGAATCGGCAGGCAGCGCAGCGCTTCTTCCAGCTCACGCAGGCTGCGGCCGCGCAGGCGCTTGGGCTGCTGCGGGCGGATACACAGGGCGGCGCTGGGCAGACGGGCCACCGGCTGCGCGCCGCTGCCGATCATGCCCAGGGCATCGGTTACCGCGACTTGCCAGCTCTCGCCGAGCACGGCGGCCAGCGCCGGGGCGATGCGTTCGGCCTGGGTGCGGATCTCCGCCTGCGGGCGGCTGAGCAGGCGCAGGCTGGTGAGGCGTTCGGCCAGGCGGTCGGGGTCGCGATAGAGGTTGAGCACCGCTTCCAGCGCCGCAAGGGTCAGTTTGTCGACGCGCAGGGCGCGCTTGAGCGGGTTCTTCTTGATCTTCTGGATCAGCGCCTTGCTGCCGACGATCAGCCCGGCCTGCGGGCCGCCGAGCAGCTTGTCGCCGCTGAAGGTGACGATGTCGGCGCCGTCGCGCAGCGCTTCCTGCACCGTCGGCTCCTTGGGCAGGCCCCAGCGCGAGAGGTCGAGCAGGCTGCCGCTGCCCAGATCCTCCAGCAACGGCAGATCGTGGGCATGGGCGATGCGCGCCAGCTCGGCGGTGGCGACGCTGGCAGTGAAGCCCTGCACGCTGTAGTTGCTGGTGTGCACGCGCATCAACAGGCCCGAGCGCGGGTTGATCGCCGCTTCGTAATCCTTGGCGTGAGTGCGGTTGGTGGTGCCGACTTCATGCAGCTTCACGCCGGCGCGGGCCATGATGTCGGGGATGCGAAAGGCGCCGCCGATCTCGATCAGCTCGCCACGGGAAATGATGCCTTCCTTGCGTGCACCTAGGCTGTTCAAGGCCAGCAGTACGGCGGCGGCGTTGTTGTTCACCACGGTGACCGCCTCGGCGCCGGTCAGCTCGCGGATCAGCCCTTCGATGAGGTCGTCGCGGTCGCCGCGCTTGCCGGTGGCGAGATCGAATTCCAGGTTGAGCGGGTAGCGCGCGGCAAGGGTGATCGCCTCGATGGCTTCATCCGGCAGCAGGGCGCGCCCGAGGTTGGTGTGCAGCACCGTGCCGGTGAGGTTGAACACTCGGCGCACGCGGCTCTTGTGCTGGCTGGCCAGGCGTTCGCCGGCGCGCCCGGCGAGCACCGCTTCGGACAGTTCCAGCGCGGCCAGCTGGCCACGGCGAGCCGGTTCGCGCAGTTCGTCGAGCAGGTCGCGCAGCGTCGCCAGCAGCGCCTGACGACCATAGCGCTGCTGCAGTGGCTGGCAGGCCGGATCGCGCAGCAGCTTGTCCACCGAGGGCAGATGGCTGCTGCTCATTCCTCGTTCCCCGGTGCCAGCAGCAGGTTGGGTGCCTGGCGGTTGTAGCCCTGATCGGCCAGCAGCAGGTCGAGGTCCAGCGTCGCCAGGTCGGCGGACAGGCTTTCGCCGTCCGGTGCCAATTCGAGATAGAGCTGCTTGAGGTAGCCGTTGCATTCGGGGCAGGCCTCGGCCTTGATGCCGTTGGGCGAGCCTTCGAAGTGCAGGTAGTCGAGCTTCTTGGTGCTGCGGCAGTGGCTGCATTTCAGGCGCACGTAGTGCCATTCGCAGGCGCACAGGGAGCAGACCAGGTAGCGCAGGCCGTTGAGGTGCCCGCGGTGGCGAATCACCCCGGCCATGGGCGGCGCGCCGCAGCAGGGGCAGAGGGTCTGGTCTTCGCGCTCGCGCAGGTCGGAGAGGTCGAGCTGGAGCAGCCAGTGGGTCCAGGCCAGCTGCAGCGCGGCGCCGAGAAAGGGCACCAGCGCCGGCGGCAGGCTGTCGTACTGGCCACTGATCAGCGCCACGGCCCAGGCCTTGCGCTGGCCGCTGTCGGCGCGGCGCAGCTGGTCGACGGCAGCGATCACCGACAGGTTGTCCGGCACCGTGAAGGCATCCAGCCAGGCATCGAGCGGCGGCAGCCACGCCCCTTCGCGCACCAGGGTGTCGGCGGCCAGCGGCGGCATGGCGTGCTTGAAGCATTCGCGGGTGCGCGAGGGGTCGAGCGGTGCGCTGGCAGGCGGGTTGTCCAGCACCTGCTGCTGTGCCTGGCATACGCCGGCGAGCAGGCGCAGGTAGTCGGCCAGCGGATGATCTTCGGCGAGCTTGGTCAGACGCTCGCTGCGCAGGGCGAACAGATCGCGTGGTGGCAGGTTGGTGAAGGGTGGTTTGCTGGCAGCGGCTTCGATCTGCCCGGGCTCGAGAATGGTGCCTGCCACGCAGGACTCCTTTTCTTGTGGTTATGCCGAACAGCATAGTCCGTCACGGTTATAGCTCGGCTTTCGATGGCATGCACGGGCGAAGATTCCCGCGGCGGCGGGAATCTCCGGCGTGCTTGGCGGCGCTTACTTGCGCTGGTTGATCTCCCGGTACCAGGCCGGATGGTGCTTGCGCGCCCAGGCCCGGCTGACGGTGCCGTAGAGCATCGACCCCATCGACCCCTTGATCCAGATGGCTGCGTAGATGTGCACGATGATGCTGACGATCAGCACGAACGCGGCGGCCGCATGCAGCAGGCTGGCCCAGCGCAGCCAGACGATGCCGAAGAAGCTGCTGAAGTACTCGCGCCAGATGACGATGCCGCTGAGCAGCAGGACCAGCATGCTGAGGATCAACACCCAGAACAGCACCTTCTGCCCGGCGTTGTAGCGGCCGACTTCCGGCAGCTTTTCCTCGCGGTTGTGCACCACGTCGTTGATCTGTCGGAGCCACTGGCGGTCGCGCGCCTCGATGCGGTTGTGCCCGGCGAAGCGGATCGCCAGCCAGAGGAAGAAGACGAACATCGCGACCCCGATGAAGGGGTGCAGGATGCGCGTCCAGGTGCCGCCGCCGAACAGCCCGGAGAGGCCGAACAGCGCCGGATGGAACAGTGCCAGGCCGGACAGCGCGGCGAGCACGAAGAGAATCGCGACGATCCAGTGGTTGGTCCGTTGCGAGGGGTTGTAGCGTTCGATCTCGTTGTTGTTCATCGTTGACTCCTTGAGCGAGCGGACACCGAAGGCGGCCCCGCGAACGGGGCCACGCGGTCAGGGTCGCGGCTCCTTGGGATCGACCACATGCACCGAAGGATCGACCTGGTGCACCACGGGCTCGCTGAGCTCGGCCTTGTCGTCCTCCTCCTCGACGCGGATCGGGCCGACCCGCGTGTAGTGGAAGAAGCCGGCCAGCACCGCCGCGCCCATGCCCAGCAGGGCGAGGGGCTTGGTCACGCCCTTCCACAGTCCGACTAGCGGGCTGATGGTGGGCTCGTCCGGCAGGTCGTTGTACAGCGAGGGCTGATCGGCATGGTGCAGCACGTACATCACGTGCGTACCGCCGACACCATCGGGGTCGTACAGGCCGGCCTGGTCGAAACCGCGTTCCTTGAGGTCGGCGATCCGCCCGGCGGCATGCTCCTTCATGTCCTCCTTGCTGCCGAAGACGATGGCGCCGGTGGGGCAGGTCTTCACGCAGGCCGGCTCCAGCCCGACCGACACGCGGTCGGAACAGAGCGTGCACTTGTAGGCCTTCTTGTCTTTCTCGGAGATGCGCGGGATGTCGAACGGGCAACCGGTGATGCAGTAGCCGCAGCCGATGCAGTGGTCCTGGTTGAAGTCGACGATACCGTTGGCGTACTTCACGATCGCCCCCGGTGCCGGACAGGCCTTGAGGCAGCCCGGGTCGGCGCAGTGCATGCAGCCGTCCTTGCGAATCAGCCATTCGAGGTTGCCGCTGCCAGGGTTCTCGTACTCGGCGAACTTCATCACCGTCCAGGATTCGGCGGTGAGGTCGATCGGGTTGTCGTACGTCCCGTGGCTGGTGCCGACCTCGTCGCGCAGGTCGTTCCATTCCGAACACGCCACCTGGCAGGCCTTGCAGCCGATGCACTTGGAGGTGTCGATCAGTTTCGCCACTTCGCCGATCTCGCGGATCGACGGCCGCTCGGTGGTCGTGGCGGAGCGGGCAATCACGTCTTGAGTAGCCATCATGCCTTCTCCACGTTGACCAGAAACGACTTGAACTCCGGCGTCTGGGTGTTGGCGTCACCGACGAACGGCGTCAGCGTGTTGGTCAGGTAACCGTTGCGCGCCACCCCGGCGAAGCCCCAGTGCAGCGGGATGCCGATCTGGTGCACCGTCTGCCCGTCTACCGTCAGCGGCTTGATGCGCTTGGTCACCACCGCCACCGCCTTGATGAAGCCGCGGTTGGACGACACCTTGACCCGCTCGCCGGCCTTGATGCCGAGCTCGTTGGCCAGCACCTCACCGATCTCGACGAACTGCTCGGGCTGGGTGATCGCGTTGAGCCGGCAGTGCTTGGTCCAGAAGTGGAAGTGCTCGGTGAGCCGGTAGGTGGTCGCCGCATAGGGGAATTCCTCCGCCGTGCCGAACAACTCCATGTCGTTCTTGAACACCCGCGCGGCGGGGTTGCTGGTCGCCTGGCGGTTGTCCGGATGCAGCGGGTTGCGCCCGATCGGCGTCTCGAACGGCTCGTAGTGCTCGGGGAATGGCCCCTCGTTCATCTTGTCCACGGCGAACAGCCGGGCCACCCCCTCGGGGTTCATGATGAAGGGGTTCATGCCGGCTTCGGGCGGCGAGTCGACCTTGAAGTCCGGCACGTCGGTGCCGCCCCATTTGCTGCCATCCCACCAGACCAGGCGCTTCTTCTGCGGGTCCCACGGGTTGCCCGCAGGATCGGCCGAGGCACGGTTGTAGAGAATTCGCCGGTTGGCCGGCCAGGACCAGGCCCAACCAAGGGTCTGGCCCATGCCGTAAGGGTCGGCGTTGTCACGCCGGGCCATCTGGTTGCCGGCCTGGGTCCAGGCGCCGCTGAAGATCCAGCAGCCACACGACGTGCTGCCATCGGCGCGCAGCAGACCGAAGCCGGGCAACTGTTCGCCGGCCTTGGCCAGCAACGCGCCGCTCTGCGGATCGAGCACATCGCCCAGCGCCTTGCCGTTGTACTCCTTTGCGATCTCCTCGGCGGAGGGCTCCTCGGGCTGGCGGTAGGACCAGTCGATGTTCAGCAGTGGCTCGGCGTAGGCGCCGCCTTCCTTGCGGTACAGTTCACGCAGCCGGTGGAACAGTCCGCCCATGATCACCACGTCGGTCTTCGCCTGGCCTGGCGGCTCGGCTGCCTTCCAGTGCCACTGCAGCCAGCGCCCGCTGTTCACCAGCGAACCATCCTCCTCGGCGAAGCAGGTGGTCGGCAGGCGGAACACGGTGGTCTGGATGCTGGCGGTGTCGACGTCGTTGTATTCGCCGGCGTTGCGCCAGAACTCCGAGGTCTCGGTGGCCAGCGGGTCCATGACCACCAGGTACTTGAGCTTGGCCAGCGCCGCGCTGACCTTGGCCTTGTTGGGGAACGAGGCGATGGGGTTGAAGCCCTGGCAGAAATAGCCGTTGACCTGCCCCTGGTACATCATGTCGAACACCTTGAGCACGTCGTAGCCAGGAATATCCAGCTTCGGCAGCCAGTCGTAGCCCCAGTTGTTCTCCGCCGTGGCGCTCTTGCCATACCAGGCTTTCATCAGGCTGACGTGGAACTTCTCGTAGTGCTGCCAGTAGGACAGCTGCCCTGGGCGCAGCGGCTTGGCGGTGCGCTTGGCGATATAGGCGTTGTAGTCCTGCTCGGCCTCCAGCGGCAGGGTCAGGTAGCCAGGCAACAGGTTGGACAGCAGGCCCAGGTCGGTCAGGCCCTGGATGTTGGAGTGCCCGCGCAGGGCGTTCATGCCGCCACCAGGCATGCCGATGTTGCCGAGCAGCAATTGCACCATGGCGCCGGTACGGATCATCTGCGAGCCGACCGAGTGCTGGGTCCAGCCCAGGGCGTACATGATCGTCATGGCCTTGCCCGGCGCGGAGGTCTCGGCGATGGTTTCCCAGACCTGGAGCATCCTGTCCTGCGGTGTACCACAGATGTTGCTGACCACCTCCGGGGTGTAGCGACTGTAGTGCTGCTTGAGCAGGTTGTAGACGCAGCGCGGGTGAGTGAGGCTCTTATCGACGCGGGCGAAGCCGTCCTCGTCCAGCTCGTAGCTCCAGGTGGATTTGTCCGGGTAGCTGCGCTTCTCGGCGTCATAGCCATTGAAGAGGCCATCCTCGAAGCCGAAACCTTCCTTCACGATGAACGCGACATCGGTGTAGTTGACCACGTACTCGTGCTGGATCTTGTCGTTTTCCAACAGGTAGTTGATCAGCCCGCCGAGGAAGGCGATGTCGGTACCGGTACGGATCGGCGCATACAGGTCGGCGACCGAGGCCGAGCGGGTGAAGCGTGGATCGACCACCACCAGCCGCGCCTTGTTGCGCGCCTTGGCTTCGGTGACCCATTTGAAGCCGCACGGGTGCGCTTCGGCGGCGTTGCCGCCCATGATCAGGACCAGGTCGGCGTTCTGGATATCGCTCCAGTGATTGGTCATGGCGCCGCGGCCAAACGTCGGGGCAAGACTTGCCACCGTCGGGCCGTGTCAGACACGCGCCTGGTTATCGAACCCCAGAATGCCCAGTGAACGCACCACCTTGTGGGTGATGTAGCCGGCCTCGTTGGAGGACGCCGAGGCGGCGAGGAAACCGGTGCTCAGCCAGCGGTTGACCGTCTGGCCCTTATCGTTGCGCTCGATGAAGTTGGCGTCGCGGTCGTCCTTCATCAGCCGGGCGATACGGTCGAGGGCATCGCTCCACTCGATGCGCTTCCACTCGTTGCTGCCCGCTTCGCGGACTTCCGGATGGGTCAGGCGGTTGGGGCTGTGGACGAAGTCCAGCAGGCCGGCGCCTTTCGGGCAGAGCGTGCCGCGGTTGACCGGGTGATCGGAGTCGCCTTCGATGTGGATGATGTTCTGCGCGACGTTCTTGCCGCCGCTGCCCTGGCTGTAGAGGATCAGCCCGCAGCCGACGGAGCAGTAGGGGCAGGTGTTGCGGGTTTCACGGGTGTTGGTCAGTTTGAAATGCCGGATCGACTCGGCATATGCCGTCGGTGGGGCCATGCCCAATGCCGCCATGCTCGACGCCCCAAGGCCCACACCGCAGACCTTGAAGAACTGTCGACGGTTCATGTCCATCGGTGTTCTCCTTCTCATCAGGCTGGAACGCCGATACTTTGCCGGCGTCTGCTTTAGCAGCTTAGCCAAGCTTTCAACAAGTGAAGGATTAATGCTGCGCTTCGCTTGTGCCCGTAATCGCAAGGGTGTCGAGGATGGACCGGCTGGGCACTCAGGCGCCGGCCGGCATGGCGAGCTGGTTCTTCCATTCCCGTGGCGACTGCCCGGCTTGCGCTTTGAATGCACGTGACAGCGCCGCTTCGCTGCCGTAGCCGACCTCGGTGGCGATCACCTTCAGCGGTCGCCCTCGCTGCAGCGCCTTCTGTGCCAGACGCACGCGCCAGCCCTGCAGGTACTGGCCGGGCGTCTGCCCGAGCGTTTCGCGGAAGCTGGTGGCGAACACGCTGCGCGACATCCCGGCAACGCGGGCGAGCTCTTCGAGCGTCCAGTCCTGCGCCGGCGCTTCGTGCATCGCCACCAGCGCGTTGCGCAAACGCGGATGGGCGAGGCCGGAGAGCAGCCCGCCGCTGACCTCGTCGCTTTCCATCAGCTGACGCAGGATCTGGATCATCACCACTTCCACCAGACGCTCGATCAGCGCCATGCGCCCGCAGCGCTGTTCGAAGGCCTCCTCGAACAGCAGCGAGAGCACCGGCTCGGCACCCATGACCCCATCCAGCGGCAGGCAGACCAGATCGGCCAGCGCCGAGGCAATCGGGTTGGCACTGCCGCCCTCGAACGCCAGGTTGGCGCAGACCATGTCCACCTCGCAGCCCGGCGCGGTGATGAAACGGTGCGTCAGCGGCCGCGGAAACAGCAGCAGGCTCGGTTGCGAGACCTGCAGCACCTCGCGCCCATAGCGGACTTCCACCTCGCCGCGGCGTATCAGGTGCAACTGCCCGTGCACGCCATCGCTCTGCAGCGTGTTGATGCCACACAGCGGCCCGGCATTGAACACCTGGGCGTGCATCGGGAAGTGCGTCATCAAGGCAGCGAGGCGATCGGACATGTAAGTACTCCTGATCAAGTTTTCCGGACTTTACGTCACCAACAGTTTTTTCTGGTGAGCAGAATAGCGCTTACCGGACAACACCGCTCCGGCAACTTCAGAAAACAGGAGTCACCGCCATGTCCATCGAGAAGATCCTCTACACCGCTACTGCCACCGCCACCGGCGGCCGCGAAGGTCGCGCCACATCGTCCGACCAGGCGCTCGACGTGCAGCTGTCCACGCCGCGTGAGCTGGGCGGTGCCGGTGGTGCCGGGACCAACCCCGAGCAGCTGTTCGCCGCCGGATATTCGGCCTGCTTTCTCGGTGCCCTGAAGTTCGTCGCCGGCAAGCAGAAGGTCGCCCTGCCGGCCGATACCCGCATCACCGGCAAGGTCGGCATCGGCCAGATTCCCACCGGCTTCGGCATCGAGGCCGAGCTGACCATCAGCGCCCCCGGCATCGCCCGCGACGTGCTGCAGGCGCTGGTCGAGCAGGCCCACGTGGTCTGCCCCTACTCCAACGCCACCCGCGGAAACATCGACGTCACGCTGATCCTCGCTGACTGAATCCAGACCACTTTATCTACGAACAGGAGACTCACACCATGAACTCGATCACTCGCACCTTCGCCTTCTCGCTGCTGGCCATCGCGCTGCAACCCGCCTTCGCCGCCGAGGCCGCGCAACCGGTGAAGCCCGGCAGCAACGTAGTCGCCGCGCAGACCGCCAGCACCATCACCACCGCCGATGGCGTGCAGCTCTACTACAAGGACTGGGGCCCGAAGGATGGCCCGGTGGTTACCTTCAGCCACGGCTGGCCGCTGAGTTCCGACAGCTGGGAATCGCAGATGATGTTCCTCGCTTCACAGGGCTATCGAGTGGTGGCTCATGACCGTCGCGGCCATGGCCGTTCAAGTCAGCCCTGGGAAGGCAACGACATGGACCACTACGCCGACGATCTGGCCGCGGTGATCGAGGCGCTGGACCTGCAGGACGTGACCCTGGTCGGCTTCTCCACCGGTGGTGGCGAGGTGGCGCGCTACATCGGTCGCCACGGCACCGGGCGGGTGAAAAAGGCTGTGCTGGTCAGCGCCGTGCCGCCGATGATGCTGAAGACCGCGGATAACCCGGGTGGTCTGCCGCTGGAAGTGTTCGACGGCATCCGCAAGGCTTCGCTGGAAGACCGCGCGCAGCTGTATCTTGACCTGGCTTCCGGCCCGTTCTACGGCTTCAACCGGCCGGGCGCCAAGGTATCCCAGGGATTGATCGACAACTGGCGGGCCCAGGGCATGCAGGCCGGGCACAAGAACACCTACGACTCCATCGCCGCCTTCTCGGCCACCGATTTCCGCGAGGATCTGAAGAAGTTCGATGTGCCGACGCTGGTGATCCACGGTGACGATGATCAGATCGTGCCGCTGGACAGCTCGGGCAAGGCATCTGCCGCGCTGATCGAGGGTGCGCAGCTGATCGTCTATCCCGGTGCGCCACATGGCCTGACCGACACCCACAAGGAGCGCTTCAACAACGATCTGCTGGCGTTCCTCAAGAAGTGATGTGCAGCAGCCTCGTCGAGCGGCTCGGAGCACCGCGCCGCTTGCCGCTCAGAAACGACAAACCCCGCCTGATGGCGGGGTTTGCTTTGCAGACTGCGTTAAGGCAGACCGGATTCTCTACACGACGCCGATCAGGCGTTCTGACGGATACCGGCGACCAGCCAGGGCTGGTTCTCGCCCTGCACACGCTCCATGCGCCAGCTTTCGCTGAAGGGCTCGCCCTGGTCGAAGCGCGAAGTCTTGGCCACGCCGCTGAAGGTCAGGGTCGCGGTGGTCTTCTCGGCGTTGTCGTCGACGCCGTCGAGCTGGATCTGCAGATCGTCGATGTAGGTCGACTGATAGGCATCACCGATCTCGGCGCGCTCCTGCTTGAGGAAACCCAGCAGCTGCGGGGTAACGAACTCGGCGATCTTGTCCATCTCGTTGGCGTCCCAGTGCTGCTGCAGCGAGAGGAAGTGCTCGCGCGCGGCCGCAACGAAGTTCTGCTCGTTGAACCAGGCCGGGGCATTGATCACCGGAGCGGCGGCGACCGGGGCGGCGCTGCCACCGAAGATGGAGGTCGCGGGTTGCTGCGGCATCTCACGCTGCATTGGCGCGTGACCGGCCATGGCTGGTTGCTGCTGGCGGCGACGGGCGGCGAGGAAGCGGAACAGCAGGAAGGCGATCAGGCCGAAGATCAGGATATCCATGAACTGGATGCCCTCGAAGCCGTCGCCCATGAACATCGAGGCGAGCAGGCCGCCGGCGGCCAGACCGGCCAGCGGGCCGAGCCAGCGCGAGGCACCACTGGGCGCAGCCGCAGCCTGCTTGCCGGCCTGTGACGGTGCGGCCTGGGTCTGCTGGGGCGCCTGGCGGGTCTGGTGGCTCGGTGCCGAGCCGAAGCTCTTGCCGCCGCCAAAGCGCTTGGCGTGGGCATCCAGCGCGAAGGTCAGGCTGATACACAGCGCCATGAAAATGCTAAGCACACGTTGCATTGAGTGTTCCCGCTTGAATTAAGTGGAGGTACGCGCGCCATCCTGCCGAGCCGGGCAAGGGTTGGCGAGGGGCAGTATGTTACGAGCTTTTGCTTGCGACCGTGGGTCGCGTCCGGCGGTGCCGGCAGACGCTCCCCTGGTCCTGGTAGGCGAACGGAGCCCGGTGGCTCCGTTCGTCAGGGCGATCACCGCCAGTTGTACAGTTCCTTCTCGGAGATCTCGTGCATCGGCTTGACCTGCGCCTGGAAGGCTTTCATCGACGCCCAGATGCGCCCGTTCAGCTCGCTCTGCGCAGCCAGCTCGCCGAGCACCAGCTCCGACTGCTCCTGCATGGCGCCGAGCACTTCGTCGGGGAAGCGCTTGAGCTCGACGCCCTGCTGCTTGAGCTGATCCAGCGCCAGGGCGTTGTTGTAGACGTAGTCGTCCATCATGTCGCGGCTGGCAGCGCGGGTCGCTTCGGTGAGGATCGCCTGCAGATCCTCGGGCAGGGTGTCGAGCGCCTTCTGGTTGACCAGCAGTTCGAGCACCGCCTGCGGCTCCTGCCAGCCGGGGTAGTAGTAGTACTTGGCGGCCTTGTGCAAGCCGAAGGCCAGGTCGTTGTACGGGCTGACCCAGTCGGTGGCGTCGATGGCGCCGGTCTGCAGCGCGGTGAACACCTCGCCGCCAGGCAGGTTGACGGTGGTCGCACCGAGACGTGTCAGCACTTCGCCGCCGAGGCCCGGCATGCGGATCTTCAGCCCCTTGAGGTCGTCCAGCGAATTGATTTCCTTGTTGTACCAGCCGCCCATCTGCATGCCGGTGTTGCCGACCACCATCGGCTTCACGCCGAACGGGGCATAGGCCTCGTCCCAGAACTTCTGGCCTTCGCCCTTGCTCAGCCAGGCGTTCATCTCGATGGCCGACAGGCCGAACGGCACGGAGGTGAAGAATTGCGCGGTGGGCACCTTGCCCTTCCAGTAGTAGGCAGCGCCGTGGCCCAGTTCGGCGGTGCCGCGCGAAACGGCATCGAACACTTCCAGCGCCGGCACCAGTTCGCCGGCGGCGTAGACCTTGATGGTCAGGCGACCGTCACTCATCACCTTGACGCGCTCGGCCAGGCGTTCGGCGGCGGTGCCCAGGCCCGGGTAGTTCTTCGGCCAGGCGGTGACCATCTTCCAGGTGTAGGTTTTGGCGGGCTCGCTGGCGGCCTGCTGGCCGGTGGTTTCGACTTTCTTGTCGTCGTTGCAACCGGCGAGGCCGAGGGTGGCAAGCAAGGCAGCGGCAGCACCGAACAGATGGCGGCGTTTCATGGGTCGGTATCCTTGGAAGATTCTTCTTATAGGAGTGGCTGGTTGGTATGGCTGGTTGACGTTAGCGTCAAGCTCACAGGGCTTCAAGTTTCGCGTAGCTGAGCATCAGCCATTTGCTGCCCTCGTCCTCGAAATTCACCTGCACCCGCGCCTGGGCGCCGGCGCCTTCGAAGTTGAGGATGGTGCCTTCGCCGAACAGCGAATGGCGCACGCGCTGGCCGAGGTTGAACGGTGTTTCCGGCACGCCGGCGCCGTCGAACAGCGACGAGCCGCTCATGCTCTTGCCGCTGAACGAGCGCGTCACCGTGTTGTTCAGACGCACTTCCTGCACCAGCGCCGGCGGAATCTCGCGGACGAAGCGCGAGACCTTGTTGTAGGTCTCGCTGCCGTACAGCCGGCGCGTTTCGGCATAGGTGATCACCAGCTGCTGCATGGCGCGGGTGATGCCGACGTAGGCCAGGCGGCGTTCCTCTTCCAGACGGCCGGACTCCTCCAGGCTCATCTTGTGCGGGAACAGGCCTTCTTCCATGCCGACCAGGAACACCAGCGGAAACTCCAGACCCTTGGCGCTGTGCAGGGTCATCAGCTGCACGCTGTCCTCGTGATCGCCGGCCTGCTGCTCGCCGGCCTCCAGCGAGGCGTGATCGAGGAAGGCGGCCAGCGGCGACTGGATGTCGTCGTCCTCTTCGCTGTAGTTGTCGAAGGCGCGCGCGGCGGAGACCAGTTCCTCGAGGTTTTCCACCCGCGCCTGGGCCTTCTCGCCCTTTTCGTCGCGGTGGTAGGCGAGTAGCCCGGACTCCTCGATGACCAGCTGCGCCATGCTGTGCAGCGGCAGTTTCTCGACCTTCAGCGCCAGGGTGTCGACCAGCTCGACGAAGCCGTTCAGCGCGCTGGCGGCGCGCCCGGAAACCGCCTTGGTGCCGACCGCCTGGTGCAGCGCGGCCCACATCGACAGGCCCTGCTCACGCGCCAGCTGGCGCAGGCATTCAACGGTCTTCTCGCCGATGCCGCGGGCCGGCACGTTGATCACCCGTTCCAGCGCCGCGTCGTTGTCGCGTGTCTGGATCAGGCGCAGGTAGGCCATGGCGTTCTTGATCTCGGCGCGCTCGAAGAAGCGCTGGCCGCCGTAGATGCGGTAGGGGATCTTCTCGCGCAGCAGCGCCTCTTCCAGTACCCGCGACTGGGCGTTGGAGCGGTAGAGGATGGCGATCTCGCTGCGGCTCATGCCGTCGCGGATGGCCTTCTCGATGCTTTCGACCACGTAACGCGCTTCGTCGTGCTCGTTGAACGCAGCGTACAGGCTGATCGGCTCGCCCTCGCAGCCGGAAGTCCAGAGCTCCTTGCCGAGACGACCCTGGTTGTTGGCAATCAGCGCGTTGGCGGCCTTGAGGATGCAGGCGGTGGAGCGGTAGTTCTGTTCCAGGCGGATGGTTTCGGCATCCGGGAAGTCGGCGCTGAACTGGTGCAGGTTCTCGATGCGCGCGCCGCGCCAGCCGTAGATCGACTGGTCGTCGTCGCCGACCACCATCAGGCTCTCGCCGCCCTTGGCCAGCAATCGCAGCCAGGCGTACTGGACGGCGTTGGTGTCCTGGAACTCGTCCACCAGCACATGGCGGAAGCGCCGCTGGTAGTGCTCGAGCAGGCCGGGGTGGTCGCGCCACAGATCCAGCGCACGTAGCAGCAGCTCGGAGAAGTCGATGACGCCAGCGCGGGCGCAGGCCTCTTCATAGGCTTCGTAGATCTTCAGCTGGGTGGCGAGGAACAGATCACCGCCGGCCTGGATGTTGCGTGGGCGCAGCCCTTCGTCCTTCTGCGCATTGATCCACCACTGCGCCTGGCGCGCCGGCCAGCGCTGCTCGTCGAGGCCGAGCTCGCGGATCACCCGCTTGACCAGGCGCTGCTGGTCGTCGGAATCGAGAATCTGGAAATTCTCCGCCAGCTTCGCCTCGCGCCAGTGCGCACGCAGCAGGCGATGGGCCAGGCCGTGGAAGGTGCCGACCCACATGCCCTGCGGGTTCACGTGCAGCAGCTGCTCGATGCGCTGGCGCATTTCGGCGGCAGCCTTGTTGGTAAAGGTCACCGAAAGGATCGAGTGCAATGATGCGCGCTCGACCTGGTGCAGCCAGGCGATGCGGTGCACCAGTACACGGGTCTTGCCCGAGCCGGCGCCGGCCAGCACCAATTGCCGGCCCAGCGGCGCGGCCACGGCCTGGCGCTGAGCATCGTTGAGGGAATTCAGGAGAAGGGAGAGATCGTCATGCATCGCGGCATTCTATTGGAAATGCCTGCGCTGCGCTCGCCCTGTGGTCCGTTTGGCCGAGCGCCATGCATCGCGGCGGGAGCCTGCTTCGCCTTATGGGTTATGCCGGAACTCCGTTGGTCGGTGAGCACGGCCCACAGACCAATTTCCGACGCAGCATGTATGACGCGAGACTAGCAACGTGCCATTATCGGCCGTGTTTTGGTTCCGAGAGAGCCTGATTCGGGTGCAGTTATTACTAGAACAACAGACATGACCAATTCCATTCGAACCGCCTTCCCGGGGGCTGCGACCGCTGTTGCAGACGGGATGGCGCCCTCCGACCACATTGCCGAACGCACGCGTTTGCTCTATCTGGGGTCGCGTGTCCCGGCGCTGTTGCTGTTGCTCTCGACGCTGATCTGCGGCGTGGTGCTGTGGGAGGACAACGGCGGCATCGAACTCGGCGGCTGGATTGGCTGGATGCTCGCGCTGGGCCTGCTGTGGCTGCAGCAGGTCATGGCGTTCGGCAAGGCGAGCCCCGAGGGGCAGGCCGATGCGCACTGGCGCTGGCGGTTCTTTCTCGGCAGCAGCATATGTGCGGTCAGCCTGAGCTATGCAATGGTCGCGCTGATACCCGCCGATGCTTTCGCCACGCAGGCGCTGCTGTACGGTCTGATCGGTTCGGTCGTCGTCGCCGCCAGCGTCGCCTATGGCGTCTGCCTTCCTGCTTTCTTCTGTTTCGCCGTGCCCAGCCTGCTGCCGACAGGTTTGCTGTTGATGACCAGCGGTCATCCGCTGCAGCAGGGTTGGGGGCTGCTGGCGATGATCGTGCTGGCGACCCTCTGCCTGATCGGCTGGCAGATCAGCCGGCTGGTGAACGACGGGCTCGAACAGCGGCTGCACAAGCAGCAGCTGATCGAACGGCTGGAGAGGGCCGGTCGCGAGGCCGAGCTGCTCAATCACCGGCTAGGGTCGGAGATTGAACAGCGTTGCCATGCCGAGCAGCAGCTGCGCAGCGCTTACGATGGCCTCGAGCTGCGTGTGGCCGAACGTACGGTGGAGCTTGCCCGGGCCGCGGAAGAACTCGGTGAAAGCGAAGCACGGCTCAATCTGGCGCTCGATGCCAGCGGCCTCGGTCTGTGGGATTGGGACCTGGCGAACAACCGGGTCCACCACTCCCGGCTGGAAGTGGTGTTCGGTGTCGGCTTGCCCGATCGTCGCGATGAGCATGGCTCGCCGCTGCCGGACATCCATCCCGACGATCTGGAAGCCGTCCGTGCGACATTGATCGCGCATCTGAAAGGTGAAACCGAATTCTTTACCGTGGAGTATCGGGCGCTGCGCGCTGATGGCAGCGAACTCTGGCTCGAAGACCGCGGCCGGGTGATCCAGCGCGATGCCGGTGGGCGAGCGTTGCGCATGATCGGTACCCGCCGTGACATCAGCGAGCTGCGCAGCCAGGCCGAGCAGCAGCGCCTGGCGGCCACGGTGTTCGAAGCCGCCAGCGAAGGCATGGTGATCATGAACGCCCGCTACCGCGTGTTGGCGGTGAATGATGCCTGCTGCGCGCTATGCGGCTACGACCGCGAGGAGCTGATCGGTCACAGCGTGGCGCGAATCGCCGGCTCGCAGGAGAGCCAGCGGCAGTACCAGACCATGCGCGAAGCGCTGGAACTGCACGGTCACTGGCAGGGCGAGCTGATCGAAACCCGCAAGAGCGGTGAGGTCTACCCGCAGTGGGTGCAGTTGCGCGAGGTGCGCGATGCCAACGACAGCGTCACCCACGTGGTGGCCTTCATCTCCGACCTCAGCGTGCGGCGCAAGATCGAGGAGCGCCTGCGCTACCTGACCCATTACGACGACCTCACCGGGCTGGCCAACCGCGGCCTGCTCAAGGAGCGTTTGCACGAGGCCTGCCAACGGGTGCGCCGCAATGGCCGCAACATGGCGGTGCTCTACATCGATCTGGACCGCTTCAAGCTGCTCAACGAAAGCCTGGGCCATGAGGCCGCCGACGCGCTGCTGCGCGAGATGTCGCGACGGATCACCCAGACCCTGGGCGAGGCCGACACCATCGCGCGGCTGTCCGGCGACGAATTCGTCGTGCTGATCGACGCCTACGGCAGTCTCAGCAGCCTCGCGCATCTGGGCAGCCGGTTGCTGCAGCGCATCCGCAAACCAGTGATCATCGATGAGCAGGAGCTGGTCATCAGCGCCTCGATCGGCGTCAGCCTGATGCCGGATAACAGCCGTGATGCGGAAGTGCTGCTGCGCCAGGCGAACATGGCCATGCAGCAGGCCAAGCACCTGGGCGGCAACACGCTGCAGTTCTTCACCGACCGCCCGCAGGCGTCGAGCATGCAGTACCTGCAGCTGGAGAATCAGCTGCGCAAGGCGCTGGATTTCGGCCAGCTGGAAGTGTTCTATCAGCCTCGTCTGACGCTGGCCAACGATGCCCTGGATGCTGCCGAAGCGCTGGTGCGCTGGCGTCATCCCGAGCGCGGACTGGTCGCCCCGGCGCACTTCATCCCGCTGGCGGAAGAGACCGGTTTGATCATTCCGCTCGGTGAGTTCGTCTTGCGCGAGGCCTGCCGCCAGGCGCGCCAGTGGCAGCAGCAGGGGCTGGCCGAGATCCGCGTCTCGGTGAACCTCTCGGTCAAGCAGTTGCGCCAGGGCAACTTCGTCAGCCTGGTGCGCCAGGTGCTGGAGGAAACCGGCCTGCCGGCGACCATGCTGGAGCTGGAACTGACCGAAAGCCAGTTGCTGGACGACATCGACAACGCCATCAGCATCAGCGAGCAGCTGCGCGCGCTGGGCGTGAGACTGGCGATCGACGATTTTGGCACCGGCTTCTCGTCGCTGAGTTACCTCAAGCGCTTCCCGGTGGACTACGTGAAGATCGACCGCTCGTTCATCAGTGAGCTGGAGCATTCCAGTCAGGATGCGGCGATTACCCGGGCGATCATCGCCATGGTCCACAGCCTGGAGCGCAAGGTGGTGGCCGAGGGCGTGGAAACCCAGGCGCAGATGGATTTCCTCAAGGCCAACCAGTGCGACGAAATCCAGGGTTACCTGCTCAGCCCGCCGGTGCCGGCCGAGCAGTTCGCCGAACTGCTGCGCTAGGCTGCGGCGTCGCGATGCGACGCCAGCTCCGCTCTCAACCGCGCGTGGTGCTGCCGTCCAGTTCGCGCATCAGCAGGGCGTAGCGCAGATCGACGTCTTCCGGTACCGGCAGGTACACCGTATGGCCGTCGCCCGGCGCTACCTCGATGGCTTCGCCGCGCTTGTCCTCCAGCCGCTCAAGACGCAGGTTGAGATTGCCCTGCGGCGTCATCAGCTCCAGCCGGTCGCCCACCGCGAAGCGGTTCTTCACCTTCACCTCGGCCAGCCCGTTGCGCCGCTCGCCGGTCAGTTCGCCGACGAACTGCTGGCGCTCGGAGAGCGAGAAGCCGCGTTCGTAGTTCTGGTATTCGTCATGCACGTGACGGCGCAGGAAGCCCTCGGTGTAGCCTCGGTGGGCCAGCGATTCGAGGGTGTCCATCAACGACCTGTCGAACGGCCGGCCGGCGAGGGCGTCGTCGATGGCCTTGCGGTAGACCTGCGCGGTGCGCGCCACGTAGTAGTGGCTCTTGGTGCGGCCTTCGATCTTCAGCGAATGCACGCCCATCTGCACCAGACGCTCGACGTGCTGCACGGCGCGCAGGTCCTTGGAGTTCATGATGTAGGTGCCGTGCTCGTCCTCGGTGGCCTCCATGAACTCGCCAGGACGCGAGACGTCCTCGAGCAGGAACACCTTGTCGGTGGGGGCCCCGACGCCCAGGGTCGGGTCGTCCTGCGCCGCGACCTGCTGTACGGCGATAGGCTCGTAGAGATGAACCGAGTTGCCCAGTTCGTCCTCCTTCGCCTCGTGGGTCTTGTATTCCCAGCGGCAGGCGTTGGTGCAGGTGCCCTGATTGGGGTCGCGCTTGTTGATGTAGCCGGACAGCAGGCAGCGGCCGGAATAGGCCATGCACAGCGCGCCGTGGACGAACACCTCCAGCTCCATGCCCGGCACCTGTTCGCGGATCTCGCCGATCTCCTCCAGCGATAGTTCGCGGGACAGGATCACGCGGCTGACGCCCTGGCTTTCCCAGAACTTCACCGTCGCCCAGTTCACCGCGTTGGCCTGCACCGAGAGGTGGATGGTCTGCTGCGGGAAGTGCTGGCGCACCAGCATGATCAGACCGGGATCGGACATGATCAGCGCATCCGGTCCCATCGCCACCACCGGCTCGAGATCCTTGATGAAGGTCTTCAGCTTGGCGTTGTGCGGCGCGATGTTGACCACCACGTAGAACTGCTTGCCCAGCGCGTGCGCCTCGTCGATGCCGAGCTTGAGGTTGGCGTGGTCGAACTCGTTGTTGCGCACGCGCAGGCTGTAGCGCGGCTGCCCGGCATACACCGCATCGGCGCCGTAGGCGAAGGCGTAGCGCATGGATTTCAGCGTGCCGGCAGGCGACAGCAGCTCGGTGCGGTTGGGGGTGCTCATGGCGCGGAACTCGCAGGGGTATCGAAAGCGCGGCATTTTACTGCGCTTGCCCGGCGATTGCGCGTCGTCTTCGATGGTTGCAGAGCGTGGCGGCGCCCCGCGGGGCAGGGCGCCGGGTCGTCAGGCCTCGGATGCTTCCTTGAGCATCTCGTAGAGACGGTCCTTGAGCTGCAGCTTCTGCTTCTTCAGATTCTCCACCTCGCTGTCGGTGCCCGGCACGATGTGCGCTTCGATGTTCTTTACGTGCTGGTCGAGGTCGTTGTGCTCGTCGAACAGACGGGCAAAGGTCTTGTTTTCCGCCTTGAGACGAGTGATCAGGTCGCGGTACTCGGGAAACATGGCAACTCCTGCGTTGTGGATGAGCGGGCGAGCAGGTCAGGCGTAAGCCGTGACCGGCCTCTTGTCTCCATAGTCATCCTGCGCGGTGCCGGCGGTATTGATCGGTGTCATGCGTCCAGACAGCAAAACGCCGGGACGAGCCCGGCGTTTCGGTCCTGCACCTGGATCAGGCTGCGGCAATCACGTCGCCGTGATTCTCCGGCTCGATCAGCGCGCGGTGCAGCGCGGCGATGGCGGCGTCGTAGTCTTCCTCGTTGACCACGCACTGCATCTCCACCTGGCGGATCGACTGGTGGATCGCCTGGATGCTGATACCTGCCTCGGCCAGCGCGGCCACGGTCTTGGCCAGGATGCCCTTGACCTTGAGGTCCGAACCGATCGCCGAGACGATCGCCAGGTTATGTACGGTGACCTCGGCGGCCGGATACTTTTCCTCGATCAGGCGAGCGGCGCGGGTGATCAGCTTGCGCGAGCCGGAGGTGTAGTAGGTGATGCTGTTGGCGTCGGAATCCTTGTTCACCACATAGAGCTTGAGCTGCTTGAGCAACTTGCTGATTTCCATGTCGTGGCTGATGTCGCCGAGCATGTCCTGATCGAACACCTCAATGCCGAAGACGTCCTTGCGCCCGGCGATGATCTCCACGCAGGGCTTCTCGGACTTGTAGTCCTGGCTGATCAGCGTACCGCCGTGCTCGGGCTCGAAGGCGTTCTTGATGCGCAGCTCGACGCCGGCGCGACGCAGAGTCTTGGCCGCGCGCGGGTGGATCGCCTCCATGCCGAGGTTCGACAGCTGGTCGGCGACGTCGTAGTTGGTGCGCCCGATGGTCACCACCTTGTCGGCACCGACCAGGTTCGGGTCGGCGGAGGAGAGGTGGAACTCCTTGTGGATGATCGCCTCGTGGGCACCGGTGGCGGCGGCGATCTGGGCGAAGGTGATCTCGCTGTAGCCGCGGTCGTAGGTGTTCATCAGGCCTTCGGCGCAATGCGTATAGCCGGTGGCGACTACCAATTCACGGTTCAGGTCGAAACCGGCGAAGTGGCTGGCGATCATCTCCTCGAACGGCAGCGGCGCTTCCTGCTGCCAGCCGGTGAGGTCGGCCAGGCGCGCGTTGACGCCGCGCTGCTTGAGCGCCAGCACCGAGTTGAAGGCGCTGTGCGCTTCACCGAGGGAGGCGAGCATCTCGCGCACCTTCATCAGGTGCTCGGAGAGCTGGAAGTGCCCGTAGGCACAGAGTTTCTGCAGGCTGTGCATGCACTCGCTGGCATCGTCGATGCGCGAGTTGATGAACTGGTTGGCGGCGTGCAGCTCGTACTCGGAGCTGAACAGCTCGGCGTTCTTGCTCAGCATGCGCTGGCGCACGTGCTCCAGCGCCTCGCGCCAGGCGCCTTCGCTCTGGGCGTCGGCGAAGCGCTGATAGACGCCGGGTTCGCCGGTTTTCTTGTGTTCCAGCAGCAGGTTGGTCATGCCGCTGTAGGCCGAGACGACGAAGATGCGCTGGTACAGCGCTGCGCCTTCCCGGCGGCCGATGAAGATATTGTCGAGGACTTCCTCGAAGCGGCTCATCGACGTGCCGCCGATCTTTTCTACGGTATGCATCTTTTTATTGCGTCCGAATCTGGCAGGCCGTTGACGGGCCCGGCGCGGCTGGCGCACCTGTCGATCAACGAGCTGGAAGTGAGTTCATCCCTGGGCCAATAAGCGATCGGCCGAGCCGGGGGATCGGGCCCGTCATCAGACGCGCCCGATCGCCTCAGAGATACTGTTGCGGCTGAATGTCCAGCGGCTTGAAGTTCTCACGCTCGGCGACGAAGGCCGGGCGGGGTTTCTGCTCGCAGAACGGCGGCTGCACGGCATTATCCACGTGGTTGTAGACGTAGAACAGATTGCTCCGCGCGCTGGGTGTGATGTTGCCGTTGGAGCCGTGCATGGTGTTGCAGTCGAAGAACACCACGCTGCCGGCTGGGCCGGTGGCGCAGTCGATGCCGAAGCGGCTGGCCAGCTCGCTCAGGCTGTTCTGGTCGGGCACGCCGAATTCCTGCTTGCGCAGGGATTTTTCGTAGTGGTTCTCCGGCGTGGCGCCGACGCAGCGCACGTAGTGCTTGTGCGAGCCGGGCATGAGCATCAGCGGGCCGTTGTGCGGCTCGTTGTCGGTCAACAGGATCGAGCAGGACAGGCAACGCATACGCGGCATGCCGTCCTCTACGTGCCAGGTCTCGAAGTCCGAGTGCCAGTAGAACTCCTTGCCGGTGAAGCCGGGCTTGAAGTTCATCCGCGACTGGTGCACGTACAGATCGCCGCCGAGGATGAAGCGGGCGATGCCGGCAGTTCGTTCGTCGGCAGCTACACGGGCGAACAGTTGGTTGTCGCTGTGAATGTCGAACACCGAGCGGACGGCGCCGCTGTCGGGTTCCTTGATGGTCTTGCCGGAGCCGGCGACGGCCGGGTCCTGGCGCATGCGCTCGAGTTCGGCACGGAATACCGCGACTTCATCGGCGCTGAACAGATTGGGGATGACCAGGTAGCCGTCGCGTTCGAAACGTTCGATCAGCTCCGCCGCTATCGGCGCATTCTCCAGGTCGCTGCGGTAGACGACCGGATCCAGGCGTTCTTGCCAGCTGGGCTGGTCTTCCTGGCGCGAGGGATACAGGTCGGCTTGCATAGGGTTCACGCTTACCTCCTTTTCTGGTGATGGTGGGGCGGCGCGGTGGCCGCCCCGGTAAACCGGTATCAGACGGTTTCGGCCTCCAGCGGATAGACGCCGCTCTCGTCATGCACTTCCTTGCCGTTGAGCGGCGGGTTGAAGACGCAGGCCATCTTCATGTCCTCGCTGCCGCCACGCAGCAGGTGCTCGTCGTGCTTGTCGAGGATGTACAGCGTGCCGGGTTCGATCTTGTAGATCTTGCCGTCGGCGATGGTCTCGACCTCACCGTTGCCGCTCATGCAGTACACCGACTCCAGGTGGTTCTGGTAGTGGATGTGCGTCTCGGTGCCGGCGTAGATGGTGGTGATATGGAACGAGAAGCCCATGTTGTCGTCCTTGAGCAGCATGCGTGTGCTGTCCCAGGTGCCGGTCTTGCTGTGGACCTTGCGGTCGGTCTGCTCGCAGTCGGCGAGTTTTCTCACGATCATCTGCGGGTCCTCCTCAGGAAGCCTGGTTGGCGGTCTGCTCACCCATCACGGCGGCAAACGCCTTGTCGAGAATGGAAAGCGCACGGTCGATCTGCTCTTCGCTGATGATCAGCGGGCAGAGACACTTGACCACTTCGCTGTGGGCGCCGCTGGTCTCGACCACCAGGCCGTTGTCGAAGGCGTGACGGCAGACGGCCGAAGCGATGTCGCCATCCGGGCAGCTGATGCCGAGCATCATTCCGCGGCCCTTGAGGAACAGTGAATCCGGGCCGTGACGGCGGATGATGCGCTGCATGCCGTCGGCGATGCGCTTGCCCTTGGCCTTCACGCTGTTGGCGAACTCGTCGTTCTGCCAGAAGTGCTCGACGGCCGCGGCGGCGGTGACGAAGGCGTGGTTGTTGCCGCGGAAGGTGCCGTTGTGTTCGCCCGGCTTCCACTGGTCCAGCTCCTGGCGCAGCAGCACCATGGCGAACGGCAGGCCGTAGCCGGACAGCGACTTGGACAGCGTGACGATATCCGGCTGGATGCCCATCTCCTCGAAGCTGAAGAAGGTGCCGGTGCGGCCGCAGCCGGCCTGGATGTCGTCGACGATGAGCAGCATCTCGTGCTTGCGGCAGAGCTTCTCGAGCTTGCGCATCCACTCGGCCGATGCGGTGTTCAGACCGCCTTCGCCCTGGACCACCTCGACGATCACCGCGGCCGGTTTGTCGATACCGCTGGACGGGTCGGAGAGCAGCTTGTCCATCATGCCGATGGTGTTGGTCTTGTCGCCGAAGTAGTTGGCATAGGGCATGCGGCTGACATCGGTGAGGCTGATGCCGGAGCCGCCGCGGTGATGCTGGTTGCCGGTGGCGGCCAGCGCGCCGATGCTGCAGCCGTGGAAGCCGTTGGTGAAGCTGATGATGTTGTTGCGCCCGGTAACCTTGCGCGCCAGCTTCATCGCCGCCTCGACCGCGTTGGTGCCGGTCGGACCGGTGAACTGCATGCGGTAGTCACCCATGCCGCGTGGTTCCAGGATCAGGCGATTGAAGGTTTCGAGGAAACGCTCCTTGGCCGCGGTGTACATGTCCAGGCCGTGGGTGATGCCGTCACTCTCGATGTAGTCGAGCAGCGCCTGCTTGAGCACCGGGTGGTTGTGCCCGTAGTTGAGCGTGCCGGCACCGGCGAGGAAGTCGATGTAGCGCTTGCCGTCCTGAGTGACCAGTTCGGCGCCCTGGGCCTGATTGAAGACCACGGGGAAGGAACGGCAGTAGCTGCGAACCTTGGATTCGTTCAGTTCGAAAGTTTTCATGCGTGCTCCTTGAGCTCTTCTTCTAGATGGGAAACGGTGAACGGGCCAGCGCGGTAGAGCACCTCGTCCTCGTGCTGTCCGGCGAAATGCTCGGCGCGCGAGAACAGCGTGCGCGTGGTGCAGTCGGCACCCAGCTTGTCGAAGGCCCGCTTGAACAGCGCCTGGGACGCCGCATTGTCCGGGGAGATGGTGGTTTCCATGTAGCGCACGCCGTGCTCACGGGCGACCCGTTCGGTCAGCGCCAGCAGCATGCGCAGGGCCAGCCCCTGGCCGCGCATCGAACTGTCGACGGCGACCTGCCAGACGAACAATGTGTCCGGCCGCGAAGGGGGGCGATAACCCGAAATGAAACCGACCAGCTCGCCCTGGGCGTTCTCTGCGGCGATGGCGGTGTCAGCGAAGTCGGAACACTGCAGCAGGTTGCAGTAGACCGAATTGGTATCGAGGGGCTGGCAGCGCGCCACCAGCTGATGCAGGTTGTAACCGTCGCCGTCGGTTGGGCGACGGAGCATTACGGTGGGGAAACTCAAAACAATGCCTTTGGGGTTGTTGATTGAATTCCTTTTTAGGGTAGGCATATCTTGGAAAGTTTCTCAACCCATGTTTCCCGATATGCGAAGTGCGGCGACGCCTATATATCGCCAGAGCCCGCATTGTTCCTGCGCTGACGCCGCGGATGTTTCAGTCTGTTTCGGTCTCGACAACTGTCGAGCGATAGGCGAACTGCGTGGAAGTTTGCGGAGTGGCTCGGGAAGTTGGACGTAGGCCTGCCGCAGAAGTTCGCCTGAATCCTCGTTCTGTCGGCTACAGGCCTTGCAGTTGCTGGCTTTGGCTGTGATTTGCGGTGTCCGGATTTGGCGCAGGCGGCGAAAAGTCGATTGATCTGCGACGGTCGCGGAGTGTGACCTGTGGGCGCGCTGGTTGAATTAGCCGAGAAAGCCCTGGATATAAGGCGCGGCTCGCTGATTATATGTCGCTGATATGACCGGAATATGTAGGCGAATCATGGCCTGATCTGGATTAGTTGATTGCACTAGTTCAGCTGGCCATATTCGTCGATTGTGAAAACTCCGCCGATCCGCTCTATCACGCGTTATTCGGCGGCTGCGGCGAAGTTCGGATTAGTTCTTCTGGGCGCCTCATTGCCACCAGCGATGGCCCTGGCGCTCGATGAACTGGTGCGCCTGCTCCGGGCCATCCTCGCCGGCGGCGTAAGGCCGAGGTTTGCGGTAGTAGCTGCTCCAGCCGCGGAGGATTGGGTCGACCCAGTTCCAGGCGGCTTCCACCTCGTCACGGCGCATGAACAGCGTCGAATCGCCTTCGATGACATCCAGCAGCAGACGCTCGTAGGCCTCCCAGCGGCGGGTGCTGCTGAAGGCGTGGGCCAAGTTGAGGTCCAGTTCCACCGGCTCGAGCTGCATGCCCTTGCCGGGTGCCTTGGCCATCAGCTGCAGGCTGATGCTCTCCTCCGGCTGCAAGCTGATGATCAGGCGGTTGACCTCGCCCTTGGCGAACAGCAGGTGCGGCACCTGCTTGAAGGTGATGATGATCTCCGAGCGCTTGCGCGCCATGCGCTTGCCGGTGCGCAGGTAGAAGGGCACGCCGGCCCAGCGCCAGTTGTCGATCTCGGCCTTCACCGCGACGAAGGTTTCGGTGTCGCTGTCGTTGTCGATGTTCGGCTCGAAGTAGTAGGCCGGCACGTCGTGGCCGCCGATGCGCCCGGCGCCGTATTGGCCGCGTACGGTCTTGTCCAGCACGTCGTTGCCGGTGATCGGCTTGAGCGCCTCGAGCACCTTCACCTTTTCGCCGCGGATGTGTTTGGCGTCGAAACGTACCGGCGCTTCCATCGCCACCAGGCAGAGCAGCTGCAGCAGGTGGTTCTGCAGCATGTCGCGCATGGCGCCGGCATTGTCGTAGTAGCCGCCGCGGTTCTCCACGCCGAGGGTTTCGGCCACGGTGATCTGCACGTGGTCGATATGCCCGGCGCGCCAGATCGGTTCGAACAGCGCGTTGGCGAAGCGCAGCGCCATGAGGTTCTGCACCGTTTCCTTGCCCAGATAGTGGTCGATCCGGTAGATGCGCGCTTCGGGGAATACCGAGCCGATCGCCTCGTTGATTTCCAGTGCCGAATCCAGCGAATGGCCGATGGGTTTTTCCAGCACGATGCGCGCATCGTCACCGGCCAGCCCGGCGCTTTCCAGGTTGGCGGCGATGGGCTCGAACAGGTCCGGCGCGGTGGCCAGGTAGTAGACCCGCACGCGGCCATCGGCCCGGCCGAGATACTGGGCCAGACGCGCGTATTCGCTGCGCTGGGAGGCGTCCATGGCGAAATAGTCGAGGCGCTGGGCGAAGGCTTGCCAGGTCTCAGGGTTGAAGTCGCTGCGCGCGACCTGGGCGCGGCAATGGCGCTCGGCGAGGGCCAGGTAGCCGTCGCGGTCGAGCTTCTTGCGCGCCAGGGCGAGAATGCGCACGTCGGCATGCAGGCGGCCGTCGCGATGCAGGTGATACAGCGCCGGCAGCAGCTTGTGCAGCGTCAGGTCACCGGTCCCGCCGAACACGAGCATGTCACAGGAAATCGACATCGAATCTCTCCCAGGGGCAAAAAATGGGCGTCATGGCGAGGCTTGTAGTATAACTACCGCCCCACTACAACCCGCTGATGGCCGAGCGGTGCCTGTCGCGCCCGAACGAGCCCTCAGTCGTGAGCATAGCGAGCCCGCCACGTGAATCTGCTGCAACACATCGCCCAGTCGAGAAGTCTGCTACGGAAGTCGGAGTTGAAGGTGGCCGACCATGTCCTGCTCGATCCGGCCTCGGTGATGCACAGTTCCATGGCCGACCTGGCCCACACCGTCGGCGTCAGCGAGCCGACCATCGTGCGTTTCTGCCGGGCCATCGGCTGCCTCGGCTTCCAGGACCTCAAGCTCAAGCTGGCGCAGAGCCTGGCCGCCGGCGCCAGCTTCGGCCAGTTCGCCATCAGCGAGAACGATTCGGTGGCTGACTTCGCGCTGAAGATCTTCGACACCACGCTGCACACCCTGATGGAGGTGCGTGAGCGGCTCGACCCGGATGCCTTGCAGCGCGCCATCACCGCCATGGCCAAGGCCGAGCGGGTGGAGTTCTACGGTTTCGGCGCCTCCGGCGCAGTGGCCACCGATGCCCAGCACAAGTTCTTCCGCCTGCTGCTTTCGGCCGCGGCCTATTCCGATCCGCACATGCAGGCGATGTCGGCGGTGACGCTCAAGCCGACCGACGTGGCGATCTGCATTTCCCAGTCCGGTCGCTCCAAGGATCTGCTGATCACCGCCAACGTCGTGCGTGAATCCGGCGCGACGCTGATCACCCTGTGCCCGAGCCAGACACCCCTGGCCGAGCTGGCCACCATCAATCTGGCGATCGACGTGCAGGAAGACACCGAGATCTACACTCCGCTGACCTCGCGTATCGCTCACCTCGTCGTGATCGATGTGTTGGCCATGGGTGTTGCCATGGCCCGTGGGCCGAGCCTGGTCAACCATCTCAAGAGTGTGAAACGCAGCCTGCGCAGCCTTCGGCTGTCGCCGAAGGCGGTCAAGGCCCACGAGGACTGAGCGTCTTCATCGCCGCGTCATCACGCTGACTTCATCCTGTCACTCACAGCGCCGATGCTGGTCTCCCGTTACCTGTTCTGGGAGACCGCTCATGCTCCGGCAAACCGACGTCAGCACCCCACTCGACAGCAAGGCCCGTCGCAAGCAGCAGGACGAGCGCCGCATGCGCTTTCGTCGTGCCATCGAGAGCTACACCGAGCAGCGTCAGCTGCATGCCGAACTGAACGACTATGCCGATGCGCTGGTGCTCAGCTCGCTGCTGGAGTCATCGGCGAGCCGGCGAAGCGCTCCGCCAGCGCACTGATCTGCGCACGCTCTTCACGTAGGAAGGCGAAGAACGCCTGGGCCACCGGGCTCAGGCGCTTACCGCGCGGGTGAACCACGCACCAGCTGCGTTGCAGCGGCAGTTCCTGCACTGGCAGCTCACGCAGCAGTCCGCAGACCAGCTCCAGATGCACCGCATGGCGCGGCAGCAGCGCCAGCCCCAGGCCGGCCACCACGCATTCACGCAGCGCATCCAGCGAGGCGACCTGGATGGTCTGGGTGAAGTGGGCGCGTTTCTGCCGCAGATAATCTTCTGCGGCCCTGCGTGTGCCGGAGCCGGGTTCGCGCGTCAGCAGCGGATAGCTGGTCAGATCCTGCAGCGACAGCGTGGCCGCATGGCACAGCGGATGCTCAGGCGGGGCCACGGCAATGATCGGGTTGTTGAGGAACGGCATGAACTCCAGGTCCATGTCAGTGGGCACCTGGGACATGATCAGCAGGTCGTCGCGGCTCACCGACAGGCGTTTCACCGCCTGGGCGTGATTGACCACCACCAGCTGCAGGCTGACCTCCGGATGCAGCCGCTTGAAGGCGGCGAACAGGTGCGGCGTGATGTACTTGGCGCTGGATTCCACGGCTAGGTTCAGCTGCCCCTGTAGCGAGCCCAGCAGGTCGGACAGCTGCATGTCGAGGCTGTCGAGCCGGCCGAAGATATCGGTGCTGGCGCGCTGCAGCGCTTCGGCGGCGTCGGTCAGGTAGAGTTTCTTGCCGACGTACTCGAACAGCGGTTGGCCGACCAATTCTTCCAGCTGGCGGATCTGCAGGCTCACTGCTGGCTGGGTCAGCGCCATTTCCTCAGCGGCACGGCTGTAGGAAAGCGTCTCACAGACTGCGCGAAACACCTGAAGCTGGCGCAATGTCATGCGCATCAATGATTTTCGCATCGTTTTCCCGTTGTTTCGGTCATCTTTATAGTCGGCGAGTCAGTGCGCGAATTTCCTGCCTGTTCGGTCAGAAAGCAGGCGCACAGCAGGTGTATATAAGTAATTACTTATCTTCAAGAAAACAATTATTCATTTTCAGTAATCGCCCTCACGGGCGTAGGGTGAAATGACTCGTTGCAAATGCGAGTGATCATGACCCGCTCGCGGGTCGCCTGCTCAACGATCCGAGGGAAGACAGCGTGATCAAGAAGCTGCTGATCGCCAACCGCGGGGAAATCGCGGTACGCATCGTCCGCGCCTGTGCCGAAATGGGCGTTCGCTCGGTGGCGGTGTTCTCCGAAGCCGACCGCCATGCGCTGCACGTCAAGCGCGCCGACGAGGCCTATTTCATCGGCGAGGACCCGCTGGCCGGCTACCTGAACCCGCGCAAGCTGGTGAATCTGGCGGTGGAAACCGGCTGCGATGCCTTGCATCCGGGCTATGGTTTCCTTTCCGAGAATGCGGAACTGGCGGATATCTGCGCCGAACGTGGAATCAAGTTCGTCGGCCCCAGCGCCGAGGTGATTCGTCGCATGGGCGACAAGACCGAAGCCCGGCGCAGCATGATCAAGGCCGGCGTGCCGGTCACGCCGGGCACCGAAGGCAACGTCAAGGACCTCGCCGAGGCGCTGCGCGAAGCCGAGCGCATCGGTTACCCGGTGATGCTCAAGGCCACCTCCGGCGGTGGCGGCCGCGGCATTCGTCGCTGCAATTCGCGTGCGGAGCTGGAATCGGCCTATCCACGGGTGATTTCCGAGGCGACCAAGGCCTTCGGCAGCGCCGAGGTGTTCCTGGAAAAGTGCATCGTCGAACCCAAGCACATCGAGGCGCAGGTACTGGCCGACAGTTTCGGCAACACCGTGCACCTGTTCGAGCGCGACTGCTCGATCCAGCGGCGCAACCAGAAGCTCATCGAGATCGCGCCGAGCCCGCAGCTCACCCCCGAGCAGCGTGCCTACATCGGCGACCTGGCCGTGCGCGCAGCCAAGGCGGTGGGCTACGAGAACGCCGGTACCGTGGAATTCCTGCTCGCCGATGGCGAGGTGTACTTCATGGAGATGAACACCCGGGTGCAGGTGGAGCACACCATCACCGAGGAAATCACCGGCATCGATATCGTTCGCGAGCAGATCCGCATCGCCTCCGGCCAGCCGCTATCGGTCAAGCAGGAGGACATCCAGCATCGCGGCTTCTCCCTGCAGTTCCGCATCAACGCCGAAGACCCGCGCAACAACTTCCTGCCCTGCTTCGGCAAGATCACCCGCTACTACGCGCCCGGTGGCCCTGGCGTGCGCACCGACACGGCGATCTACACCGGTTACACCATTCCACCGTACTACGACTCCATGTGCCTGAAGCTGGTGGTCTGGGCGCTGACCTGGGAAGAGGCGCTGGCCCGGGGGTCGCGTGCACTGGACGACATGCGCGTGCAGGGCGTGAAGACCACCGCCACCTACTACCAGCAGATTCTCGCCAACCCGGATTTCCGCAGCGGCCAGTTCAACACCAGCTTCGTCGACAACCATCCGGAACTGCTGAACTACTCGATCAAACGCAAGCCGGGCGAACTGGCCCTGGCCATCGCCGCCGCAATTGCCGCCCACGCAGGCCTGTGAGGAACGCACCATGACCGTCCAGAAGAAAATCTCCGTCACCGACACCATCCTGCGTGACGCCCATCAGTCGCTGCTGGCCACCCGCATGCGCACCGAAGACATGCTGCCGATCTGCGACAAGCTCGACCGCGTCGGATATTGGTCGCTGGAAGTCTGGGGCGGCGCCACCTTCGATGCCTGCGTACGCTTCCTCAAGGAAGATCCCTGGGAGCGCCTGCGTCAGCTCAAGGCGGCGCTGCCCAATACCCGCCTGCAGATGCTGCTGCGCGGGCAGAACCTGCTCGGCTACCGCCACTACAGCGACGATGTGGTCGAGGCATTCGTTGCCAAGGCGGCAGAGAACGGCATCGACGTGTTCCGCATCTTCGACGCGATGAACGACGTGCGGAACCTGGAAACCGCCATCCGTGCGGTGAAGAAGAGCGGCAAGCACGCCCAGGGCACCATCGCCTACACCACCAGCCCGGTGCACACCACCGAGGCCTTCGTCGAGCAGGCGCGGCAGATGGCGGCCATGGGCGTCGACTCCATCGCCATCAAGGACATGGCCGGCCTGCTGACCCCTTATGCCACGGGCGAACTGGTCAAGGCGCTGAAGGCCGCACTGCCCGAGCTGGATGTGGTGATCCACTCCCACGACACTGCTGGCGTCGCCAGCATGTGCCAGCTCAAGGCCGTGGAGAACGGCGCCGATCGCATCGACACCGCCATCTCCAGCATGGCCTGGGGCACCAGCCATCCGGGCACCGAGTCCATGGTCGCCGCGCTGCGCGGCACGCCATACGACACCGGCCTCGATCTGGAGCTGCTGCAGGAGATCGGTCTGTACTTCTACGCCGTGCGCAAGAAGTACCACCAGTTCGAAAGCGAATTCACCGGCGTCGACACCCGCGTGCAGGTGAACCAGGTGCCTGGCGGGATGATTTCCAACCTCGCCAACCAGCTCAAGGAGCAGGGCGCGCTGCACCGCATGGATGAAGTGCTGGCCGAGATCCCCAAGGTGCGCCAGGACCTCGGCTACCCTCCGCTGGTGACCCCAACCTCGCAGATCGTCGGCACCCAGGCGTTCTTCAATGTGCTCGCCGGAGAGCGCTACAAGACCATCACCAACGAGGTGAAGCTCTACCTGCAGGGCCGCTACGGTCAGGCGCCGGCACCGGTGTGCGAGCGCCTGCGCTTCATGGCCATCGGTAGCGAGGAGGTCATCGAGTGCCGCCCGGCCGACCTGCTGGCACCGGAGCTGGACAAGCTGCGCAAGGACATCGGCGGATTGGCCAAGAGCGAAGAAGACGTGCTGACCTTCGCCATGTTCCCGGACATCGGCCGCAAGTTCCTCGAGGAGCGCGAAGCAGGCACGTTGCAGCCGGAAGTGCTGCTGCCGATTCCCGATGGCAATGTCGCAGCGGCCAGCGTCGAAGGTACGCCGACCGAGTTCGTCATCGATGTCCACGGCGAGAGCTACCGTGTCGACATCACCGGTGTCGGCGTCAAGGGCGAGGGCAAGCGGCACTTCTACCTGTCCATCGACGGCATGCCGGAGGAGGTGGTGTTCGAGCCGCTTAATGCCTTCGTCGGCGGTGGCGGCAGCGGGCGCAAGCAGGCCAGCGCGCCGGGCGACGTCAGCACCACCATGCCGGGCAACGTGGTCGACGTGCTGGTCGCCGTTGGCGACGTGGTGAAGGCCGGGCAGACCGTGCTGGTCAGCGAGGCGATGAAGATGGAGACCGAGATCCAGGCACCGATCGCCGGCACCGTTAAAGCCGTTCACGTCGCCAAAGGTGACCGGGTGAACCCGGGAGAAGTCTTGATAGAGATCGAGGGCTGAGTGAAGGGTGGCGTGGCGAGCCGATCGCGCCACGCCAGCGTCGTTTCGATCCGCCTGCCCGCGCGCTGCAGCGGGCGGCGGAACGTAGCACGCTGGCAATGTGTCCCCTTTGGGAGCCCCAGCGGCTCCTTTTTTTCGAGCCTGTGGATGCCAGGGAGCGGTTCAATTTCCGAGCTGTGGAGAATCTAGATGGGTATCGACCCGGTAGTGCTGTTCTTCGTCTTCGGCCTGTTCGCCGGGCTGGTGAAGAGCGAGTTGAAGTTGCCACCAGCGCTCTACGAGACGCTGTCGATCGTGCTCTTGCTGGCGATCGGTCTGCATGGCGGGGTGGAGCTGGCCGAGCAGGCCAGTGCCGCGTTGCTTGGCCAGTCGCTGCTGGTGCTGGCGCTGGGCGTGCTGCTGCCGATCCTGGCGTTCGGCCTGCTGCGCGGCCTGCGCTTCGACCGGGTCAACGCCGCGGCGGTGGCGGCGCACTACGGTTCGGTGAGCGCCGGTACCTTTGCGGTGGTGGTGGCGTACCTGGCGGCGCGCGAGGTGTTCTTCGAAAGCTACATGCCGCTGTTCGTGGCGATCCTAGAGATCCCGGCGATCCTGGTGGGCATCCTGCTGGCCAAGGGTGTGTCGAAGGACACCGACTGGAAGGAGTTGGGCCGCGAGATCTTCCTCGGCAAGAGCATCATGCTGCTGCTCGGCGGCCTGCTGATCGGTGCGATCGCCGGCAAGGAGGCGATCAAACCGCTCGAACCCTTGTACACCAGCATGTTCAAACCGGTACTGGCGTTCTTCCTGCTGGAGATGGGTCTGATCGCCTCCGGGCAGCTCGGCTCGCTCAAACGCTACGGTGCCAAGCTGGCTGCCTTCGCGCTGGTCATGCCGCTGATCGGTGCGCTGATCGGTGCACTGCTGGCGCGCTTCATGGGGCTTTCGCTGGGCGGCACGGCGATGCTCGCCACGCTGGCGGCGAGTGCGTCCTACATCGCGGTGCCGGCGGCGATGCGTCTGGCGGTGCCGGAGGCGAATCCGTCGCTGTCGCTGACTGCGTCGCTGGGCATCACCTTTCCGTTCAACATCCTGATCGGCATTCCGCTCTACCTGGCCCTGGCCGAGCGGCTGATCGCCTGGGGGTTCTGAGATGAACGCGCACAACCGAACACTGCTGACCGTGATCTGCGAGGCGGCACTGGAACACAAGCTGGAGGCCGACCTGAAAACCCTCGGCGCTCCGGGCTGGACCCTGTCGGACGCCCGCGGCAGCGGCAGTCGCGGCGTCCGCAGCGCCGGCTGGGAGACCGATGGCAACATCCGCCTGGAAGTGATCTGCAGTCGCGACGTCGCCGAGCGCATCGCCGAGCACCTGCAGGCGCGCTACTACGCGAATTTCGCCATGGTCTGCTACCTGACCGAGGTGGAAGTGCTGCGCCCGGAGAAGTTCTGATCCGCGCTGTGATGCCGCCTGGCCGGCGGACGTCCATCCTCGACCAGGAACCGACGGAGCTGCCGATGCACGCCCTGCTGCAGGAGATTCTCGACGAAGTACGCCCGCTGCTCGGGCGCGGCCGTGTGGCCGACTACATTCCGGCGCTGGCCGACGTGCCAGCCGACCAGCTGGGGATTGCCGTGTGCAGCGCCGAGGGCGAATTGTTCGAGGCCGGTGATGCGCGGACGCCGTTTTCGATCCAGAGCATCTCCAAGGTGTTCAGCCTGGTGCAGGCGATCGGCCATCGGGGCGAGTCGCTGTGGGAGCGCCTCGGTCACGAGCCGTCCGGGCAGCCGTTCAATTCGCTGGTGCAGCTGGAATTCGAGCGCGGCCGCCCGCGCAACCCGTTCATCAACGCCGGCGCGCTGGTGATCTGCGATGTCAACCAGTCGCGCTTCGCCACTCCGGAGCTGTCGATGCGCGACTTCGTCCGGCACCTGTCGGGCAACCCGCTGATCGTCTCGGACACCAAGGTCGCCGAGTCCGAATACCAGCATCGCGCACGCAACGCCGCCATGGCCTACTTGATGCAGGCCTTCGGCAACTTCCATAACGACGTCGAGGCGGTGCTGCGCAGCTACTTTCATCATTGCGCGCTGCGCATGAACTGCGTCGATCTGGCCCGAGCGTTCGGCTTCCTCGCCCGCGACGGCATCTGTCCGCAGGGCGGCGAGGCCGTGCTCTCGCCGCGCCAGACCAAGCAGGTCAACGCCATCATGGCCACCAGTGGCCTTTACGACGAGGCCGGCAACTTCGCCTACCGGGTCGGTCTGCCCGGTAAGAGCGGCGTCGGCGGCGGCATCGTCGCGGTGGTGCCCGGGCGCTTCAGCGTCTGCGTCTGGTCCCCGGAACTCAACGCCGCCGGCAATTCGCTGATCGGCATGGCCGCACTCGCGGCGCTCTCGCAGCGCATCGGCTGGTCCGTCTTCTGACGGCAGCGGCCCATCACCTATAACCATTGGAGAGAAGCGACATGAGTGACGACAGGAGAAGTGAAACCGCCGAAGAGGCCCTCGAACAGATCGTCACCGGCGTGCGGCGCTTTCGCGAAGAGGTGTATCCCGAGCAGCGCGAGCTGTTCAAGAAGCTGGCCCATGAGCAGACGCCAAGGGCCATGTTCATCACCTGCGCCGATTCCCGGATCATCCCTGAGCTGATCACCCAGAGCTCACCGGGCGATCTGTTCGTCACGCGTAACGTCGGCAACGTGGTACCGCCCTATGGGCAGATGAACGGCGGTGTCTCGACCGCCATCGAATTCGCCGTCATGGCCCTCGGCGTGCAGCACATCATCGTCTGCGGTCATTCCGACTGCGGGGCGATGAAGGCGGTGCTCAATCCAGCCGAGCTGAAACGCATGCCCACGGTGAAGGGCTGGCTGCGCCATGCCGAGGTGGCAAAGATCGTCGTCGAGCAGAACTGCGGCTGCGCCGACCACAACACCCTCGGCATCCTCACCCAGGAGAATGTCGTGGCGCAGCTCGACCACCTGCGCACGCACCCGTCGGTTGCCGCACGGCTGGCCAGTGGCGAGTTGTTCATCCATGGCTGGCTGTACGACATCGAAACCAGCGAGATCCGCGCATACGATGCCGAGCGCGGCGAGTGGCGGGTGATCGGCGACGGACCGCTGCCGATGGCGACGCCGCGGCCGCGCTACCGCGCGAGCTGAGGCTCAGCGGTTGCCGGCCAGTGCCTTGCCGCGGTGCTGGATCAAGTAGCACAGATCCGGTGTCTTGCTGCAACCGGCATAGCCCTCGGCGATCACCTCGTCCAGGGCCTTCTGCAGGCGGCTTATGACCTCGTCCGGGGTGTCGGGGCTCAGCGCCAGGTACAGCGGTTCGCTGCGATAGCTCAGCACGACCTGCAGCTGGCTCTCATCGATGCCCTGCTGCCGGGCGTGATAGCGCCACACCGGATCGGCCGCCGCCCACAGGTCGATCCGCCCGGTCATCAGTTTGCGCAGGTTCTCGGCATCGTTGAGGCTGTTGCTGACGTCCAGGTTCTGGCTCTCCAGATACAGGCTGACGCTACCGGCGCTATGTGCGCCGACCCGATAGCCTCGGGCCTGGGCAAGACTGTCGAACCTCAGGCCACTGCCGGCGGGCGCCAGCAGCACGCTGTCGTGGTGCGCCAGCGGCCCGACCCACTTGAACTGACCGGCGTTCTGCGGCGTGCGCGCCACCGAGAACAGACCATGGGCGGGCTGCTGCTGGGTCTGCTCGTAGAGTCGGCTCCAGGGGCCGCGCAGGGTCAGGTTGTAGGCGATGCCGGCGCGGCGGAAGATGTCGCGCACCGTATCGGTGCCGATGCCTTCGATGTTGTCACCGCGGGCGAAGGTCTTGCTGTTGGGGCCCATGTTGAAGGGCGGGAAGCTGTCGGTTTGCAGGGTGATTTCGTAATTGGCGGGCAGTTCGGCCTGGGCGGCGAATGCTGCACCGATGAGCAGGGCGAACAGCGCCCCGGCGGTACCGGATCTGGCCATGGCATCGGCTCCTTGACGCTTTTCTTGTTGTTGTCGGCGTAAGCAAGGTTAGTGGTGCGGCGGGCACACTGCCAGCCAGCTGCGCCTGCCGTGAGGGGCAGCGCGCATTTTCTGGCTGTTCAGCCGGCCATTTCGCCGCACAGATCGCGGCCGAACCAGTGTTCCACCTGGGCCTGATCGAGGCCGGCGGCGAGCAGGGCGAACAGCTTGCCCAGCGCCGCTTCACGGGTCATGCCGCCGCCGGAGATCAGTCCGGCATCACGCAGCGCGCTGCCGGCGGCATAGACGCCGAAATCCACATGGCCGCCCGGGCACTGGCTGATTGCCGCCAGCACCACGCCGTGGCGGTGCGCCTGGCGCAGCGCCGCGATGAAATCGACGTCGTCGGCCGGCCCGGTGCCGCTGCCGTAGCATTCCAGCAGCAGCGCCTGGGCACCGCTGGCCACCAGCGCCTGGACCTGGGCCGCGCCGACACCGGGATACAGCGGCAGCACCATGACCTGCGCCGAGCGCTGCGGCAGCAATGCCGGCGCTCGCTCGGCGGTGGCGTTCGCCAGGCGCTGGCGCGGCGCTTCGGCGAAGGCATCGAAGGCGTCGCTGCGCAGCTTGCTGACCCGCGCACCGTGCAGCAGCGCACCGTTGAAGTACAGCTGCACACCTTGCACCTGCCCGGCCTGCAGGGCGCGCATGGCGCCGAACAGGTTGGGCCAGGCGTCACTGCCCTCGCTGCCGGCCGGCAGCATGGCGCCGGTGAGCAGCACCGGTACCGGCAGGTCGAGCAGCAGGAAGGACAGTGCGGCGGCGCTGTAGGCCAGGGTATCGGTGCCATGCAGCAGCAGGACCGCGTCGCAGCCCTCCGCCGTCACCGCGCTGCGGATGCTTTCGGCCATCTGCAGCCAGTGGCGCGGCTGCATGTTGGCGCTGTCCAGCAGCGGCTGCAGTTCGTGGAAGGTCCAGTCCGGCAGCGGCCCGGCCTCGTGCGCCTGCTGTTCGCGCATGCGGGCTTCGAAGCCGGAGGCCGGCAGCAGCCCGGCGGCGCTTTGCTGCATGCCGATGGTGCCGCCGGTGTAGAGCACCAGCAGACGTTGAATAGATGGGTTCACGCGCGCTCCTCGCTCGTCGGCGCAGCCGTCGAAAAAATAAGGCGGGTAGGGCTGGCACCCGCCGCCGCATGTTAACGGAGCGGCGGGTGTCCGGCCTGTCGCGTCGCGCTGTCAGTGGCGCGAGGAGGCATCCGTCGTGGCTGGCGCGTTGGCCTGCCAGACGGCCGGGTCGAGGTCCAGGTCGGCGAAGTCCTTCGGATCGAGCACCGGTTGCTCGATGCCGGCGCGGACCTGTCGGTCATAGTCGCGCATCAGGCGCAGGCCGACCTTGAACAGCAGGGCCACGGCGATCAGGTTGGCGATGGCCAGCAGGCCCATGGTGACGTCGGCGAAGGCGAACACGGTGCCCAGGTCCTGCACAGAACCCCAGAGCACGAGGATGATCACCAGCACGCGGTAGATCACCACCGGGGTGCGCTTCTCGGTGAAGAAGCCCAGCGCGTTCTCGCCCAGGTAGTAGTTGTAGATCAGCGTGGTGAACACGAACAGCAGCAGCGCGACGCTGACGAACACCCGGCCCCACTCGCCGACGACGGCAGCGACGGCGGTCTGGGTCAGCACCACGCCGGCCTGGTCCATGCCCGGCTCGTAGACGCCGGAGAGCAGGATGATCAGCGCGGTGCAGCTGCACAGGATGATGGTGTCGATGAACACCGACAACGACTGCACGATGCCCTGCGCCACCGGGTGCTTGACCTCGGCCACCGCGGCGACGTTCGGCGCACTGCCCAGGCCCGCCTCGTTGGAGAACAGGCCGCGCTTGACGCCCATCAGAATGGCCGCGCCGATGCCGCCGGCGAAGGCCTGCTCGAGGCCGAAGGCGCTGCGGAAGATCAGGCCGAAGGTCTCCGGCACCGCGCCGATGTTGCTGCCGATGACGAACAGCGCCATGGCCAGATAGGAGAAGGCCATGACCGGCACCAGCACGTCGGCCCATTTGGCGATACGGCGGATGCCGCCGAAGATGATGCCGCCGATCACCAGGGTCAGGGCGATGCCGCTGGCCACGGTGGGTACGCCGAAGGTGTCATGCAGCGAGCTGGCGACGGTGAAGGACTGCACGGCGTTGAAGCCGAAGCCGAAGGTCATCAGCAGCAGGATCGAGACGACGATGCCCAGCCAGCGCTGGCCAAGACCGTGCTGGATGTAGAAGGCCGGGCCGCCGCGGTAGGTGCCGTCGGGCTCTCGGCGCTTGTACAGCTGGGCCAGCGAACACTCGAAGTAGCTGGTCGCCATGCCCACCAGGGCCACCACCCACATCCAGAAGATCGCGCCCGGGCCGCCGAGCATGATCGCCACCGAGACGCCGGCGATGTTGCCTGCACCGACCCGGCCGGCCACCGAGAGCATCAGCGCCTGGAAGGAAGAGAGCTGCCCCGGCTGCCGCTCGAAGGCGTGGCCGAAGATGCTGAACATGTTGCCGAAATAGCGGAACTGGACGAAGCCGGAACGGATGGTGAAGAGCAAGCCCAAGCCGATCAGCATGACGATCAGCAGTTTGCTCCAGATAAGGTCATTGAGAAGGTCGAGCAT
>Ga0207848_100175_pt1 | contig 41357 bp, 27 predicted proteins | sample TtaePargueraPR_10_FD_187737 | JGI IMG/M metagenome (GOLD analysis project Ga0207848, IMG submission 187737) | Aerobic enrichment media microbial communities from Bioluminiscent Bay, La Parguera, Puerto Rico - Tt and M2 (3) (SPAdes) | ecosystem: Environmental > Aquatic > Marine > Unclassified ... | reverse complement strand
ACCGCGATCACGGTCAGCGCGTCGCCCTCCGGATCCGTGTCGTTTTCCAGAAGATCCGCTGTGTCGATCGTGGCGGTCTGATCCTCGCCGACGACAAGCGCCTCTTCGAGGCCAAGCGATGGGTCGACGGTTTCGCCCGTCGGCCCGTTTTCGTCGTAGACCGTGCCGTCGGCGCCGACATAGTCGCCGTCCTCGTTGCGGATAAAGGTATAGGCCGCGCCCGCCTTGGCATCCCGTTCGCCGGCCGCGCCCACGACGATCATGGACCCGTCCCCGGACACCGAGACGGATCCCAGTCCATCGCGGGACTTGCCGTCATAGGCCGTTAGCTTGGCGATCTGGTTGCCCTCGGCGTCGAACACGTAGACCGCGCCGTCATCGAGAGCGTTGTTGTTGTTGTTGGGAGCGCTGACGACAAAGGTCGAGCCGTCCGCCGACATCGCAACAAAGGAGCCGAATTCGTCACTTCCCGTGCCGTCGCTCGCCACCAGTTTCATCTCGGTGTAACCGCCGGAGCCGTCCGCCGTGTAGACATAGACTGCGCCGGTTTCATCCCCGTCATCATCGAGACCGTCCAAAGCGCCGACGATAATGGTCGAGCCGTCCGCGGAGACCGCAACCGAATAGCCGAACTGCTCGCCTGCCGCGCCGTCTTCCGCAGTCAGCTTGGCGATCTGATTGCCATCGGCGTCGAACACATAGACCGCGCCGGTATCGTCCTCGTCGCTGTCACCTGTCTGCGCCCCGACAACGATGGTCGAGCCGTCCGCGGAGACCGCGACCGACGTGCCGAATTTATCTCCTGCCTCGGCGTCTTCCGGCACCGGTTTGGCGATCAGGTTGCCGACCGCATCGAACACGTAGACCGCTCCGAAACCGCTCTCCTTGTCTTCAGCCCCGACGACAATGGTCGAACCGTCGGCTGAGATCGCGACGGAAGAGCCGAAAAAGTCGCTTGCCTCGCCGTCGTCCGCGGTCAGTTTGGCGATCTGGTTACCCTCGGCGTCGAATACGTAGACCGACCCTGAAAAAGTACCGTTGTCGTCGTCGCCGCTGGCACCCGCAACGATGGTCGAGCCGTCCGCGGAAATCGCGACCGAACCGCCGAGAAATGCAAAATCGGTACCGTCCTCCGCCGTCAGCTTGGCAATCTGGTTGCCCTCCTCGTCGAACAGGTAGACCGAGCCGGAGGCATTGTAGGTGTCGCCTTCGCCGATAGCGCCGATGGCAATGGTCGAGCCGTCCGCGGAAATCGCGACCGACTTGCCGAATGTGTCTCTGACCGCGCCGTCGTCCGCCGTCAGTTTCGCAGCCGTCGGCACCGGGCTCACGGCAAGGACAGGTGTGTCGTCCACCGCCACCGGAGCGTCGTTCACGCCCTCGACGACCACCGTGACGGTCGCCGTGTCCGTGCCGCCGTGGCCGTCGGAGATCGTGTAGGTGAAGGTGTCCTCCACCGTCTCGCCGGCGCCGAGCGCCTGAAAGTCTTCAGAGCCGGTCGGGTCGTAATCGACCCGGTCGTAAACGCCGTTGCCGTCGGTGTCGATCAGCGTTACAGACGCGCCCAGCTCGCTGGTCGCGGAAACCTCGGTAACCGTCAGCGCGTCGCCGTCGGGATCGCTGTCGTTTGCGAGCAGGACCGCCGTGTCTCTTGAAAGAACCGTGTCTTCGTCGGTGGCGATCCCGGTCACGGCGACGGGATTACCTTCCGCATCGAAGATCCGCGCCTTGATGCTGCTTTGCGAGGTGTCCTCCTGACCGTCACCGCTTTCCCAGGTGACCACAAAGCCGCCATCGGCGAGCGCCGTGATGCTGGGGCGGCTTTGGGCGTTCTCGGTAACCGAGTTGATCAGAAATTCATCGCCGATAGCTGTGCCGTCCGCATCGAAGATCCGCGCCTTGATGCCACTGGAAGACGGATCGTCCTGACCGTCACCGCTCGCCCAGGTGACCACGAAGCCGCCACCGGAAAGCGCCGTGATGCTGGGAAGGATTTGAGCTAAACGCGTGACCGAGTTGACCAGGAACTCGTCGCCGACAGCAGTGCCGTCCGCATCGAAGATCCGTGCCTTGATGCCGCCCCCCGACGAGTCGTCCTGACCGTCGTAGCTCTGCCACACGATAACAAAACCGCCATCGGCGAGCGCCGTGATGCTGGAAGAATATTGGTCATCGTCCGTCACCGAGTTGACCAGGAACTCCTCGCCGGCAGCAGTGCCGTCCTCTTCGAAGATCCGCGCCTTGATGCCGTACCCGGACGAGTCGTCCTGATCGTCGCTACTGTCCCAGGTGACCACGAAACCGCCACCGGAAAGCGCCGTGATGCTGGGAGTATATTGGTTTCCAACCGTTACCGAGTTGACCAGAAATTCCTCGCCGGCGGCAGTGCCGTCCGCATCGAAGATCCGTGCCTTGATGCCATAGCCCGACGGATCGTCCTGACCGTCGTAGCTCTCCCAGGTGACTACGAAACCGCCACCGGAAAGCGCCGTAATGCTGGAATAAAGCTGGTAGTCATCCGTCACCGAGTTGACCAGGAACTCCTCGCCGGCAGCAGTGCCGTCCGCATCGAAGATCCGTGCCTTGATGCCATAGCCCGACGGGTCGTCCTGACCGTCGTTACTCTGCCAGGTGACTACGAAACCGCCACCGGAAAGCGCCGTTACGCTCGGACGACGCTGGTCCTCATCCGTGACCGAGTTCACCAGGATCTCCCAACCGGCGGCGTTGCCGCCGCTATCGAAGATCTGCGCCTTGATGCCGTTATCCGACGTGTCGTCCTCACCGTCGTCGCTCTGCCATACGATGACAAAACCGCCACCGGCAAGCGTCGCGATCGTGGGTGCGGTTTGAAAATAAAGCGTTTCCGTGTTGACCAGGAACTCGGACGTGTCGTCTCCCGCGGCTTGATCGTCCACCGCTACCGGCGCATCGTTTTCCCCCGTAACCGTGACCGTGACGGTCGCCGTATCGGTGCCGCCGTTGCCGTCGGTAACCGTGTAGGTGAAGGTGTCCTCTGCCGTTTCGCCTACCGCAAGGCTCTCGAACTGGCCATTCGGATCGTAGCTGAAGGTGCCGTCGCCGTTATTCGTCACCGTGCCGAGCGTACCGGTTGCACCGACCGAATAGGTCAGGGCATCGCCGTCGACGTCCGATGCGCCGGCCGCGACGACCAGGCTCCCGTTTTCCGAGACCGTTGCCGCGACGTCTTCTGCAACCGGCGCGTCGTTTTCCCCCTCGACCGTCACCGTAACCGTCGCCGTATCCGTGCCGCCATTGCCGTCGGAGATCTGGTAGGTGAAGGTATCCTCCACCGTTTCGCCGGCGCCGAGCGCCTGGAGTTCGCCGGAGCCGGTCGGATCGTAGTCGACCTCGTCATAGACACCGTCGCCGTCGCGATCGATCAGCGTCACAGTAGCGCCCATCTCGCTGGTCGCGGAAACCGCCGTCACCGTCAGGTCGTCGCCATCGGGATCCGAGTCGTTTTCAAGGAGATCGGCCGTGTCGATCGTGGCGGTTTCGTTCTCGCCGACGGCAGAGGTTTCCTCCACTGCCAGGACGATCGAGGTGTCGGCGGTTTCCAGCGTCGCTCCGTTTTCGTCATAGACCGTGCCGTCGGGCCCGACATAGTCGCCGTCCTCGTTGCGCACGAAGGTCTGGAGGGAACCCTCGTCGCCTGCCCATATGCCGATTGAGATAACCGCGCCATCTGCGGACACGGAAAGGGGCGAACCGAAAACATCGTACAGCGCATCGTCACTGGCCGTCAGCTTGGCAATCTGGTTGCCTTCGGCGTCGAACACATAGACCGAACCGGGCGCGTTGCCGTTGCCGTCATCGCCCGGCGCTCCGACGACAATGGCCGAACCGTCAGCGGAAACCGCGACCGACAAGCCGAAGAAATCTTGTGCCGCTCCGTCATTCGCCGCCAGCACCGTTTCCGAATAACTGCCGTCGCCCTGCAACGTGTAGATATAGACCGTGCCGGTCTGCTCCCCGTTCACCAATCCGCCCGGGGCACCGGCAACGATTGTCGAGCCGTCCGGCGAAATCGCGACCGAGAAGCCCAGAACGCCACCTGCGGAAACGTCGCTCGCCGTCAGTCGCGTCTGGGAATAACTGCCGTCGCTCTCCAGCCTGTAAACGTAGACGGCACCCGAAACATTGCCATACTCGTTATAAGGAGCGCCCGCGACAATCGCCGAACCGTCCGCCGACACCGCGACCGAGTGGCCGAAATAGTCATCGTCGTCAACGTAGTCCGCCGTCAGTTCTGTTTGCGAATAGCTACCGTCGGTCTGCAGGGTGAAAACGTGGATCGCACCTTCATCGCCAAGGTCGCTTGCGATGACGGTCGAACCGTCCGCCGAAACGGCAACGCTGGCGCCGAGATAGTCATATTCCTGACCGTCTTCCAGGGTCAGTTTCGTTTCGAAATAGCTGCCGCCGTCCCCCAGCCTGTAGACGTAGACCGCGCCGGTTTCGTCCTCGTTGCCGTCTTCGCCTGCCGCACCGACAACGATGACCGATCCGTCCGCGGAAACCGCGGCGGAAGTGCCGAAGACATCAGTTTCTTGGGCATCGCTCGCAGTCAGAATTGTGATTTGATTGCCGTTGGAATCGAAGACATAGACCGCGCCGGTATCGCTTTCCTCGCCATCGGACCAGGGGGCGGCGAGGACAATGGTGCTGCCATCCGCCGAGGCCGCGCTCCAATTGCCGTACAGAAAAACTTGAGTGCCATCGTCCGCTGCCAGCTTCACAGCCGCCGCCGTGTGCTCGACGGTAAGTGCCGGCGTGTCGTCCACCGCCACCGGCGCGTCGTTTTCCCCTTCGACCGTCACCGTGACGGTTGCCGTGTCGATGCCGCCGTTGCCGTCGGAGACGGTGTAGGTGAAGGTGTCTTGCGCCGTCTCTCCGACGGCAAGGCTCTCGAACTGGCCGTTCGGATTGTAGGTAAACGTGCCGTCGCCGTTGTTCGTCACGGTTCCGAGCGTGCCGGAGGTGTCGACCGCGTAGGTCAGGGCGTCGCCATCGCCGTCCGAAGCCTCGGCCGCAACGATCAGGCTCTCGCCTTCCGGGGTCGTTGCGGTGACGTCCTCGGCAACCGGCGCCGCGTTCTCCTCATCCGGAACGCCCGTGCCTGCGTCCCCTGCGCCGGAGCCGCCCGCGTCTTCTTCGATTTCCGTCGACAACCGTTCTTCCGGCACTTCGAACGGCTCTCTGTCCGGTTCCGGCAGGGATGAAAGCTGCAGGCGGTTGATGTCCACCGTCTCCAGATCCGCAACGTTCCCATCGAATTCGGTGATGACGGAATTTGCATTGGCGGACGTCTGCCGTGTGCCCTCGGCCAGCGAAAACGCGTCGTCGTTCTCTTCCAGTGCCTGTTGCAGCTCCAGGCCGTCCAACTGCCAGCCGGATCCCTCCAGAATTTTGCCGCTCTGCCCTTCGGTGTCGAAAAAACCGGTCAAGACGATCCGGAACTGGCCCGCCAGTTCCACGACCAGATCGTTTCCGTCTTTGTGGAAGACCGTTCCCTCCACCGGGAGCGACCGCAAGTCGATTACCTGCGCGTCGCGCACATCAAGCACCGGGCTTTCCCCCGCCGCCGGTTTGGTGACGGCAATCGCCTGACCGCCGGCCGATCCGTTTTCATTGCTGGACTGGGCCGGGATTTCAATAGCTTGCTGGTTTTCCATCGCAGTTGTAGAGCCTTAAACCGAAATTTTACCGCTTGTTAAGCAAGCAATATGGTGACTCTTCAAGTGCAGTCAATTTGAGTAATTAAATAATTGTTAGAGTTAACAGTAATTACTACGAATTTGAAAATAAAATACCAGTCAGTCATGAATATTTTTTACGTAAAGAAGGGCATTTAAATTATAGAAAAACATTAATTTCAGGCGGATACGCGATCTAAAGTTTAAGTTGTCATCGTCGCTTGTCAAAAATACGCAGTATGTATACCTATAAATTAATTTCAAAACTACATGCGAAGATCGCTTCTGGAGCAAAAATCCCGCCTTGCCCGACCGATAAGCGTTGGCCTTTTTCAGGACCGCAGAAACTGCCTCTGCGTCGATTTTGCAGCTCTTGGCCGGGCCTCGACCCGTTTACCTTAAATAAAATTTTATCGACCGGGACCCTAGGGGTCGTGACAGATGAACGCTTGACAGCGCCACAGAGAGGGTGGGCCACGCTTAAGGAGCGTGGAGGAAGGCACGCGGCGCATGTTCGACGACGCGCGACACGGAAGTGGCCCGGCCCTTATCGGGTTGGAGCTGGATCGCTCCTGAAGACGGAGAAACTGCGCGAAAGTGCGCCACCCTTCCCGCGACTTTGCTTCTTGATCTCAGCGGCTTTCTACAAACCACGGCCAAATCCTTATTCCCCACAGACCCTAGATGTGAATGCTCAACAGGTTGTTCTTTTCGAGAGCGGGGCGACCGAGAGGTGTTTGACCTTTTGTGCCGCCAATTGCTCTGCCGCCACTGGCACGATTGAGCGTTCCACTGCAGGAAGGCCGTTGCTTCCGCGGCGCTTCCGTGAGCCAAGCAGCTGCCTGGCACGCGAAAAGTCGCGTTCGCTAAATCGGTGGAATCTATAAGACGAAACTGGCGTGCCTGAGCGGAGAAACTTTGAACGCGGCGCGCTCGCACTCAAGTAGTCTGAAGGATGGAAGTGCAGGAGAAATGGCGCACCCGACAGGATTCGAACCTGTGACCTCTGCCTTCGGAGGGCAAAAGATTGCCTTCGCCGCGATATCCGAGAATATCCAAAACCGCGTATTTTCAATAGCTTATGAAGGATGTCTTTCGCCATCATGTCCAAATTTCGCCACTGATTTACGCTTGATTGGTTGCAATATGGTTGCAACAAAGATGAGCTCCAATGCCAAAACTCACAAAACGAGTGATCGAAGGTCTGACCTCAACCGGGGCAAGAACCGGTACAATATACTGGGACAGCGAACTTAAAGGGTTCGGCGTCAGGGTCTTTTCATCGGGCCTCAAAACCTTTGTCGTGAAGTTTCGCGCCCGAAGCGGGCGCCAGCGCTGGCTCAAGATTGGCACGTTCGGACCGCTGGCACCGGAGCGGGCTCGCGAACTCGCCAAGCTTGAGCTCGCTAAGGTCGTGGAAGGTCAGGACCCCGCCAGCGAACGGGACCAGCTTCGCGGGGCCGCAACGGTGGCCCAGCTCTGCGATCACTACATGGAAGCCGCAAGAGCCGGTCTGGTTCTTGGCCGGAAGGGGACGCCGAAGAAGGCGAGCACCCTGGCCACCGATGGTTCACGCATCGACGCCCACATCAAGCCATTGCTTGGCCACTTGAAGGCCGGCGAGGTAACACGCGCCGATATCGAGAGTTTCAAAGCCGGTGTCGTGACCGGCAAGACCGCCAGAGACAAAAAACTTGGACCACGGAGCCGGTCAATCGTCAAAGGCGGCAAAGGTGCCCTAACTCGGACGCTTGGACTACTGGGCGCAATTTTCGCCTGGGGCGTCGAGATCGGGCATGTCGATCACAATCCTGTTCGTGGCGTCCGCCGTTTCGCAGACAACCAGAAGAAGGCGCTGCTGACGGGACAGCAATACCATGCGTTGGCAGAGGCGTTGCATGCACTTGAACAAAAGCGGGACCGCCACGGGGAACCGATGCATAACCGAATGGGTATAGCTGGAATCCGCTTCATCGCGTTGAGTGGCGTCCGTCGCGGCGAATGTCAGAAACTGACCTGGGAAGAAGTTGATGCGGAAGGCACATGCCTTGCGATGGATAAAACAAAAACGGGGCAATCGTTGCGTCCGCTCAGTCGTGCAGCCTATGCCGTGATCGATGGCCTCGACCCGATCTCGGACTACGTGTTCGCTGCGGGACCGGAAGGAAATGGTTATCAAGGGTTACCCCAGCTGTGGCGTACGGTGCAGAAGACTGCGCGACAGGCTGCGGTGGTGGAAGCGAAAGCCCAAGGAGAACAGCCACCTGAGAACGGTCCGCTTGATGAAATAACGCTTCACAGCTTGAGGCACAGTTTCGCCGGCGTTGCAGAGGAGTTGGGCGCGTCAATCCCCACCATTGCGGCGTTGCTTGGTCACCGCCTCAGCGGGGTAACCGGTGGCTATATTTTGAAGCGTGTCGATGTCATGTTGATCGATGCCGTGAACCGGGTCGGCGACCACATTGCCATGATGATGCGCGGTGAGGCCCCTCAGACACAGATCATCCAGTTTCGTCCGAGGGGAAGGAAGGCGCGGTGTCCATCGACGGCGTCAGCTCGCATCCCACAAGAGAGCATCTCCGCCACTCGCACGAGCATAGCTTGAAATGTATAGCTCTAAGAACTATACTTATTGCGGAATGAGGGTGCGGGCATGACGGTCTTTGTTACAAAAGAGTTTGCCCGGTTCTCGCGCAAGGCGCAGCTCTCGGCGGAGAAACTGCTCGACGCTGCCTCTGAAATCGCCAAGGGACGGGCCGACGCCGATCTTGGCGGCGGAGTGTTCAAGCAGCGTGTGGCGCGTGATGGCGGTGGCAAGTCAGGAGGCTTTCGCACGATCATCGTGTTCCGCGCAGGTGGGCACACCTTCTTCGTCCATGGCTTCGCTAAAAAAGCCAAGGCGAATGTATCGACGAAAGAGCTGAAGGCGTTGAAGCAATTGGCCGATGTGCTGCATGGCTTCTCGCCGCAGCAGCTTGTTACTGCAGTATCAAGTGGCGAACTGGTTGAGGTATTGAGCGATGGTGACGAAGCGTAAAGCCGAAACGAGTATTCTGGGTTCCGTCCACAAGACCGTGGCCGGCCTGCGTAAGGCCGGTTTGGTTGACAAGGCTACGATGCGCGAGTTTGACGCTCTGTGCCTGACCCCTGTCGAACCGCTGACAGCCCAGGAGATCCGCGCGCTTCGCGAACGCGAGCAAGTTTCTCAGCCTGTGTTTGCTCATTATCTTAATGTGCGAAAGGACGCCGTGAGCAAATGGGAGCGCGGGGAGAAGCGCCCCAACGGTCCTTCACTTAAGTTGCTTAATCTTGTCAAGGCAAAGGGGTTGCAGGCCATCGCATGACTGTGAGCGTCTCAGCGCTGCCTACCTGCTTGGTACTGAGTTTGGATCGCTCCTCGGCTGAAATTTCTATCCGGCAATTAATATTCGTTTGAACATCGAGCCGAGCCGGTTAGGCGCACAACTTCTATTGGGTATCGAACCGTGTAAAACTTTTCTCAACGCGGTATGCGACGGGGGCAAAGGAGTGATGCACGTCAAACCAAAAAACATCACACATCGGATCTGAAATCTGATCGCGAAAAAATCTCAGTGCCTGAAAGTGCTTAATGCGCCATGTTTATTTTTCCGTCACCACTTACCATTGTCACGAATGGGTGGGGTCAACACGGTCTGTGTCGGATCATCCTGATCATCTCGCACCAAAGGCGGCTTCAGCGAACCGCGGTTTTGAGAACGAGCCCGTGTGGATACGAGGGAGAGATTTGGCAACAATTCGATGGGGGGTCGATGGAAGCTAGCTGTTACTGGTGGATGCAATTATGATCAGCGCCTAACCTACGTTTCCGAGGATTTATGCGAAACACTCCGGCGATCAATTCAGGACGAATGAATCAGTAAGGGCGTTCGCAAAGAACGCAGATCCGCTTGAAGCAACTGAACGGGCTGCCCGCTCTCTTGTTCTGAAGGTGAGGGAGAGCGGATGGGAAGGACCTCCCTTCAACAGCTTCCGCATCGACAGTGCAGGCACCCGGAAGTTCCGGCTCTGGCCGCTCCCAAGACGGGGTGCACGTCAGAGTTAACCAGAACTATGTTCTATTTGGTTCGAGTTCAGTTCGGTTGCAGGTAGCATTCCATTCTGGAACGGCAGTCGGGCAGGTTCGGATCCAGATAAAAACGTAGACCAAAAACCTTCCGGGCTTCTTCAATGATCAGTGGCACGGTCTTCAAACCCGTCGAATCAAAAAAGACGTACAACGAAGACGAACAGAGGGTGGCCATAATCGGCCTGTCAAACGTCACAAAGATGCAAGATTTTTCGACGTGATCTTCAGCTGCACCGACATATTCCCGCAACTTCGATGCCTCTTCGTTTTCCCAGGCTTTTCTGATTTCTGCCAGAGGCACAAAGGCGCGGTTTTCAAGCGCTGTATTGATGACAAATGCTCTGGTTGACCAAGTGTTCCTTTCGATGTTTTCCTGACACTCTTTTTCGTTCGTAAACTTGGTTTTCTTCAGTTTCTCTATCGGCCCCCTGATGAGATCGATATCCCCGAGTATCTGTTTTTTCCGGGCTTCGCTAGAGCCTCCCCAGTTGTTGGCTTCCTGCTTTTTCACCCAGGCGAGATATCTGTCGAGATATTGCTGACTTTTCTCGATTTCAACGCGCACTTTTTCTTTCTCGGTTGCGATCGTTTCCAGGCAATAGGTATGGGATTGTTCGGTTTCGGCGAACGCGGTGCTGACTATGCATATGAAAAAGGCGATTGCACTGAGCAGTTTGATTATCTGTCGTTCTAACAAGATTTATTTTCCTGATTCTTGTAGAAAAGGGGAAGAGTGTAACATTAACTACATATAAGAAATTCCGTTTATCTTAAATATATTTCAGTCTGTGACGTTCTATCTGGAATACATTTTCAATTTCAGGTCTTGAAGATGGGGGCTTAACGAAAAAAAACTGACGAGATGGATGTACCTATTGTTAAATCAATTGAGCGTACACAATTTATGAGTTCGCCTCACATGGCATCTGAGGATCTATTTGTTTTTGTGGGAGAAGGCATTTGTTTAGCGCTATGCGCAAACTCTCGGCGAGTTTGGCTGGGAAAATCCGGTTGCAGGTTATCTTGCTCCCGATCTGCTTGATTGCCGGTAGCCCTCCTGCTTTCGCGTGGATCAAGTCCGTCCCAGCTAATGAGTATGGCGAGTCCGGAGATGCAAAGGGCACCTATTTTCACCTTTATGCTAAGTACTCGGTAGGAGGCTCCGAAAGGCTGGTCTTCGACCTGCAGATCTCCTGCGGTACGCACACGTTCGAAGACGGTCGCTTGGTTCATGGATATCTACCCGCTCTCTATGCAAAGGAAACTGCTTCCGGAGCAGCGGTTATGTTGGCGACACCGCGGGTATGCGATGCCATCCGCTTTGCAGAGGATCGGCCGGTTGCCGACGATGAGGAGTTCCGCCAGTCCTGGAAGCAGGTTGTCGAAGGCAATTTCATCCCTTTCACGATCTGGTTCGAAGACGCCAGCAATCTCACTCATGGTTTTGGATACGCTGCAGAGAGCGCCTTCGATAATCCGGCAAGCCCGCTGACCTTTGTCGATGCATGGGTCGAACCTTCGAGCGAGAGAGCTTTTTCGCGTTGGTACAAGACCGAAAAGGACAATCTCCTGAAAGAATTTCAGATCGGGCCACGCTTTGTTACCGGTGAAGACGACAAGGCTTACTGGGCAACTTTCGATCCGGAAAAAAAACTCCTGCCTCTCAGTTGTACAGGCGTTGCCATCACGCCTTTCGGAGAGGACCAGCGGGAGGTCGAGCAATACTACCCGACAGCCCGACCCCGCTATTGGTTGGCCCCGGAAATACTCCCGGATACGCGTAATGGCGAAGGCCGCAGCAAGCTCGACCTGGTGCCCAAATTGGGCACGGAGTACTACGCATCCAGCCCATCTCAGGAATTTCCTATTGGCTACAATTACTTGCGTCTCAGCGAGCGAGATTCGAAAAGCGATAGCTTATCGTCCGATGAACTGCCTGACTATTACCCGGCGTACCGGTCTGATGATTATCCATTCGCCGGAAAAGGCACACTCAGGGAGGAGCGTTTGACAGTTTCGGTCGATTTGCGCCCTGAGAGAAAGGGGCTGTTGTCCTGCGCGTCGCCTTTCAATCCACTCGGCTACGGCATGGCCAATTTCGGGCAGATGTATGAACATTATTTTGGCCCAGGATATGGCGAAAGACTGGTGAATTTCGGCAAAGTCATCGATCTTGAGATTATCGATGAGCGCGAAAGGATTGAACTCGAGGGGATCCCGCAGCCGCTCGCCTTACCGCATTTTCTGATCGAGGACAAAGCTGCTGCGGAGTTTGTCACTTTCGATTTCTTCGGAGGTGGGCATGTCGAATAGGCGGAATGTTTGGTTTGCCCGAATCTCTTTGGTCTTTTTGGTGCTGCTTGTCTTTGCGCCGGTGCTCGCAATTTTTATATCGCTTCTGCCGTGGCTGCTCGTCGGTGTGTCGTTTGAAGCGTCTGACGGCAGATCCGCATCGCCTGAAAGTTTCGCGACCAACCGCGGCGCCTATTACAGGATAACAGCCAGATATCTGGTGGATCATGTTGAGCCTTTGGATTTCGATCTGGTGGTTGCCTGTGACGAAAATCGTCCGAAAACAGCCCTGTCTGATTGGGGATTGCTGCCGGCCGTATACGCCAAACGCACTCAGTACGATCATGCCGTTCTTGTCGCTGTTCCGGATTTTTGTGGCGACATGAAAGGACGAAATCTCGGCCAAATTGGCGGCGTCGCCGACGGTTCGTTTCTCCCCTTAACAATATGGTTCGACGAGGCCGGTATCCTTGAGTTCGGGTTGGGATATGCATCGATTCAGGCGTTTGATAGTCCCTTAGCGCGGTTGACCTTTCTCGAAGCGACTGTTCGTTATGCCAGCAGAGAGGAGTTCGAGGAGTGGTACGAGCACCAGAATCACAATCTTATTCAATCAGATTTAATGTCTTTGGACCCAGTTGAGACAAATGACCTGACTGAATTGGGTAAGGATGTGCTTCCGCAGGCTTGTCACGGGATTGGATTTGTACGGGTCAACGAACAAGCGCATAGAGTTTTGGAGAGAGTCTGGCATGAAAATCGACCGCGCTTCTGGTACACAACCCAGATCGGTAAACAAGCCTGGCAAAATCTGCAGCAGGAACTGTTTTATAGCCAAACAAAACAATTCGTGTCCTATGACCAGCCCGAGGCAAAATATCAAAAGCTAGACTGGTACTTGTCTGGTGCAGGACGCTCATTTTCCAACCTGAATCGCAGCAAGTTGAGCAACTATCTCGATTTTGAATTCGTGCCGACCGAATTTTATCCCGTCTATTTCAACGATAGTGTCCCGCTTTCACGGGAAGAGCGGGATTCCTCGTTTTTTTCTGCGAACATTGATATGCGTCCGGAAACGAAAGGATTTGTTGCTTGCTACACGCGAGTTTCAACAAAATCAGCCTCTAAGGCATCGGAACCGAAAAATACTAAACAACCAGATTCGACGAAACTGGATCTTGATTCAAGTTTTGAACTGAAGATAAACGGTGAGCCGCAATTGTTGGTCAATGGTGTTTCAAGTCTTAGCGGTTATCTCATCATTGAAGCCGAGCAGATAGGAAAGTTTTCTTCGTTTTCTTACCGAAAGTTTTCGGGGAAAGTGAATTAAGTAGGTCTATCAAAGGGTTGGTGCTGCACGAGTAAGTTTGTTGGATCGCATTCACTGATGTCCGGTTTAAATTGGATTGAGGTTTAGTGTCATCTGCCTTGTGTCAGTCTGTGTTGGTTGTCGATGAGTATTCAGTGCGTTGATCGTTCGGCGATGCATGAGGTTGAGGCGTGCGAAGGCAAGCGATTGTTTGATCGCGGTCTGGGTTGCCTGAGCGGCTCTCAGCAGGATGTAGGCGAACAGGGCAATGAAGATCTGGATGCGTACGGCATCCGCCAGATGCCTGCGCGTTCGGTGACTGGCGGTTACCCGCTCCCAGACGTCAGCGGTGCATCCGCTTGTTCGCTTGATTGGCGTGACGCACCGCTCTTTGCGGGTCTCGAGACCGCTGATGCATCTGCAAATCGGCGGCAATTTGACGGCAGGTCCGGTGCAGCCCCGAATGCAGCTGAAACAGACCAGACGGACGCCCGTTTCGAGATGGTTGGAACGCTGTTTGTCTCCAGATCTTCCGGAGAGGGTTTTCGATGAGCGCGGTCGACGGAGCCAGCACTTTGGGGTGCCCCCGCGTAGAACAGAGCGGATTGGGGCCGGCGGCGTGTGACGCGGCCGGGGGATGGCGAGATAAAAGGGCGCAAGGTGCGCTTGGGTCGGTCGGTTGTTTTTGCGGGTCTTTTTGTTGCGTGTCGCAATGTGCGGCGAAGATCCGCAAGGTGCGCCAACCGCTTATCGCTCTGACTTTGCATAGTGTTTTGCACGTTGCGGAGATGCCTCATGTCCGATGAGCACGATTTCCGCATCCGGCCCGGGCGCATCCGGTCATCGCGTGCGCAACGGGCCCGCCCGTTCATTGCCCAGGCATTGGCGGCTGCCCAGAAGGCTAGCGGGCATGTGTCGCGTACGGGCCGGATCAGCTCCGGCAGGCACTCGCGCTTCGGACGCGGAAGAAGGGCGAGCGTCCAGGCCAATAGGCTGCTGACCGGAAGATCCCGTATCGTCATCATCAAGACGCGGGTGGTTCGTCATTCGGCACGATCCGCGCCGCTTGCTGCACATCTCAAATATCTCGGCCGGGAAGGCGTGACCCGGGACGGGGAAAAGGCGCGGATGTTTGGTCCTGAAGACGATGCTGTCGATCCGAAGGAGTTCGCTGAACGCTGCCGGGACGACCGGCATCATTTCCGTTTCATCGTCTCGCCGGAAGACGCCACGGACCTCACCGATCTCAGATCCTTCAGCCGAGAGCTGATGCGTCAGATGGAAAAGGACCTCGGCACCGAACTCGACTGGGTCGGCGTCGATCATTGGAACACGGATAATCCTCATGTCCATATCATCCTGCGTGGGAAGCTTGACGACGGTTAGGACCTGGTCATCTCCCGGGATTACATCAAGGAAGGCATGCGCGCTCGCGCCCAGGATCTGGTGACGATGGAACTCGGACCGCGCACCGACCTCGATATCCGGCATCATCTGGAGCGGCAGATCGAGGCCGAGCGCTGGACCCAGCTTGACCGGCAGCTTGTTCGCAACAGTCGCAGAACCGGCATCATTGACATGGCACCCGACCCGGACCGGCAGCCGGATGCATATCACGCCCTGAAGGCTGGTCGCTTGCGCAAGCTGGAAACGCTTGGTCTGGCCGATCAGGTTGGTCCCGGTCAATGGGTGATTGGCGATGGCGCGGAAGCGACGTTGCGCGACCTGGGCGAGCGCGGCGACATCATCAAGCGGATGCACAGAGTACTAACAGAACGGGGGATCGAACGAGGATCAGCAGGCTACGTTCTCGCCGCCGAAAATCTGAACACGCCCGTCATCGGTCGGCTGGTGAAGCGAGGTCTCGACGATGAGCTGAAAGGATCTGCTTATGCTGTCGTCGACGGTGTCGACGGCCGGACGCACCACATCAGGCTTCCCGATATTGATGCCGCCGGTGACAGCCCGCCGGGTTCGATCGTTGAGCTTCGACAATTCGATGATGCGCGCGGGCAGCGCCGCGTGGCGCTTGCCGTCCGATCCGATTTTGACATCGAGCGGCAAGTCACGGCCTCTGGAGCCACCTGGCTCGACCGGCAGAACATTGCCCGTGAGCCTGTTGCGCTCTCCGAGAGTGGTTTTGGGGCGGAGGTCAGAAACGCTCTTGATCGCCGGGCGGAGCACCTGGTTGAAGAGGGCTTCGCCGAGCGTAAGGGAAGCCAGATTTCGTTCGCCCGAAGTCTCATCGAAACATTGCGACGCCGCGAGGTCGAAGCTCTTGGTGAAAAGCTGGCGACCGAGACCGGGCTGCAGCTTAGTCACTCGAGGTCAGGTGAGTATGTCGCCGGTGCCTATCACCAGCGTTTCGAGCTCGCTTCAGGCCGCTTTGCAATGATCGATGACGGGCTCGGGTTCCAGTTGGTTCCCTGGTCACCCTCGCTTGAAAAACAGCTGCACCGTCACGTTTCCGGCGTCACCCGCTCCGATGGTGGTGTCGATTGGAGTCTTGGGCGCAAGCGAGGGCTGGGACTGTAAGGTGCTTGACCGGCAAAGATGAAAAGGGAAGTTCGCTCGCCCATGCCGACATTCGTCAGGACAATTTCTGTGGTAGCTCTCGGCCCCTAACCGACATTCACCCGCTGATATGATGCTGCGGTGCAGCCCGGCAAAGCCGCCATTGGTTGCGATTGCGAAGTCCATTGCCGTAGGACGGCGGCAGTGCGGACATTGCCGTCGTTCAGTTTTTCAACTTCGCTACCGCAGAATCCATTCGCTGGTGCGTCAGGCAATTTTCTACGTCGCTACACATGTTGCCGAACCAATCGTCCAACGGTGTCGATTTGGCCATTGAGTGCATTGCTAGATAGTGTGGTTGACGTAGCTGAACCGATACGGCACCTAAGCGAAAGACAGCATTTGCTTCGTCGCTATGAAGTTGGAGTTTCGAGCATACTGTCGAGCGTGGCCACCACCTGCAGCCTTTGCCTACGCGAGCTGTCTTTAGACCAAATTCGGTTCTCTTATGGGTGACGAACGACCACAATCATCCTAATCAGAATCCTTCTAGGCGGTTGCCACCTTCCATTTAGGATTTTACAGCCTTCCGAAACGAACCCTATAGGGCGCGGCATCGAAGAAGGGTAGCCCGCGCAAGACTGCCGCGGACCCGGCGTCCTAGTGCTCGAACCGCGCTTGTGTCCCTACTCGATCTCAAGCTCGCCGAAGGGTGCGACTGGGTTGATCGGATGCAGTATGTGATAGAGCTTTGCCAGATCCTCGTTCGTGCCGTAGAGGTCGCGCAGCGACACCTCGCCTGCCTCCCGGCAGGTATCGGCAATCATTGCGGCGAAGCTGCCGCCGGGTGTGGGGCCGTTGTTGAACCAAGCGTTGAAGACGAAGCTGCCGCAGCGGAGCGGACGCCAGAACGCGCGGTCGGGCTCCGAACGGATGACGGCGGCGATCCGGCAGCCGCTGTCGGGGAAGCCCGCCCAGTACCAGGTCTGCCCGGTGTACGCCGTCCACCATGCGGTGCGCCCGGCATCGGCCGGCGTGAAGTAGTGCGTGCCATCGTAGCAACCCGCCGCGGCGCTCGCGTCGTTGGGCAGGAACGGCCGGATCAAGTTGTTCTGCGCGATGCCGGTGCAGTTCCATTCGACCCAGCGGTAGAAATAGTGGAACGGCGAGCCGAGCGGTGCGGCGGGGGAGAGCGCGTCGCAGACGTCCGAGAGCGACTCGCGGACGCCTGCGCGCGCCTCGTCGAGCCCCTCCTCAAGCAGGTCCTGCAGCGGATCCTCCAGCGCGTTGCCAAGCTCGGTGGCGTAGCGGTTCAGGCCGTAGTCGAAGATCCGCCCCTCGATCGGCGTGTCGAGATTGCCGAATACCGTGGTCAGCGCCTTCGTCTTGCCGACGACGTCCCGGACGATGACGTCGACGAGCGGCGTGAACGCGGCCCCGGCAGTGGCCGGCCCGGGAGTGAAGTCGACGCCGCTGACCCGCGCGCTGGTGATCACTAGATCGCCCACGTCGATACCAGCCGCCTGCACGTCCTCCGCGTCGATGTCCGAGGCGGCCGGATCGACGTAGAGGTCGACGGTCACACACAGATCGGCCTGTTCGAAGGCGACCGTGCCGAAGTCCACCTCCTGTATGATCGCGAAGAGCCCGTCCTCGTTCTGGTTAAGATTCCATTCACCGAGGTCAATCCGGTTGCCCGGCAGGAAGGCGCAAATCTCGGCTTCGAGCACGTCGAGCTCGCGCGCGCCTGTGTCGAGCGCGACGGATTTCGGCCCGGGCACCAGCGAAAGCCAGAACTGCATCGGATCGAGCGCGGCGCCGGTCTGTTCCTGCCGCTCAGCGCGGCTCGTCAGATCAGCGACCGAGATCGAGACCGGTCGCTGATCCCCGATACGTCCGAGACGGATCTGTGTGAAGATCGAGGGAAGCAGGCCACCCGCGCCGGTCCCAACCTTTGGGTTCGGCAACATGACCGTCTCGAGCACCTTCCAGTCGAAGTCGGGCTCGCCCCAGGCCTCGTCTCGCACGGCGGTCGACTGCGAAAAGCCGGGATGTGTCCGGCCGACCGGAATCTCTCCGCATTCGTAGTCTGCGGGGTCGCCGAACCATTTCTCGTCGGTCGGTCCCAGATAGCGCTGGCAGGCGGACGCGAAAGCGGTGTTCGCCCAGTTCTGGCAGAAATCGATGCAGTTGTTGGCGTTGCAGGTGTTGCCGTCGACCTCCAGCTCGTCGCGGCAGGCGTTGACCAACTCGGTTTCGGTCTGCCAGCCGGCATCGGACTGGCCGGTGATGTCGTACCACTCGCGGCAGTCGGCGCAGGTGCCGCTGCCGGCGCGGTTCGACGCGACGCAGAGCGACAGACCGGCCGCGGGCGGGCGCGTCGGTTGCACCCCGTTGCGGCATTCGTCGAGCGTGGCGAAGATGCAGCGCTGAAAGATCGGCTCGTCCGGCTCGAAGCCCGCGCAGGGCATCAGGTCCCGCACCACCGGGTTCTCGATCAGGCGCTCGCAGGACTGCAGCTCGGTCTCGCCGAAGCCGAGGAACTGATCGCGATAGCCAAATTCGGAGGGCCGGAAAACGATGGTATTGCCCGGATCACCGCATCCCTGCGGCGTGATCACCTCGGCGGCGAGGCTGTCCGCGAACGCCCTATTGATACGGTCGAAGCTGACCTCGAACTGCGTGGCACCGCGCTCGCCGATCGGCCTGCGCTCGAAGAGCGCGGTGAGCGGCATGTAGCCCGCGCGCCCGATGTCGTTCGAGAACACCTCCGCCCAGAGCTGCGGACAGGGCGCGGGCACGCCGAAGCAGTCGGTGATGCCATTCGGCAGGCCGACGCCGAAGGTGTCGAAGACCCAGACCTCGGTCCCCACGTCCGCGCGCTCGATGATGTTCGCGTCGAAACGTGGTGCCTGGAAGAGCTCGGTGTCCTCGCAGCAGGCGTACTTCACCACGTAGGGCCGAGCGTCAGAGCCCAGCCCGAGGCCCAGCCCCTCAGGCACGATCCCGCCGCCGTCCTCGCGCCGGCCAGCCTCGTCGAGGCGGAACGCAGCCGCCGGAACCTCGACGAAGAGTTGGAACCGCGCGTCGCGCTCCTCCAGCCGCAACATCGTGGGCATCGCGCGGGCGAGCGCGCGTTCCATCGACCCGACCTCGGTTAGCACCGACGTGTTCGACGGACGCGCTAGGGTGAAATCGGTCGGGACACCGTCATTCGACTGGGCGGACGCGGAATTGGCGGAAAGCAAAATTGCGCAAATCAGGAGCAGCCCCACCGCGAATTCGTTAATCCATTTCAAATATCCGTGAATGGAATTGGTTTGTATACGTATCTGGACAAAGTTCATCGCCCCCTCCCGCGAAGATTTCGATTGGGCCAGAAATTCAGGTCGTAAGTTGCGGGCCCAGCCAGAGCCAGTTCGATGCCCTGAGCCAGCAGGAAGCCATCTTCGACGAGGCCGAGCGCATCGTTTTCAGACATCAGTACTGGTGCAGGGCCAGTTCGATGCGCTAGGTGAGAGTTCACGTAGAAGGAAATGCTTGGAGCTTCGGAGGGTGGAAAATCGTAGACAAAGCTATATTTCGTCGTTGCGAACTGGGGAACGCCACTACGCCATATTTGGACCACCAGCTGGGGATGGGTGACGCCTTCGCCCTGGTAGACATAGGCGCAGGCCAAGTCGCGGCAAGTTAGGTGGTCGGCGTCAAAGACATCGCCTTTCGCCGGGGCACTCAGAAGCATGAGGGGGGCAACGAAGAGGATTGGGAAGGCGGTGCGAACTATTCGCGCGATGCGCCAATTGGAAGAACACTTTGAAAGAACTAAATCCCACATAACGATACTCCGTCACGGCTCCGTCACGCCCGCAACTAGACAACGCAAATCTAACTCTACGTTAGGTTGATTTAGGAAAAAGATCAACTTTTGATTTCATGAAATTTCGAGTGCAAGTAGTGGCACCTGTGTTCGCGTTCGAGTCTTCCGATCTTTGGTCCGTAGCAGCTTGATCTTTAAGACATGCGGCGCACGCATGTGGCCCTGCCAGGGCCAATCGTGGTGCACAGGTTGGGAGTACCGGCAAGCCGTGTTGACGGAACACGCTCGCACAGCCGAGCCTGCGCCTAAAAATTGGCGGCCATGAACACCGTCGGTTTCATTTCAAGCTCGAATTCCGGCCGTCCCAGGTAGAAGCCTTGCAACCGGTCGCAGCCGGCGAGGTATCAAAGCCCTGAGCCAATTGACTATGACGATCTGGAGTTGTTCATGTACACCTTCCAAGAATACTTCGAGCAAGATGGGCGACATGCGACTTGGGTTTCGTCGCTTTCTGGTTAAGGCCAATTCATTTTTGACCAACACAACTACATCTTTGCGTATGACGATATTGATCAGATGACGTCCCATCTCAGTGCTGAGAGGTATACTGAAGGTGGAGTCACGGTGCCTTCTCCTCATAGCCATCACTACCATGTGCAGTTCGACGAAACTGAAGACGAAGTTCTGGGTTATTGGTCATGGTTCAAATCGCCTCTTGAGCAATCAGACGATCCATAACTTCTCGACGAAATCAACAGCACCCTCAAAAAGTCTGTGTTCCCCGAAGTTGCCACTCGTGGACTTTGCAGCATCCGGTAATTTGGGCTCGAAGCGGTCTTGTGGCGGCGCAGCACACCTATGCCGATCTTGGCGGGTGTCTGGTCGCCGCTTTCGGCCTCTAACCGGTCATTCACTCGTTTATACGCTGCTGCGGTAAAGTCGGCCGAAGCCGCCATTAATTGCATCTGCGAAAACGGGTTCCCGCCAGATGACGGCAATGCGGACTTAGCTGCCATTTGCACCAACCACACGAATTCCGCTTTACTCCATTCAGGATGGCTTAAAGTTGCACCGAGTTCTGTGACGCCAATTGAACTTCAACCCGGACGTTTTGGCGCGTGGCCACAAAGCGCTAGCTTTAATTCTTCGCGAAATCGCCCCCTTGCCTCCAGGCGACGCGGGCCACAATGTTAGGACACGGGATATTTGATGATAGGATGCATATTTCCAGTGCTGGATTTTGGCGAGTTTGATTTCAACACGGAAAACGGGCCGCAGCGCGGAACGTTGCGCGAAGTTTTGCAGAAAATGTTTCCCAAAGAGGCCACGCTTCGGCGCTTTCTCGACGAAAATCTGAACATCAAGTACGACGATTTTCATGACGGTGAGGAAAGTCGAAAAGACCGCATGTATAGCGTGATCGTCGAGCTTTGTGCCCGCGGCCGTATGAACGATGTAATCGCGGCAATTGCGGCGAGCGACGACTATTCCCGCGCGCCCGCACTCCAGACGCTGCACGAGACCTGGCACTCACTTGCCCGGCCCGAGCAGGACGCGCGGGTCCCGCGTCCGCCGCCTGAGCCGCAGCCCGCGGTTCAACTTGAACCGGCGATTGAACCCGCGCCGCCAGCGCCCGAGCGCCCTGCGCTGACTAGAATTATCGAACGGGAGCACTCCAATCTCCGCCCGGTCGCCTGGCTCGAACGGCTATCCGAGCGTCGCCAAGCCATGGTGCTTCTGCGCGGCACGGGTCAGCCAAGGGGCACCGGGTTTTTGGTCGGTCCGAAACAGGTGCTGACCTGCGGCCATATCTTAGCACACGCCAACATGGCGGACGCGGTGTTCGACTTCGAGGGTCAGACCGATTTGACCGAGACACGGGCGGTGAAAAAGCTTCTGGCCAGTGATCCCGACCTCTCGGTCGAACACCCGCAAGAAACGTTCTGGTCTTCGCTCGACTATGCGCTCTGGGAAATCGAGGCGCCGACCAAGGTATCCCTGCCGGGTGGAAAACGGGCGCGACGCTGGCTCGATCTTAGCGCGGCGCGTTCGAGGCTCCACGAGGGGGAGTCGGTCTTTCTGCTGCATTTTCCGCGCGGACAGGGGATGCGGATATCGGAGGGCAAGATCCTCGAAAGCGAACCGACCGGCAGTCGTTTCACCCATGATGCCCCGACCATAGTGGGAAGTGGAGGCGCCCCTATCTTGGATACTCAACTCAGGCTCATTGGCCTTCACGAGGGGTCTCGTGCTGATGAGAAGCCAAAGAATGTGGCTATTCGCGTCGATCATATCGGAATGGAGCTGGAGCGCGAAGGCTTCGTCTTCCCGCCGCCACCGAGCGACGCGAACTAGGGGCTGGCTATGGATTACAACCGCCTAAACGGTCCGCAACGGGGTCTACTCCGCGAAGCGTTGAAGACGGTAATCCGCGATATCGAAACCTGGGACCGGGTATTGGACGAAGGCGGCTTTGACCGGCTCTCCGATATCGGCAGCGGCACGCTCGACAACCGGCTTTACGCCTATATCGCGCAGTATGTCGGTGCGGGGAGGATGGACGATGTGGTCGCGCATCTTCGCGCGGCCTACGAGAACGCGCCGGCGTTCCAAAGCCTCGACACCGAACTCGACTTCGCCGCCGACGAGGTCGAGGCGCGAGACGTAGTCAGGAGGCAGGGAGGGCTTGAACGCGCGGTGCGCGGAGCGGGCTATGCTGACACGTTCGTTTGGGCCTCCGAACTCATGGGCATCGGGCATAGAATGTGCCGCGTGCGATCTCGAAACGGCGCCGGCGTCGTGCTGGGCACCGGCATGCTTGTCGCACCGGACATCGTGCTGACAGCCTATCATGTCGTCGAGCACCTGATCGGAACGTCCGGCGGACGGACCGACATGACACTTACCTTTGGCTTGGCCGAAACCGGGAACGGCCCCGGGCGCCAAGAGGCCTATCGCCCTGCAGAAGACTGGGATGTGCTCCACGCGCCCTATTCGAACGCTGATCTGGCGGTCGACGCAGGCATGCCCAACCCAGGAGAACTCGACTTCGCACTTGTCCGGCTGGAGCGTCCCGCATCAGGTGATGCCACTCCATCCGGGCGGCGCGGTGTGCTTGATCTTGAAAGGGTGGGCGACCCTCCCGGGAAGGACAAGTTGGTCCTTATCTTGCAGCATCCGCGCGGCGACAACCTGAAGCAGGCCCCCGGTGAAACGATGGAGCCCGTGACGCCGCTTCGGTTGCGCTATGACGCCGATACCGACAGCGGGTCTTCCGGCGGGCTGGTACTGGACATGGCCCTCACCCCGATTGCGCTTCACCATGCAGGCGACCCCAGCTCCAAGATCAGGGCGCACTACAACCAGGGCATTCCGCTTAAGCTGATCCGCGATGCCATCAAGGCAGCGGGTGTCACTTTGGGCAGGGACGACTCGTTGGAGGGCGGCGGTGGTGGCGGCGACGGCACGCCGCCAAACGCGCCTGAGCTGCCCCCTCAGCCCGACCTTCCCGGGCCGGGCGGCGCGATTAGGCACCCCGGATGGCGGCGATGGATCGTTCCGCTTGCCTTCGGCAGTGCGCTTTTCAGTGCGGTTGTTGGCACGGTAACGGTACTATATCCATGCATCTTTACAGGCACCTGCGGCGAGGACGATCGCGTCGACTATTTGCTCCGCTTCAAGGAGGCGGGCGCGCCACTTGCCGATCACATGGTTCGCATACAGCCTGCCTCGGACGAAAGCCTAAAGCAGACCGACCGGACAAATGCCTTGGGCGAGGTGGTTTTTCAGGTCGAAACGGAACGCTTCTACCAGGGCTGGGTGAGGCTTGAGCGCACAGAACAGGAATGCCAGATCGACGCCTTTTATCCGCGTTCGAACCGCGAGTCGGAGATCGAGGCCAACCGCCTGGAAGCCTGCCAGGATCTGGTCCCGACGAGTTCCGGCCAATCGACCCCCGTCACGAACGGCTACAGTACAGCGGGGGAGCCGGGGTCGGGGTCGGTCGCGTTTACGGCGCTGGCTGATGACCGCCGTTCCGTCACGGTGGAAGAATTCGCCACCAATCGTGATCCGCTTGACTTTGCGAGACGGGTCGACGGCAATGCCACAATCAGCGTCGACAGCCTTGTGCAGGCGGTTCCGAATCCGGCCGCGCGGGCCGGTCGCGCCCCACTCGGGCTGCCGGATGCCCCGGTGGTACTCGACAGGACGTTCTACACCGTCGGCTTTGATCCGGAGATCCGGCTTTTGCGTTGGGCGGCCTTCACCATTGATGCGCGCCGTACGGTGAGCATCCGGCGCGGTCGCGACGTCTGGGATTTCGATCCGGGCATTCCGCGCGAGTGGCAGACCGGAAACGACGCCTATATTCGCAACACTTATGATCGCGGCCAGATGGTACGCCGGAGCGACAGCCATTTCACCACCGAGCCCGAGACGGCGCTGAAAGTTGCGCGTGAGGCGACCTATTACACCATCGGCGTGCCGCAGGCGGACCAGACCAATCGACAAACCTGGCGCTATGTAGAGGACCTTGGCGAGCATCTTTCCAACGAGCTCGGCCCTATACCGACGATTGCCGGGCCGATCTTTCAAAACCCCAAAGAAAATAAGGGGTACTTCGTAATTGGTCCCGACCGTACGCTGGTTCCGGTGGAACTGTTTCGCGTGCATCTGCGCGAGACCTCTGCGGGCTGGCGCGCCATCGCTTTTATCGTGCCGAACGACGGGTCCATCGACCGGGAACCGGAAAACTTCCTGACCAGCGTGGAAGAGGTCGAAGCGCGGACTGGACTGACATTTTTTCCCGACCTGTCTGACCAGGAGGCTGCAGCGCTGAAGGCTCCGACGACGCTGGCCGAATTCAGTGCGGACTGACAGACGGGAGTTCCCCACAAACGCTTGCTATGTCATACTAGTGCAACGTTCAGTTGTTTTAGGTCGAGTCATTTTTCGGAAAGAGCCCCCTTCTGCCGTGATGCGGCAATGGTCATTTAGGCCATCACGTTCATTTGAAATTTCTTTTGAGGAGGAGAAGCGATGCGCCCGATTGATAGCGTCCGTGCGAATTCATCCAAATTCGAAGCACTGGCAGAACAAGCGCGAAAGAAGTTGCGGCAATCCACGAGTTCCCCGTTGGAGGCGGCAACGGGCACTGGTGAGGCCGACCTCGAAAGGGCCATGGAGACTGTGCTCCATGGCGGCGAGAGCCCCCTCGAAGGCCGGGGTTTCCAGTTCAACAGTGCGCTTGAGGCCATCATCCTCGCCGAACTCCGTCCGGCTTACTTCATTCGGAACGACAAGATCGAAATCGCGGGCGAGTATGACCATGTCGGCCTGATTGAAAGCAACAAGGCAACGTTAGAGGCGGTCTCCACCCGGGTCGGCGCTGTCGAGATCCTGAATCACGCCTCAATGACGTATATCGGCACTGGCTGGCTGATTGAGAAGGACATCGTCGTCACCAACCGTCACGTGGCCGACGCGTTCGCGGAAAACGACTGGCCGGCGGGCTGGCGTTTCAAACCCATCGGTTATCGCGGGCGCCCGTTGTTAACCGAACTTAATCCCGGGCGGCAAGACGGCTCTGCACCGTTCGCGCCTGCCACGCTGATGGCGACAGAAGTGCTTTTTGTCGCGGGGCCACGTGAGCCCGACATCGCGTTCCTGCGCGTTCGCAACCCAGAGAATTGGGAGCCTGTACCGCTGTCCACCGCCCCTGTCGAGTTCGGGCTGCCGATCGCGGCGGTGGGCTATCCAGCCGCTGACGAACAGCGCAACGATCCCGCCATGATGGACGACATTTTCGGCGGAACGTACGAAGTGAAGCGTTTCAGCCCCGGCCTTGCCAACGCGCTGACTCACGGAGGCGTAATCGTCGAATCCGACTATTCCACGCTTGGTGGCAATTCCGGCTCGGCCGTGCTCGATCTCGCTAGTGGCGAGGCGATCGCACTTCATTTCGCGGGGATTTTTCAGGAGACCAACTTCGCGGTGGCTGCCGATATCGTCGCGGCGACGCTTCGCTCGGCGGTAAAGGGGCCTGTCGTAGCCGGCATGAGCGGCTTGCCGGACGCTGCGGAACGGCTCGCGCCGAGCCATTTCGCGGGCCGCGATGGTTACCTGTCAGATTTCCTCGGAGGCGACGATCTGGCCGTACCACTGCCCGATCTCGGGGCACGCGCCGGCGACGTGGCACCGGTCGAGGGTGCGGATGACGATATCCTTCGCTACACGCATTTCTCGGTCATCCAGTCCCGATCCCGCCGCCTACCAATACTGACGGCGGTAAATATCGATGGCGCTAGGGCTTTTCAGCTCAAGCGGAAGGGAAGCTGGCATACCGACGGGCGTGTCGCCAAGGAACACCAAGCGGACAACGTGCTTTACAAGCACAACCCGCTTGACCGGGGTCACATGGTGCGACGGAAGGATCCGGGCTGGGGGGATAGCAAGGCGGAGGCGCAGCAGGGTGAGATCGACACTTTCGTCTATACCAACTGCGCCCCGCAACACGAGGACCTGAACCAGAAGGACTGGGTTGGACTGGAGGATTACATTCTCGAGGCCGCCGACACCCGCGATTTCAAGGTCTCGGTGCTGACTGGTCCGGTACTCGATGATGAAGCCGACCGCACGTTGAAGGTTCAACCCGGCGCAGAGGACATCCAGATTCCCGGCGCCTTCTGGAAGGTTGCCGTCATGGTTCATGCCCATACCGGCGCGCTTTCGGCCACTGCCTATCTGCTGACCCAAGGCGACATGATCCGCGACATCACGGAAGCGGCCTTCGTCCTTGGGGAGTACAAGACCTATCAGGTGAAGATCGAGAAAATCGAGGCTTTGACCGGATTTGATTTCGGGGCGCTTCGGCAGCACGACCCGATGGCCGCCGAGCCCGAGGGCGTTTTCGGCCGCGATGTCGTGCCGATCACGGGGCCGGGAACACCAATACTTGCCGTCGGCGGATCTAGGCGCTTTGGAAACAGCGAAAATTAAGGATGAGACTGACTTTCGAGACAGTCATCCTGACAATTTTTTTCCTTCTCCCCGGGTTTGTTTCTACGGGTATCCGAGGGATTGTATTGGGACGTCCGAGTGAGACCAGGGCGAATTGGATCGTCTCAAGTATCTTTTTGTCATTTGTATTTCTCGCCTTAACAGCAGTAGAGTTTCTGGCCCTCGGCATCGTTTCTATCGACCTTGAATCGAGGCCTTTTCAGGATCCGATGATCTACGATGGTCTGACGTTGCGCGAGGTGTTGGTCTACCTTGCGGCTGTCTTCGTGCATGCCGTCGTTTGGGGTGTTTTCTCGGGTATTTTCAACCGCTTTTCCCCGTGCGGCCTTTTGTATTCCCTTGGGCTGTCGGACATTAGCCCCGAAGACACCGTCTTCAACGCGATCATGGCGGAAAGCTTTCCTGATATGCGAGAGAATGTACCCTGGCTTCGCATCACATCCGAGTCACGTTCAGTCATCGGAAGACTGAGCAGGGCGAGCCACCGTATTGACGCCGACAAGCCCTTTGAAGTTTTCTTGCTGAATTACAGTGTTGAATATTTTGAGCCAAGAAAATCGGTTACCTGCGCACCCCCAAAATCGGTTGGGGGTTATTTTCGAGTAGATATCGGGGATGCGGTTGAGGTTTTCTCCGCACCGGGCAGTTGGCTGCCGAACGAAACTCAAACCACCGGTGACAGAGGTAGTTTGCCCTGATGTCTCTTGAGGTTGAGGCGACGGTCGGGCGAGGGCGCCGCCATCGCAGGACCTGAGAAGGAGGAGCGGGTGATGAATGACTTGGAAAGACGGATCCCGACTGGGGGTCGGATCCGCATGATGCATGGCCAGGATCCGAGATTTGAGGAAATAAAGCGCTGGGTCTGTAGGGTCATTGCGCCTAATGGTGAAGCCGTCGGATCGGGCATTCTGGTCGCACCGGCGATGGTGCTGACCTGTCATCATGTCATCGAGACTTTTCTCGACAGTATCGAGGGAGCGCGCTTCGTGTTCGACGATATGATGTATTTCAATCCCGAGGATACGCTTCAGCCCGTTTTCGTGGCGACGAAGGGGGCCGACGCGATCCGCAAAATCTCTGAGGCATCGCCGTTCGATAAGGGCGAGGCTGACCAACCTCACGAGGAAGGGTTCCTCGATTATGCATTGATCGAACTCAGTACTGCTGTGGGCGAAGAAGCGCTGGAAGACGGGCGCAAACGCGGCTACCTCGACATGGCTTCGAACGGGGGCGTGCCCGCCGCCGGCCATGTTTCGGTGCTTTCTTTTCCAGAGGGAAGGCAACTCGGGTTCAGCAGTTCCGGTGAGTTGCAACCTGGTGACCTGCCACAGCGGTTTCACTATACCGCTGCGACTGATCCAGGCTCATCCGGCGGGCTCGTCTTTCTCGATACGATGCCGGCCCGTCCGCTCGGCATGCATATCGGCTTTCGGCGCCGGGCGGGTGCGAATTTCGGCGTCTCCTTCGATGATCTGACCGAGCACATAACGGAGGGCGGCAGTGTTGCTGCCCCAGGCGTGCCGGAAGAGCTGACACCGCTCAAGATCGCACTGGTTTGCGGGCTGCCCGATGACGACGACATACCATACCACAAAACGCTCGGCGTGTTCTTCTCGAGCGAGCGAGTACTGAGCGGCTTCGCGCGATATCGGTATCGTCCGTTCTTCTCCAAGAATGGCCCAGAGGGCCTAAGCGAGACTGATTACCTTTGCATCGACCGAAGGGCATACACGCTCAAACGGCTTCATGAAGCGGCTAAGGCCGATATCGCGGTGATCATTTTCAGCCGACGCGACACCAGGTCGCCGCTCCACCGCGACCGTTTGCTGACAGCCTACGGCTTTCTCAGCGCCCGTTTGGGCGCACGCCGCGTGCACCTGTTCTATCCCACCGACACGGATATCGACGATGCGCAATTGGGCGATGAAGACTTCGTTCATCACTACGACGAAACGATCCATGACATGGCTGCGCGCGCCAAGACGATCGCGTCGGTCACCCGGCACCCTGATGAGGACAGCTTGCAGGGTCTCTTCGAACTGGCGCAGGTGGCGCTCCCCGAACTTGACGACGACAAGATTTTTGGTGCCGACGCAGACTTCGGTGCGAAAGAGACGCTTCACATCATCGGTTTGCGCTTTGGGCGTCTTGGAAATCAGTTGGGCGAACTGTTCAACGCGCTCAAGTCGAACGAGAACAGCCCGACTTTGACGATTGCCTTTCCCGGTGCGGCTATTTCCGACGAGAACCCTTATCTTTTTGACGCTTTGCAGGCGGGCGGTGGCGATACCCTGGGATTTCTTGAGAAGATGCAAGAGCATTTGCGTCAGAACCGGTATGAAAAGGAATTCCTTCGGCGCGTGAAACTTGTTGCGTTGAATGACATTCCTACCTTCATCCTGACCGCCGCCGATCTCGATTTTTCCGATGGCCGCATGCTGATCGCGCCGGCGTTCAAGCGGGTCGCCAACGGGACCGTGCCGGGCAAACCGCGCCTCGTTGTCCACTACAAGCTGTCGACACGCGGCATCTACGAGGCCTATCGCGAGATAGTGCTTGATTTTCTTGACGAAAACAAAGAACTCGAAACCGAGCGACCGAAGGTCTGGACGATTGACCAGACCAAACGGACGGACGAGGAGATTGCTGCGATCCGCGCGTTGAGGAGCCGGAAGTGAGCGTCGTTACCTACGAACACCGTCACGAGGAGGCGGCCACGGACCGACGTTCCTATGACCGGGCACTGACCGCGATCACAACTCAACTTGCGGCACTGGGGTGGGTCGAGGCACTTGTCGTTTGCGGCTCCTATTCCAAAGGAAGCCTCGTGCCGGGTTGGAGCGACCTTGACCTCGTGGCCATCTACAGGGGATCGCTTTCCGCCGACCGGACTGCGGCCGCGAGCCTGTCCGGGAGCGGACGGGCCAACCCGGACGTACCGGTTGGAATCGATTACGTCTCTGCAGACCGCCTTCGGGAGACGCGACGCATAGTAGGCCGCCCGTTGGCGATGACCCTTGAGTTGCGTGAAACGGCCCGCCCGATTTTCGGCCGGAACCCATTTACAACGATTTCCGATGCACAGGACGACATGGCGCGAATCGAGCTGGAAAGCGAGATGCTCGTGCGCGCCGATGCTAATAGCTGGTTGCGCCGCACTGTCGCGGGCCACGCCTGCGAACGCGCCCGACTTTTCGATGCGGCGAAGACACTGCTGCGCATCGCGATGTTCGAAAGCTCTCCCTTGCCGAAGGCGGGTTTCACCGTTGCGGACTACTGCGCCGCCGTGCGTGCTGCGACCCCTTCGCCCGAGATTGCCTGTGCGCTGAGCCTGGCCGAGGAACTGCGGAAGAAATGGGGACAGGGCGGTGTTACGCCAGCTTCCACGCTCAAGACCCTCGACACTGCTTTGTTTCACTATTGCGAGAGCTGGGTCCCGCCCTGGTAGGCCGTAGGTGCGAGTAAGAGCAAGTCTTGACCCGGCACCCGGGCGAGGAAGTGGTCAAGCCTAACCCTGATCTTCCTGAAGTAACAGACCAACAGGCGCTGCGCGAGAATAAGTCCGAAGAGTGGCCTGGCTGGCCTCATGTCTGCAAGCAATAACAAGCCCTTTGCAAAACTGCCTTTCGATTTGCCTGGTTCTTGGCAACCCACGAAGAGCGGACATTGGCGCAACGCGTAGAATCGGTCGAGTTGGGCTCGGAGCGGACTTGCGGCGGCGCGGCAGGCCACCGTATCAGAACGACTTCGCTGGCGTCGCTTCCGGCCCAAAGCGGCCGTTGGCGTCTAGCGCGGTGAAGGTCCGGAACAAGCCCGAACCAGAACCATCCACTTTGTGTTGCAAGCACAGGCAGCATGTCATCGTTGCGTTGCAGGAAGTTTCTGCAACTGCGGCGCGGAATTGAGAGCAGACTTATTATCGTTGGCGCATGCAGTTTGGTGGGATGGGAACCGACCAGCTGAAAGAACTCAAGCGTCTTCAGAAAGAGAATGAACGTTTGAGGAAAGCTGTCTCTGACCTAGCCTTGGACAAGCTGATCTTGTCGGAGGCTGCAAGGGGAAACTTCTGAGGCCCGCCCGTCGTCGAGCCTGCATCAATCATATCCGTCAACATCGCGGCATGTCAGCGCGTCGAACCTGTCGTGTCTTGGGCTACCGATCACCGGCACCGGAACCATCGTCCAGATGAACCACAGCCCAGTCATATACTAACAATCAAAGTGGACCACTCAGGTGTTCTGCTTCCTTTAAATTCAAACGGCTTATCAAATCATGCCATTGGCATGATCACGCCTCGAACCTTAATATTGTCAATGAGTTAAAATCAAATTTCACTCAACCAGAATATGTAAACTAAATAGTTGACAATCCACCAACAACAAAAGCATTATGTTTCTTGTTTCAAATCATTTCTTTAGCCTACAATCATCGACGACATGCTTCGACTTTTGCTGAGTTCCTGTGAATTAGAAAATATGCGAAGAAAATTTAATGGATTTTACTTAAATATTTTCATTAGATCAACATCAAAAATCAGCAGAATCTAGATTTTCAAGTAGAGACCACTAGGAGAGGCTGATGTTACTAATCGATCCATATAACGAGTATAATCTACCAAATGATGTGGTGAAGTTTGCATCGAACCGCGGAATAGCGATTGGGACGCAAACAAGTAAGGCGCTAGAAGGTGTGGGGCTACCGCAGGACGCGCCACCTCTTCGTACGCTTGATAGATGGAATATCGTCACTCATCAATATCGCCAAGAAATCGCGGCCGAGACTAACTTCCTCGCAAACCTATTTAAGGGAACTGGAAAAAAGATTAAGGCCGGTGTTACGCAAGAAGCTAAACAATACAGGATCGAAAAGACAGGAAACAACAGAGAAGTTGAAGTCGGCGTTGCTGTGCGCTTAGCGGTAGCAGCTTCAAATTTCAACCTTGACATTGAATTGTCAGTGCCAAACCTCGCCGCAGCGTCACAGCTCCAGATGGCCGATACACGTATTGGTATCTATGTTATGGGTTTTGGAGGTCCAATTGGCGATATAATGCCGGCACCTTCTGAGCTTAACGTTGAAAAATTTAATGGCTATATGGAAGCGTTCGCCGCTATCCAACGACGAGTGTTCGATATCCAAAACGCTCACTTCTTATCTCCTACAGTGTTGGGCTACGCTGACGATCAAGCTCCTAACCCCAAGACCGAAAACTCCACGGGGAAAGGGGCATGAATCACAAAGCATTGACAGGCGCAGAGATCGAGACGCTCGCAAGGCAACTCACCAGTCGGTTGAGTGAATTTGAACTTGAGATGATCACCTATACGGTAACAGGAGATCGGCTGCACGAAGCCTACGTATCCAACAAGCTTCCAATCGGCGAACAGATTTACGAGCTGCTCAATCGTTTGGAACGATTTGGCATTACGCGGTCATTTGTAAGTGAAGTCTATCGCCGCAGCCCGGATCGGTTGGATTTGAGAACCGCGTGGCTTCGACTTTACCCTGATATTGAAGCCGAGCCACAAGAGAGAGGTACCGAACTAGCGCTTCAAGTTGGTGGCGTTGATGTGGAGGACGCACCCACCTTAGCGGCCGCACCTGGCCTCGAAAAGAATATAAGACCAAACCTTCCCTTTCTAGAGGTCCGAACGTGGCTAGAAAATCTTGCGAAATTGGAAAGTAGAGTTTGTCGAATTGAGCATTTGAATTGTAATGCGATGGGCACGGGCTTCTTAGTGGGTCCAAGCTCAGTCCTGACGAATTGGCATGTGGTAGAAAGATTGCAAAAAGCCGACAGCATAGGTGATTGTGCCTGTCGCTTCGACTACCTTCGAATACTAGGAAATACAAGGAATACTGGCTCTACAACTAAAGTGCTAGAGGTTTCGTCTTACCGTCCGTATTCTGAAGGCGAGGGCAACGGCACCCCCGACGATCCACCGCCGACGCCGGAAGAGCTTGACTATGCGTTGCTGAAGCTTGCCGATCAGCTTGGCGATCGGCGTGGTTGGGTGACATTGCCGAAAGACCAAAAGCTGCCGCTGAAGCATAATCCGCTTCTAATCATTCAGCATCCTGATGGAAGTCCCATGAAGTTGGCGCTTGATACCCAAGCAGTGTTCGGAGAAGTGCATGATGGGTTGCGGCTACGCTACGCTACCAATACGGAGCCTGGCTCGTCTGGGTCTCCCTGCTTCGACATCGAATGGAACCCCATCGCTATGCATCACATGGGCGATCCGACTTGGGCGGCAACATACAACCAAGGAATCCCTCTGTCGCTTATCCGGACTGCGATCCAATCTGACGGCAAAGCTGATTTGCTGGGGCAATAGAGTATTTCACGATGCGCCAGAATATCGATCCAAGATTCTTCGAAAGAGTTTGCAAAATACTTACAAATTCTGGTTTTGAATTCGACGAACTGGACACAATAATTCTACAATGTGTCGGTCAATATCACATGGACTGGGAAGCTAATTCATCGGATCCACGAGGTGTGGTTGTAAAAAATGCTCTTCAATTTGCCGGTAGACTTGGAATTCAATGTAGGTTTCTTGCTTTTGCGCTTAGAGCGCGTGAGGGCGACTACGAATTCAAAAAAATGCTTCTCGATTGCGTTCCCTGTCTGGACACAATAAATCCAATCGCACACCCGCCAATTGATCCATTACTTACAGGCCTCAAGCGCGTTCGTGATCTTACAAGTGATCCTTTGGTGAGAGAAAGCTTATCTACTACTCGAAAAACTATTGAAGATTGTAATAATTCAGTAATTCGCCTAAAAACTTTCAAGATGTTGCACGATGGACTTCACACAATTCTAAATGAATTTCCTGACAACTTAAAAAATTTGTTGGGCGATCTTTCAAAGAGCAGCACAGCTCTAGCGACGCTAGAAAAATATCTTGATACAATAGAAATGCGTCTGAGAGATGTTCAATACGCATGTGAGCGCTTGCGTGATTCAAAGCTTGAGACAGGCGGCGAGGACTTTACTCTCCAGAAAAGATGGATAGACCAATTGAGCGAATTCGAGACTAAGTATCGCGATGGCCTAAGTGCACGTAACGCAGGTTGCTTGTATTTCTACATCGGTTCGATCGAGGATCTCGCTAAGCACAATCTCGGTCAATTAAATTCCCGCATAGTAACAATTAGTCAAAATTTACAGCTTAATGAGCTTGGTGCATCGCTGTTGCTAGCTCAGGACGTATTGCAAAAACTTGATAAACAAGACATCGAAATTCTATCTAATGCGTCTTTAACTGCGTCCGAACTGCACAGATCCATGAAAGCACACGTAATAAAGCATAACGAATACCAAAATACTTATACCAGTATAGAAAAGGTATTCGATGAAATGAATCAACCGCCTCTGAATATATTTGAGGGCTACGCAATAAGCAATTGGGAAGAAGCAAAAGAAAAAATTCGAAGAGTTTCAACAATGCCAACAGAAGGTCACTACCATTGGAGGCAGGAGCTTAATAGATGCATCGGTGACGTTGACGAAGCCTTCAGTTACTTGGCTTACATTTTCTCTGTTTCATCTGAAGCCGAAACGGTGACTACTCCACAGACTGCTGCTGAGAATTTATATGCGTCACTTCGACAGTGTCGCAATAAATGCTTTAAACAGTTTTACATTGTCGATGTAACGCTCAAAGAAGAATGTGAATTGCTGAACCAGCTTGAAAAACCAATAGAAGAACTTCTGGAACGCTTATGAACACCGACGACAACACTATATCAACTTCGCCAAGTTTTAAAGATTTCAATTCTCTGGCCCAGCAAAACCGCGAACTGATAAGGGCGACAGCAAGCAGTTTTGAAATAACTCACAAGGAAATAGATAAGCTTCTGGAGTTTATCGATTTAGCGGTTGCAACAGGTCGCCACTTAGACGATGTCGGCGAAAGATCCTCAGCACAAACAATCATAGAAAAGTGGGTGGGTCGCCTAGCATCGACCGGCAACTGGCGAAGCGACACTTACCCTAGCCTCGCCATATTTGAAGCAAAACCTAACGATGCAAGTGTCGCTAATACTTCAGAAGAACAAAGAAGTTTGGACAGGCAAAACAACCGAGAGATTATCTCGTTGAACCTCACTGCAAAAAACTGGATAAAGAGTTCAGAAGCAAAGGAATATTTGCTACGGGGCCACGAATTAGAACGAGCCAAAGAGATTAGCAGTAAAGTTAAATTCGATTCTAACGTCAAACGCCTTATCTCGCGAAGCGTTAAAGAAGAACTTCTACGTCGAAGTAGACGACATAGATTTTATGCAAGACTAGCTGAGATATTTCTGTTTCAGATTATTTTAGTGTCAGCTTGTATAATAGTGTTTGTGTTTAGAGAAGAGATCCAAGTTAGCATTTATCGTTGGACGTTTCGCGGGGAAGTCCAAGTCCTAACTTCTGAGAATGATCAAAACTTAACTTTCTCGGAATTCGCGAGTAAGTTCCAAAGAGATGGTCAAAACCCGCTTGAAACACCGCTATTCAAAAACCAGACACTCAACAAACTCACCTTCACGGATCAGAGAATTGACATACGGGTCAATTTTGATGGTGGTGAACTTGTTAAGCCGCAGTTCCAAAGCATTCGGGGAGGGCATAATTTCATTTTTTTGAACACGGCGTTGACAGATTCACGGTTTACGAACGCCGAACTAGGCCAGGTTGATTTTTCAGGTTGTAAAATTCAGAGCACCAAAGAAATTGGCTTTCTGCCCTCTGAGGTAAGCCGCTGCTCAGATCTAAAGCTAAGAATGCCAGACGAGACTGATTCACTACCACAGTACAGTTCTTTCAGAAACGTTTCTGCTGAGGGTGCTAACTTCGCATCATGCTCGAGCATTTCCAACACAGATTTTAGTTTTGCGAGTTTAACCGACGCCGATTTTTCAAATATTCCGGAGATCCAGAACTCTGTGTTCGCGCAGGCTCAACTAAAAAATGCAGATTTTTCTGGATCAAAAATATCTCGGTCACCGTTTTGTAACGCAGATTTAACCAACGCAAATTTTCTCGGAGCTTCGCATGATCAAAATTTTCTAGACACCACGGCTTGGTGGCTCGCAAAATGGGACGAAAAAGTTGTTTTAGATTTGCTACAGAAATATCCCACCGATGCATATCGAAATACAGATTTTTACAAATCTAAGACGAGTGCAATGGAACTTAAAGCACGTGAACTAACGGAAGAACTTTTAGTAACCAGGAAGAATAATATCGGTCCGCAGGAACTAAACACGGTTAAAAATCGCGTTGCGTCAGGGTACAACAATCTCGCTTGGCACTATGCAATACATGGCGACGTAAAACAGGAAGCTGCATTAGAATATGCGCTTAAAGCAATACCGCTTTCCGAAGACTCGAATGTCATCTGTGATACAATAGCCTACATCTTGATGCAGAATGGCTACGTGGAAACTGCGTCAAATCTCTATAAGCAGATGATTGTGGTAGAAAATGACAGGGCTGTTTACAAACCAAAGATGATTTCAGTTAAAACCAAGGAAGTCTGGCCTGTACCGAGCGATGTCTTGTACCGTTACAAGCGTGCTTTGCAGGCTACAAAAAAACTAAGCGACGCACACCCAATATCGTCGATACTCAAAGAGCTACCTTATACACCTACCCACGAATTGGTTCTTTTGAAAAATCTGAAACAAGTTAAAGGCGCACCTAAACTTCCTGACAAACTCAACTGCGCGGCAGAATTTGGAAATATTGCGCCGGAGGATTCACCTTGAGATGATGGTATTCAGCGCCCCACCGAGCAACTATTGTTCGGACACGGCCCCGCATCCACAGTTGGCGAAACTGACATATACAAAAAAATCGACATCACTAACATGATCACGAACTTGTAAGATGTATGCGCTATCTTGGTCATGTGGGCACTCGCAACTCTTAACGTTGTATTAACTCTTTCCATTCGGTCATCTTAGGTTGCACTAATAATCCTGAATATAACCTGAATACCTCGTTTCTCAAGTCAATTCCAAACATTTTTCACTTTCATGCCCTATTGATCTGTTCCATCTGAGTGGTCCAGTTCCACTCCCGAACCTAAAACCGGACATTAGTTCAACCGGCAGCGAACGCCCGCTTCCCGCCCTCTATAGACCTTCGCAAGTCACGCAACGAATGGCAGCTTTATAGATCGGCCCGAAATCCTGCGAACGTCGGACTTGGGCCACGGAACTGCCGCTCGCTTCGACGAGGTGTGTGCGAACCGTGGGCTCGGAACCGGCCTTCGTATTACTCGGTCTGAATTACGGCTTTGGACCATCTACGCTTTTCCCTGTAATTCTACGCTCCGATACACTGTCTCTCGATTTTCGTTGTTCTGCGCTTGAAATCCGCCAACCAATTATCCGACCTATTCTCCAAAAGGAGATCGGCAGGTGTCTGGAACGAAAATCCTGTGGGGGCAGATTGGTGTCGTCACGCTGATCGCAGTGATCGCGGTCTGGGTCGCCACGCAGTACGTTGCCTGGTGCCTCGGATATCAGACGCAACTCGGCCCGCCATGGTTCGAATTGAGTGAATGGCCGGTCTACTATCCGCCAGCCTTGTTCTGGTGGTGGTATTTCTATGACGCTTATGCGCCCGGCGTCTTCTTTCGCGGAGCCTTGATAGCGTCTTCCGGAGGGTTTCTGTCCATCGCGATTGCTGTCGGCATGTCGGTCTTGCGCGCGAGAGAGGCAAAGCGTGTCGAGACGTATGGTTCAGCTCGATGGGCTGACACCGAAGAGGTCAGGGCTGCTGGGCTTCTCGAACCCGATGGTGTTGTTCTCGGCCGTTATGAGCAGGATGTTGATTTCCATTGAGAAGTGACCCGGCATTTCCACCGAGAATTGACCCGCCTTTTAGGTATGTTTCGGGTCTGTGGGTTCGGTCAAGTTCTTAGCTTTCTCCTTCTTCGTTTTGGGCTCCTGTGCGGAGCTGTTCTTGAAGCGGAAGCTGTCGTTTCCGGTTTCAAGGATGTGGCAGTGGTGGGTAAGCCGGTCGAGCAGCGCGGTTGTCATCTTGGCATCGCCGAAGACGCTGGCCCATTCGCTGAAGCTCAGGTTGGTCGTGATGATGACACTGGTTCGCTCATAGAGCTTGCTCAGCAAGTGGAAGAGCAGAGCGCCCCCGGACGCGCTGAATGGCAGATATCCCAGCTCGTCGAGGATCACGAGATCGGAATGAACGAGGCGATTGGCGATCTGGCCCGATTTCCCCTGGGCCTTCTCCTGTTCAAGCGCATTGACCAACTCAACGGTTGAGAAGAACCGGACCCGCTTGTGGTGATGCTCGATGGCCTGGATGCCGATTGCTGTGGCGATATGCGTCTTGCCCGTGCCAGGGCCGCCGACCAGGACGATGTTGTTGGCGTTGTCCAGGAACTCGCAGCGGTGGAGTTGACGCACGAGCGCCTCGTTGATCTCGCTGCTGGCGAAGTCGAAGCCGTTCAAGTCGCGGTAGGCTGGAAAGCGGGCGACCTTGAGCTGATAGGCAACCGATCGCACCTCTCGTTCCGCCGTCTCCGCTTTGAGAAGCTGTGACAGGATCGGAATGGTTGCCTCGAACGCCGGCGATCCCTGCTCGGTCAATTCGCCGACAGCCTGTGCCATGCCGTGCATCTTAAGGCTCCTCAGCATGATGACGATCGCGCCGCTGGCTGGATTATGACGCATGGCGAGCCTCCGTCTTTCTGAGGGCATCGTAGCGCTCGACATTGGCCCTGGGCTCATTGGCGAGCATCAGGGCCTGAGGTGCATTCACGGTTGGAGGCGTGAGGGACTTGCCGTCGACGAGGCGATGCAAGAGGTCAAGATGTGGGTCTTGGTTGGAACGCCCGACTTCAGCGCCATATCGACAGCCGACAGGACAGCCTGCTCGTCGTGCTGGAGGACAAGCGCCAGGATATCGGCCATCTCGCGATCCCCGCCCGGCTTCTTGAGCAGATACTGCTGCAAGGTCCGGAATGCGTCGGGAAGCTCGGTGAACGATGCGCCGTTGCGAAGAGCACCGGGCTTGCGTTGCACGACCGCCAGATAATGCCGCCAATCATAGATGGTGTGCCCAGGCCGGTCATGGGAGCGGTCGATGACGCGGCGGTGTTCGCAGATGATCTGCCCCTCCGCCGCAACAACGATACGATCCGGATAGACGCGCAAGCTGACTGGCCGATTGGCGAAGGATGCCGGGACGCTGTAGCGGTTGCGCTCCAGATGCACGAGGCAGGTCGGTGAGACTCGCTTGGTGTATTCGACAAACCCGTCGAACGGCCTGGAGACAGGCATGAGTGCCGGAGCTTCCTCCGCCAGGAGGTCGGCAATGATGCCCCTCATCTGGCCATGCGGGGTCTGAGCCCATAGTTCCTTGCAGCGCTGCTCCAACCAATCGTTCAGCGCTTCCAGTGATGGAAAGCGGGGCGTGGGCTGCCAAAGTCGATGCCGGGCGTTCTGAACGTTCTTCTCGACCTGTCCTTTCTCCCAGCCGGAAGCCGGATTGCAGAACTCCGGCTCGAACAGGTAGTGGCTGGCCATAGCCTGAAAACGGATATTGACATCACGCTCCTTGCCGCGACCGACTTTATCGATCGCCGTCTTCATGTTGTCGTAGATGCCGCGCGCCGGAACGCCGCCGAAGACGCGGAAGGCGTGATTGTGGGCGTCGAACAGCATCTCATGCATCTGTAGGAGGTAGGCCCGGACGACGAATGCGCGGCTGTAGCTCAGCTTCGTATGGGCGACTTGCAGCTTGGTGCGCTCATTGCCGATAATCGCCCAATCCTCCGACCAGTCGAATTGGAAAGCTTCGCCCGGTTCGAACGCCAGCGGCACAAACGTCCCGCGGTCGCTCGTCTGCAATTCCCTTTGCCGATCCTTACGCCATACCCGGGCGAACGCGGCCACGCGATTGTAGGACCCCTCATAGCCGAGGCTGACCAGATCCGCATGCAACTGCTTCATCGTTCGCTTCTGCTTGCGGCTCTTTTTGGCTTCCGTCTTCAGCCAGGCCGATAACCGGTCCGCAAACGGGTCAAGCTTGCTCGGCCGTTCGGGTAACTTGAACTTCGGCTAAACACCGCCGGAACGCAGATATTTACGAATGGTATTCCGGGACAGGCCAGTCCTGCGGCAGATCTCCCGGATCGATAAATGCTCTCGAAAATGCCAGCGCCGGATCACGCTCAATAACGCCATGTCGATCACTCCATAGCCCCCGCTGAAAACACGCGGGGGAAGCTTCAAACATGGGTCAATTCTCAATGGAAATATCAGGCCAAGCCGGGTCACTTCTCAGTGGAAATCAACAGCCATTATCGTCCGCATCTGCCGTGACTATGCGGCTGGCAAGTCTCCCAAGGCAATTGCCGTTCAACTGAACAAGGAAGGCGTTGCAGGACCAACCGGCAAAGCCTGGGGTCCAAGCACCATCTATGGCAATCGGGAACGTGGAACTGGCATCATCAACAATGAGCTTTATGTCGGCAGGCTCATCTGGAACCGCCTGCGCTACGTCAAAGACCCGCAAACCGGCAAGCGCATTTCCAAGCTTAATGAGGAACAGGACTGGATCATCCAGGAGGTCCCTCACCTACGCATCATCGACGAAGAGCTCTGGCAGGCCGTGCGCACCCGTCAAGGCTGCTTGAACAAATACGGTAAAAAGTTCTGGCAGCAACAGCGCCCCAAGAACCTCTTCTCAGGGCTCATCAAATGCGGCTGTTGCGGCGGTGGCTATTCAATGGTGTCGCAAACCCATCTTGGATGCTCAACAGCCCGCAACAAGGGCACATGCTCCAACCGCAAAACTATAAAGCGGGAACAACTGGAACAGGATGTCCTGAACGCGCTTAAATCCCATTTGATGGAACCGGACTTGTGTGACCTATTTTGTAAGGAATACACGGCCCATATGAACGAGCTGCGCCGCTCCCACAATGCGGCCCTTGATGGCTACCGCAAAGAGCACAAGAGCGTCGTCAAAAAATTGGAACAGATGGTCGATGCAATTGCAGACGGTGCTCCGGTTGCCCCCATCAAGGACAAAATGCACGCACTTGAGAACAGGCGCGTGGAGCTTGCCGCCATGCTTGAAGATGTTATTGAAGCCCCACCATTGCTTCACCCGTCCATGGCCGCTCGTTACCACGAAGAAGTCAGGGACCTGATTGAAGCACTCAACAAACCGGACAGCCGCCAAGAGGCTGCTGACCTTATCCGAACTCTCATCGAGAAGATCGTTTTAACACCGGACGAACGCGAAGACCGTCTGGTAGCTGATCTTCTGGGTGACCTTGCCGGGATTTTGGCGATCTCGGCGGACTATCCGTCTCAAGCCCCAATAAGTGAGACGGTGATCGCCAAACAAAAAGCGCTCCTGACAGCCGATGAAGCTGACAGGAGCGCTTTATTTGGTGACCGTAAGGTCAAGCTGGTTGCGGGAGCAGGATTTGAACCTGCGACCTTCAGGTTATGAGCCTGACGAGCTACCGGGCTGCTCCATCCCGCGTTGTTTTTTTGTTTCCGGGGTTACCGAGGTATCCGGAAGGGCTGTTTTCC
>Ga0207848_100173_pt1 | contig 41523 bp, 35 predicted proteins | sample TtaePargueraPR_10_FD_187737 | JGI IMG/M metagenome (GOLD analysis project Ga0207848, IMG submission 187737) | Aerobic enrichment media microbial communities from Bioluminiscent Bay, La Parguera, Puerto Rico - Tt and M2 (3) (SPAdes) | ecosystem: Environmental > Aquatic > Marine > Unclassified ... | reverse complement strand
CACCATGCCGTCGCGCTACGACAAGTGGAACACCGATGTCGCCCTGGGCTGGACGCCGGATGCGGACACGCTCGTCGAACTGACCGCAGGTCGCGGCGATGGCTATGCGCGTTACGCAGGGCGCGGTATGGACGGCAGCCAGTTCCAGCGCGAAAGCCTCGGCCTGCGTTTCGAGAAGACCAATATCGGTGAGACCTTCTATGGCCTCGAGGCGCAGGTCTACTACAACTACGCCGACCACATCATGGACAACTACAGCCTGCGCGACTTCGTGCCGACTTCGATGATGACGGTTCCGACGCTTTCGCGCGTGGACCGCCGCACCCTCGGCGGACGACTGGTCGGTACCTGGCAATGGACCGATGTGGAGCTAAAGGCGGGTGTCGATGCGCAGCGCAGCGAACACCGAAAAGTCATGGATCCGACTTTGCACGTCAATCAGATGGTCGCGGCTGCAGGCAGTGACGCCTTGCCGTGGGTGCCGGATGCCATGCTGCACAACTACGGCGTGTTCGGCGAGCTGAGCTGGCAGCTGAGCGAGCGCGAGAAGCTGATCAGCGGGTTGCGCCTGGACCTGCATGAGGCTACCGATGAACGCGCCTTCTTCCGCAGCCATCATCCGACCCTGAAGAACATGATGGGCATGCCGATCAGCCAGAACTGGGACAACCCAACGGCCGGTGAGACTCGGCGTGACACGCTCTACAGCGGCTTCGTGCGCTACGAGGAAGAACTCACCAGCCTCCCGGCGACCTGGTATGCCGGCCTCGGCCATGCCGAGCGGTTCCCTGACTACTGGGAGCTGTTCGTCTCTAACCCCGGCCCGGTGGGCACCGTGCAGCCGTTCGAATCGGTACGCCCGGAAAAGACCACGCAGCTGGACGTCGGCCTGCAGTACGCCAAGGGGCCGCTGGAGGCCTGGGTTTCAGCCTATGCCGGGCTGGTGGAAGACTACATCCTGTTCAGCTACGTACCCGGCGTGATGCCCGGCATGCTCCGCGCCGAGGTCAGCAACGTCGACGCGACCATCGCCGGTGCCGAGATGGGCGCCAGCTATCGCTTCAGCAGCAACTGGAAGGGGGATGCGAGCCTGGCCTATGCCTGGGGCGAGAACCGCAGCGACGATCGCGCGCTACCGCAGATCCCGCCGCTGGAAGGGCGCCTGGGGCTGACCTACGAGCGAGACAACTGGAGCACCAGTGGCCTCTGGCGCGTGGTCGCCGCGCAGGGGCGGGTCGCCGAGAACCAGGGCACCGTGGTCGGCAAGGACTTCGACGAGTCCGCCGGCTTCGGCGTGCTGGCGGTCAACGGCGCATATCGCGTGAACCAGCACTTCAAGCTCAGCGCGGGCATCGACAACCTGCTGGACAAGAACTACAGCGAGCATCTCAACCTCGCCGGTAGCGCCGGCTTCGCCGACTACGGCCTCGAGCCCACCAGTCGGGTGAACGAGCCTGGGCGCACGTACTGGGCGCGGGTCGACATGAGCTTCTGAATGCAACGCTAGCGGTAAAGGAGCGGGGGCGTCCCCGCTCCGGACGTAGGTTGGCGCTGAGGCGCGGGGCGCGATGGTGCCACTGGCGGCGCTGGCGTCAGGGATGACGCAATGGGCAGTGCCCAAGGTGATGCCACACGCTTCGTGCCTCAGCGCCAACCTACGATTAGCTTTTCTCCCCGGTCGGGTGCTCATCCGGCTGCTGCAGCGCGGCATTACCGCGCGGTATCAGTGAATCACGCCAGTCCCGCATATCCCCACCGCTCGGGTGCTGGAATACCCGCAGGCCGAACTCCGGCAGGATCGCCAGCAAATGGTCGAAGATGTCCGACTGGATCGCTTCGTACTGTGTCCAGGCCACCGTGTTGGTGAAGCAGTAGATCTCCAGCGGCAGGCCATCGGCGGTCGGGCTCAGCTGGCGCACCATCAGCGTCATGTTCTGATGCACGCCGGGATGGGCGCGCAGGTAGCGTTCGACATAGGCGCGGAACGTACCCAGATTGGTGACCCTGCGGGTGTTGACCGGGTCCTGCCCGCGCTCGGCGAGCTTGGCGTTCCACTCGTCGATCTCGTTGCGCTTGTTGACCAGGTAATCCTCCAGCAGGCTGAAGCGGTAAAGCCGCTTGCGCTCTTCGGCGTCGAGAAAATGCACGCTCTGCTGATCCAGATACAGGCTGCGCTTGATGCGCCGACCGCCACTTTCCTGCATGCCGCGCCAGTTCTTGAACGAGTCGGAAATGAAGCGTTTGGTCGGGATGCTGGTGATGGTCTTGTCCCAGTTCTGCACCTTGACCGTATGCAGGGCGATGTCGATCACGTCGCCGTCGGCGTTGAGCTGCGGCATCTCCACCCAGTCGCCGACGCGGATCAGGTCGTTGGAGGTGATCTGCACGCTGGCCACCAGCGACAGCAGGGTGTCCTGGAAGATCAGCATCAATACCGCTGCCATGGCACCCAGGCCGGACAGCAGGATCAGTGGCGATCGATCGATCAGCGTGGCGATGATCAGGATCGTCGCGATGGCGTAGATGACGATCTTCACCACCTGCAGATAGCCCTTGATCGGGTGCAGGCGGGCGTCCGGCCGGCGCTGGTAGACCACGTTGATGATGTCGAGCACCGCGCCGAGGGCCAGTGCGATGGTCAGCACGATGAAGCCGCCGCAGACATTCTGCACCACGGTCACCGCAGCGTCCGGCAGGCCGGGGACCGTCCTTACGCCGATCGACAGCACCAGTGCCGGGACGATGTTCGACAGGCGCTTGATGACGCCGAAATCCTGCAGTTCGCCATCGCGCGTGTGCCGTAACAGGCGGTAGAGGCCGCGCACCAGGATGCGTTTGACGATCCAGTTGGATAGCCAGGCGGCGAAGATCAGCGTGGCGCTGGCAAGTAGGGTCTGCAGTTCGGCATGGGCTCTGAGCCAGTCCAGCCAGGTGGCCAGATCGTCAGACATGTGTTTCTCCATCGAAGGGTGGGCGGGCGGCCCCAGCGGTGTGCCCGGGCTGCGATTGGCGGCGCTGGTTTAACGGATGAACTCGCGGCTGATCGTCTTGAACAACTCGGTGCCGGCGCGCTCCATCCACTCGAAGGCAACCATCTCCCGCGAGACGATCTGCGCGCCGGCCTGGCGCATGCGCTGCAGCGCCAGGGCCTTGTCGCTGGCACGGCGCGAGCTGACGGCTTCCTCGACGACGAAGACTTCGTTGCCGCGGGCGCGCAGGTCCAGCACCGTTTGCAGCACGCAGACGTGAGTCTCGCAGCCGCAGATGACGAACTGGCGGCGTTCGCCACCGGGGCGCTTGAACAGCTCGCCGTCGCCCGCTGCGGAGAAGTGCAGCTTCTCGAGGATCGCGGTGTCCTCCACGCCGTCACGCAGCTCGGCGATCGTCCGGCCGAGGCCCTTGCTGTACTGCTCGGTCAGCAGCACCGGCACACCGATCCGCTGCGCCACCTGCTGCAACCAGGCGGTGTGCTCGGCCATGGCGGCATTGTCGAGGATCACCGGAAACAGGCGCTCCTGAATGTCGATGATCAGCAGGGTGGAATCCGTTGCCTTGATACGCATCGCTGTGCTTCCTCGTGGTTCAGGGTTTGTAGGCACCGATGAAGATCGCCGGATCGACGCGGGCGTCGTTCAGGCTCACATTCCAGTGCAGGTGCGGGCCGGTGGCACGGCCGGTCGCGCCGACCTTGCCGAGCACCTGGCCGCGCGCCAGCTGATCGCCGACCTTCACGCCGATCTCGGAAAGGTGACAGAACATGCTGATCAGCCCCTGCCCGTGATCGACGAACACGGTCTTGCCGTTGAAGAAATAGTCACCGGTGAGTATGACCTGGCCGGCCGCCGGCGCCTTGATCGGCGTGCCGCTCTTGGCGGCGAAATCCAGCCCCGAGTGCGGGTTGCGTTCCTCGCCGTTGAAGAAACGGCGCAGGCCGAACGGCGAGGACAGCGGGCCGTCCACCGGGCGGTCGAACAGCAGATTGCTTGGCTGGTTGGCACTGAACTGCCGGTAGGCGCGGGTCTGTTCGTCCAGCTCGCGCTCGATACGCTTGAGGTCTGCCGGGTTCGGATTGACCTGGCGCTGATTCTTCAGGGTGATGTGCTGGGCGCGATAGTCGCGGCTGCCAACCTGAAAACCCGTGCTGCGGCCGTCGACCTCCAGTTGCTGGGTACCTGCCTTGACCGACAGCGGGATGCCGACGATGGCAATCCAGCGCTGGCCGTCCTCGCGTATCACCAGCGTCGGTTTGCCCTGGTAGCGTGCCTGCGGTGCGCGCGGGCCATTGCCGAGTTCGATCACGGCGACGCCGCCGGGCACCGGCTTGTTCAGTAGACGGGTGATGAAGCCTTCGGCATGTGCAGGCAGTGCAAGGGTGAGGGAGAACAGCAGGGCGAAGACACGAGGCATGGGCGGGTCCGTTGCGGAAAATGACCCAATCCTCGCGTAAACCTCGGGCAAGAGAAAGGGCCAGGGATGTCAGGAAATTTCTGGCGCGGCTTGCTTAGAGCAGTGGCAGGGTGACCGGTTGCAGATGATTGTCTTCCACCCGAACGTCCAGCTCGCCGTCGCCGAGCCTGGCCTTGAGGCGCTGGCCAGGTTCGGTCTGGCTGGCGCTGCGGATCGCCTGGCCGCGCTCGTCCAACAGGATGCTGTAACCGCGGCTGAGTGTGGCCAGCGGGCTGACCACATTGAGCGTCTGTACGAGGCCCTGCAGCTGCTGGCGGCGACCTTTCAGGTTGGCCTGCATCGCCCGCGGCAGGCGTGAGGACAGATGTTCGAGGCGCTGGCGCAACAGATTCAGTGAGCGCCCCGGGTGTTGCGCGGCCAGTCGCGTTTCCAGCCGGGCCAGACGCTCCTGGCCACTGCACAGCCGACGGTCGACGGCGCGCAGCAGCCGCTGCTCGAGGTCGTCGATGCGTTGGGCCTGCTGTTGCAGCCGTTCGCCGGGATGGCGCAGGCGGCGGGTCAGGCCTTCCAACCGCATGGCATCACGGTGCAGGCGGTCGCGCATGCGCAGCACCAGGCGCTGCTGCAGCCCGCTCAGCCGGTGTTGCAGGTCGGCGCTGCTGGGGGCCAGCAGCTCGGCAGCCGCGGATGGCGTTGGCGCGCGGACGTCGGCGACGAAGTCGGCAATCGATACATCGGTTTCGTGGCCAACGGCGCTGACGATCGGTGTAACGCAGGCATCCACCGCGCGCGCCACGGCTTCCTCGTTGAAGCACCAGAGGTCCTCCAGCGAACCACCGCCGCGGGCCAGGATCAGCGCATCGAAGCCCTGGGCGTCGGCCAGCTGCAGTGCGCGAACGATCTGCCCGGTGGCTTCGCGACCCTGTACGGCGGTGGGGATCAGGGTCAGCTCGACCTGCGGCGCGCGGCGCTTGAACACCGAGATGATGTCGCGGATCACCGCGCCGGTCGGCGAGCTGACGATGCCGATGCGCCGCGGATGCACGGGCAGGGCGGCCTTGCGTTCGGCTGCGAACAGGCCTTCGGCGCTGAGCTTTTCCTTGAGCGCCTCGAAGGCCAGGCGCAAAGCGCCGTCGCCAGCCGGCTCCAGCGTGTCGAGAATCAGCTGGTAGTCGCCACGGCCCTCGAACAGCGAGACCTTGCCGCGTACCCGCACCGCCAGGCCATCGCGCAGGGCCTGGCGAACCCGCGCCGCGTTCTGCCGGAACAGGGCACAACGCACCTGGGCGTTCTTGTCCTTGAGGGTGAAATAGATGTGGCCGGAGGCCGGTCGGGCGAGGTTGGAAATCTCGCCTTCGACCCAGACCTGGGCGAACACGTCTTCGAGCAACAGGCGGGCGCGACCGTTGAGCTGACTGACGGTCAGCACTTCGCGATCGAGATTGAGACGCTGGAAGGGATCTTTGAGCATGCCGGCGATGATAAGCCGGGTGCGGCCAGGCGGAAACCGAATCTGCTTCGCGTCCGTCCAGCGGGCCTTGACCGGCCAACGCGCGGCGCTAAGCTGCGCGGCCTTTTCATTTCCCGTTCCGAGCCGTCATGAGCCACAGTCAAGCGATCATCGTGCCGCGCATTTCCACGTTTCCAGCGCACGAAGCCAAGGCGCGGATGATTCTGCGCTGGCTGGCCGAGCGGCGTATCGTCGAGGCGCTGCCGACCACCTGCGGCCGCGGTGTTGGCGGCATGGGTTACGCCATCGCCTCCGGCGCGCGCAGCGTCGTGCAGCATCCGGAGCGCTTGCCCTTTGGCGCGGCCATCAACGGCCTTGAAGTGGTGACCAAGCGCTGCATCTACACGCCGACACGGGATTTCGCCGAGGAGGCAGGCTGCCCCGAATGCCGTCGCGAGATCGGCGAGGCGTTGTTTGAAAGCCTTGACGAGTGGATGCCTAAGCAGACCGACAATTTCACCTGTCCGGAATGTGGCTTCGAGGACGATATCAATGGCTTCCTGTTCATTCCGGCCTGCGCGTTTTCCAACCTGGGCTTCATTTTCAACGGATGGGGTGAGGCCGGCTTGCGTCAGTCGTTCCTCGACGAGTTCGCCGAACGTCTGGGCTTTCCTGTAGCGCTGGTGATCGATCAACTGTGACCGCTCGGTCATTCCGGCGATGCTGCGCATTTTGCCGTGCGCGACATACCTCACAACCGCATTGAGCGCGATGGGGTGCGTGGGTATAATGCCGCGCTTCCTTTTTCCCGCCTGGGAGCCCCCGCCATGCTGCGTATCAGCCAAGAAGCCCTGACTTTCGATGATGTTCTCCTGATCCCGGGATATTCCGAGGTTCTGCCGAAGGATGTCAGCCTCAAGACCCGCCTGACCCGCGAAATCGAGCTGAACATTCCGCTGGTTTCCGCGGCCATGGACACCGTCACCGAAGCCCGCCTGGCCATCGCCATGGCCCAGGAAGGCGGCATCGGCATCATCCACAAGAACATGAGCATCGAGCAGCAGGCTGCCGAGGTGCGCAAGGTCAAGCGTCACGAGACCGCCATCGTCCACGACCCGGTCACCGTCACCCCGGAAACCAAGATCAGCGACTTGCTGCGCAAGGCCTACGAGCTGGGTTTCTCCGGTTTCCCGGTGGTGTCCGGCAAGGAGCTGGTTGGCATCGTCACCGGCCGCGACCTGCGCTTCACGCCGAATGCCGGTGATTCCGTCGCGGCGATCATGACGCCCAAGGACAAGCTGGTCACCGTGCTCGAGGGCACTGGTCTGGAAGAGATCAAGACCAAGCTCTACGAACACCGCATCGAGAAAATGCTGGTGGTCGACGCCAACTTCCATCTGCGCGGCCTGGTGACCTTCCGCGACATCGAGAAAGCCAAGACCTACCCGCTGGCCTCCAAGGACAGCCAGGGCCGTCTGCGCGTTGGAGCGGCGGTCGGTACCGGCGCCGACACCGGTGACCGCGTCGAGGCGCTGGCCGCGGCGGGCGTCGACGTGGTGGTGGTGGATACCGCCCATGGCCATTCCCGTGGCGTGATCGACCGCGTGCGCTGGGTGAAGGAGAATTTCCCGCAGGTGCAGGTGATCGGCGGCAACATCGCCACCGCCGAAGCCGCGTTGGACCTGGTAAAGGCCGGCGCCGACGCGGTCAAGGTCGGTATCGGCCCGGGCTCGATCTGCACCACCCGCATCGTCGCCGGTGTCGGCGTACCGCAGATCTCCGCCATTGCCAACGTTTCCGCCGCGCTGGAAGGCACCGGCGTGCCGATGATCGCCGACGGCGGTATCCGCTTCTCCGGTGACCTGTCCAAGGCCATCGTCGCCGGCGCCAACGCCGTGATGATGGGTTCGATGTTCGCCGGTACCGAAGAAGCTCCGGGCGAGATCGAACTGTTCCAGGGCCGCTCCTACAAGGCCTACCGCGGCATGGGCTCGCTGGGCGCCATGTCCCAGGCGCAGGGTTCCTCGGATCGTTACTTCCAGGACTCGTCCGCTGGTGCCGAAAAGCTGGTCCCCGAAGGCATCGAAGGCCGTGTGCCGTACAAGGGCTCGCTGGCGGCGATCATCCATCAGCTGATGGGCGGCCTGCGTGCCTCGATGGGCTATACCGGCAGCGCCACCATCGACGACATGCGCACCCGTCCGCAGTTCGTGCGCATCACCGGTGCCGGCATGGCCGAGTCGCACGTGCATGACGTGCAGATCACCAAGGAAGCCCCGAATTACCGAGTGGGTTGATCCGCTCAGCTAGACAGGCGCCGGAAGCTGGCAGCGGGAGCCGGGAGAAATCCTGGTTTCGGCTTCCAGCTTCCGGCTTTCAGCTTCAGGCTCTTTCCGAAGGAAAGCTCATGGCTCACCAAGACATTCACGCCCACCGCATCCTGATCCTCGACTTCGGTTCCCAGTACACCCAGCTGATCGCTCGCCGCGTGCGCGAGATCGGCGTGTATTGCGAGCTGCATCCGTGGGACATGAGCGAAGACGACATCCGTGCCTTCGCGCCACGCGGCATCATTCTCGCCGGCGGCCCGGAGTCGGTTCACGAGGAAGGCAGTCCGCGCGCGCCGCAGGCCGTGTTCGATCTCGGTGTGCCGCTGTTCGGCATCTGCTACGGCATGCAGACCATGTCCGAGCAGCTCGGCGGCAAGGTGCAGGGCTCCGATGTTCGCGAGTTCGGCTATGCCCGCGTCGATCTGGTCGGCAAGTCGAAGCTGTTCGACGGCATCGAAGACCACATGGATGACGACGGCGTGTTCGGCCTCGATGTGTGGATGAGCCACGGCGACAAGGTCACCGAGATTCCTACCGGCTTCCACATCCTGGCCAGCACTCCGAGCTGTCCGATCGCCGCCATGGGCGACGATGCCCGTGGCTATTACGGCGTGCAATTCCACCCGGAAGTGACCCACACCCGCCAGGGCGGTCGCATCCTGTCGCGCTTTATCCTGGAGATCTGCGGCTGCGAAGCGCTGTGGACGCCGTCCAACATCGTCGAGGACGCCATCGCCCAGGTGCGTGCTCAGGTCGGTGATGCCAACGTTCTGCTCGGCCTCTCCGGTGGTGTCGATTCGTCGGTGGTCGCGGCGCTGCTGCACAAGGCGATCGGCGACCAGCTGACCTGCGTCTTCGTCGACAACGGCCTGCTGCGCCTGCACGAGGGTGACCAGGTGATGGCCATGTTCGCCGAGAACATGGGGGTCAAGGTGATCCGTGCCGACGCCGAGGCGCAGTTCCTGGCCAACCTCGAAGGCGAGGCGGATCCGGAGAAGAAGCGCAAGATCATCGGTCGCACCTTCATCGACGTGTTCGATGCCGAGGCCAGCAAGCTGGACAACATCCAGTTCCTCGCCCAGGGCACCATCTACCCCGACGTCATCGAGTCTGCCGGCGCCAAGAGCGGCAAGGCCCATGTGATCAAGTCGCACCACAACGTCGGTGGTCTGCCGGAAGAGATGAACCTCAAGCTGGTCGAGCCCCTGCGTGAACTGTTCAAGGACGAGGTGCGCAAGATCGGCCTGGAACTCGGTCTGCCCTACGACATGGTCTACCGCCATCCCTTCCCGGGTCCGGGCCTGGGTGTGCGCATCCTGGGCGAAGTGAAGAAGGAGTACGCCGACCTGCTGCGTCGCGCCGACCATATCTTCATCGAAGAGCTGCGCAACTTCGACTGGTACCACAAGACCAGCCAGGCCTTCGTGGTGTTCCAGCCGGTGAAATCGGTCGGTGTGGTGGGTGATGGCCGCCGTTACGCCTGGGTCGTCGCGCTGCGCGCGGTGGAGACCATCGACTTCATGACCGCGCGCTGGGCGCACCTGCCATACGAGTTGCTGGAGAAGGTGTCCAACCGCATCATCAACGAAATCGAAGGCATCTCCCGCGTGACCTACGATGTGTCGAGCAAGCCGCCGGCGACCATCGAGTGGGAGTGATCTGAAGCAATGAGGGCAGCCCAGGCTGCCCTCATGCTATGCGCAGCCTCCGCAGAGAGGCGCGTCGAGCCTGATGGGCCCATGAATTCGGACTGGCTGGAGCCCATGCATGTCCTTTACCCGTAGACAGATTCTCGCCGGCCTGGCCGGCCTCGGTGTGGTCGGCCTGGCCTGTAGCGGTGCGCGCTACTGGCTCGGTCGCCCGGCCGATATCACCACCCACGACTATGAACTGATCGCCGCGCCGCTGGATGTCGAGCTGGTGCCCGGCCACGTAACACCAGCGTGGGCCTATGGCGGGCAGGCGCCTGGTCTCGAGCTGCGTGGTCGCCAGGGTGACTGGCTGCGCGTGCGTTTCATCAACCAGCTGCCGGAGCCCACCACCATTCACTGGCACGGCATCCGTCTGCCGTTGGAAATGGATGGCGTGCCCTATGTGTCGCAGCTGCCGGTCCTGCCCGGGGAGTTTTTCGACTACCGCTTCCAGCTGCACGATGCCGGCAGCTTCTGGTATCACCCGCACACCAGCAGCGCCGCGCAGCTGGGTCGCGGGCTGGTCGGTCCGCTGATCGTCGAGGAGCGCGAACCGAGCGGCTTCCGCCACGAGCGCACACTCAATCTGAAGAGCTGGCACATCGACAAGCAGGGCGCCTTCACCGAATTCAGCGTGCCGCGCGAGGCGGCCCGCGGTGGCACGCCGGGAGTGCTGTCGACGATCAACGGCAAGCATGCTCCGGTGCTGGATCTGCCGGCCGGTCAGGTCGTACGGCTGCGCGTGCTGAACCTCGACAATACGCTGACCTATCGGCTGAACCTGCCGGATGGCGAGGCGCGCGTCTATGCGCTCGACGGCCACCCGATCGCGCCGCGTCCGCTGGGCAAGGAGTACTGGCTCGGCCCGGGCATGCGCATCGACCTGGCGCTCAAGGTGCCGCGGGCAGGCACCGAGCTGTCGTTGCGCAACGGTCCGCTGCGGCTGGCGACGCTGCGCTCGGTGGCGCATGACGAAGCCACTGGCGACTGGCCGCCGGCACTGCCGGCCAACCCGGTCGCGGTGCCGGACCTGCAGCAGGCCGAGGTGCTGCGCTTCAATTTCGAGTGGGCCGGCCATCTTTCAGCGGATGTCGAGCAGGGGGCGGCCTACACGTTCTGGCAGATCAACGGCCAGGCCTGGGACATCAACGACAAGAGCTGTGCCGAGCGGCCGATCGCGACGCTGAAGAAGGATGGTCACTACATCTTCGAGCTGCGCAATCTGAGTCAGTATCAGCATCCGATCCACCTGCACGGCATGACCTTCCAGGTGATCTCGTCTAACCGGCGAAAGATCGATCCCTGGTTTACCGACACCTATCTGCTGGGCAAGAACGAGACGGCTCGCATCGCGCTGGTTGCCGATAATCCGGGCACCTGGATGTTCCATTGCCATGTCATCGATCATATGGAGACCGGCCTGATGGCCGCGATCGAGGTGGTATGAAACAGGGCAGGGCACAGTCGTGAGGAAGCCGCAGATCATCGACCGCAGCCAGGATGAGCGGTTCATGCGCGAAGCCCTGGCGCTGGCGGCACAGGGTGCCGCGCTGGGTGAGGTGCCGGTGGGAGCTGTGCTGGTGCAGGATGGGCAGATCATCGGGCGCGGCTTCAACTGCCCGATCTCGCAGCACGACCCCAGTGCCCATGCGGAAATGGTTGCGGTGCGTGACGCGGCGCAGGCGCTGCAGAACTATCGGCTACCCGGCGTGACGCTCTACGTCACGCTGGAGCCGTGCAGCATGTGCGCCGGTCTGATCGTGCATTCGCGCATCCAGCGGGTGGTCTACGGCGCCACCGAGCCGAAGGCGGGTGTGGTGGTCAGCCGCGGTCAGTTCTTCGAGCAGGCCTTTCTCAACCATCGTGTCTTGGTCGAGGGCGGCGTGCTGGCGGAGGAGTGTGGCGCGGTACTCAGCGAGTTTTTCCGCCAGCGCCGGCAGAAGGGGCGAGCGGACGGCTGATGCCGGTACGCCGTCAGCAGGGCAATGTCCTGAGCTGCGCGGTTCAGCGGGCTGCCGCGGCGGTCGGTAGTATGTCGCGGGCAGCGACGCTGCCTTGGGCCGGAAACACCACCAGATGATCGGCGGCGATGGCGATGCCGACGTCCTGCCCGGTCGGGTAGTCCGCGTGGCTGGGGAAGATGGCCACCAACTGGTTGCCGGTGGGTAGCTGCAGTCGGTACAAGGTGGACGCGCCGAGGAAGGTCTTGCCGACGATCAGTGCCCGCAACGGGCTTTCCGGTCGGTAGACGATATCGTCCGGGCGCAGCAGCACGTCTACCGAGCTACCTGCGGGCCAGTTGTAGGCGCGGTTGCCGCGAATCGGGCCTAGCTCGGTCTGTACCGTTTCAGGGTCCAGCAGCTGGCCGCGGATGAAATACCCCTGCCCGATGAAGCTGGCGACAAAGGGCGTCAGCGGCTCGTGATAGAGATTGAAAGGGGTGTCCCACTGCTCCAGCCGGCCATCCTTGAACACGCCGACCTGATCGCTAACGGCGAAAGCTTCTTCCTGGTCATGGGTCACCAGAATCGCGCTTGTGTTGCGCGCCTTGAGGATCTCGCGCACCTCGTGGCTGAGGCGTCGGCGCAGTTCCACGTCGAGGTTGGAGAAGGGCTCGTCGAGCAGCAGCAAGGCTGGTTCCGGCGCCAGCGCCCGGGCCAACGCCACGCGCTGCTGCTGACCGCCGGAAAGCTCATGTGGATAGCGTTTGCCGAGCGCGCTCAGGTGCACCAGCTCGAGCATCTCGCCAACGATTCGCGAGCAGTCAGGCTGCTTGCGGATGCCGAAGGCGATGTTTTCCGCCACGGTGAGGTGGGGAAATAGCGCGTAGTCCTGAAACACCATACCGATACGACGCTTCTCCGGCGCGAGGGTAAAGCCCGAGCGGGAGATGACCGACTCCGCCAGGTGAATCTCGCCCTGGTGCACCGGCTCGAAGCCGGCGATGGCACGCAGCGTGGTGGTCTTGCCGCAGCCGGACGGACCCAGCAGGCAGCCGATGTCGCCGCGGTTCAGATGCAGGTTCAGGTGCTGGACGATGCTCTGCTCGCCGTAGCCGCAGGCCAGGTCACGCAGTTGCAGCAGCGGCGGCTCGTGTTTCATGCGTGGTGGTAGGCCGGCTCGACGAGAAACTCCAGCAGCGCCTTCTGCACATGCAGGCGGTTCTCGGCCTGATCCCAGGCGACCGAGCGCGGATCATCGAGCAGGTCGTGACTGATTTCCTCGCCACGGTGGGCAGGCAGGCAGTGCATGAACAACACGTCTTCGGCGGCGCAATCGAGCAGGGCGCGGTCCACCTGATAAGGGCGGAACGTGGCCAGGCGGGCAGCGGCTTCGTCTTCCTGGCCCATGGAGGCCCAGACGTCGGTGCTGATCAGGTGTGCGCCTGCAGCCGCTTCGCGCGGATCACGCATCACCTGCACGCGATCACCGGCGCGTGCCATCAGCTCGGCGTCGGGCTCGTAGCCCTCGGGACAGGCGACCTTCAGCTGGAAGTCGAACTGGATGGCAGCTTCTATATAGGTATTGCACATGTTGTTGCCGTCGCCGATCCAGGCCACCGTCTTGCCGGCGATGCTGCCGCGGTGCTCATGGAAGGTCTGCATGTCGGCCATCAGCTGGCAGGGGTGCAGGTCATCGGAAAGACCGTTGATGACCGGCACGCTCGAGTTGGCGGCGAATTCGGTGAGGGTCGAGTGGGCGAAGGTGCGGATCATCACCGCATCGAGCATGCGCGACATGACGATGGCCGAATCGCTGATCGGCTCGCCGCGCCCGAGCTGGGTGTCGCGCGGCGAGAGGAAGATCGCCTGGCCGCCGAGCTGGATCATGCCGGCTTCGAAGGACAGGCGGGTGCGGGTCGAGGCTTTCTCGAAGATCATGCCCAGCACGCGATTCTTCAGGGGTTCGAACAGGACGCCGCGCTCGCGCAGATCCTTCAGCTCGATGCCGCGGCGGACCAGGCTGTTCAGCTCCTGGGGCGTGCAGTCCATCAGTGAGAGAAAATGCCTTGCGCTCATATCAACTACCTTTATTGCCGCAGCGCGATCCAGTGCTTTTCGACAGAAAAAGGGACCGACGACTGGGGGTCGCACGGGGAGCGACGAAACGGGAAAGGCGCGATCTTATCCAGAAAGCGAGCACAGGCGCAAATCCTCGACCCACCCGCCTCCGGCCGGCTGAATCGCAGTATTGGCGGCCTTTGCGCGACAACATAGCCGAGTCCTACGCTCGGCTTTCCCGCGCGTTTTCCGTTACAATGCGCGGCAACCGTGTCTAGCCGAGGTACTCCATGGATATCATCGAAACCATCAAAGAACAGATCGCCAACAACCCGGTCCTACTTTATATGAAGGGCTCGCCCAACGCCCCGCAGTGCGGCTTCTCCGCTCGTGCGACCCAGGCCGTGATGGGCTGTGGCGAGAAGTTCGCTTATGTCGACATCCTGCAGAACCCGGAGATTCGCGCCAACCTGCCGACCTACGCCAACTGGCCGACCTTCCCGCAGCTGTGGGTGAACGGTGAGCTGGTCGGTGGCAGCGACATCATCCTCGAGATGTTCGAGAAGGGTGAGCTGCAGACCCTGATCAAGTCCGCTGTCGGCAAGGCCGAAGCCTGAGCCCAGGCTGACCGCGTAGGTGTTGCCTGATGCCCGCATCGAAGGATGCGGGCATTTTTGTTTGTGCTGCGTCTCGAAAAAATGCCGCTCGGCTGGCGTCGTTGATCGTTATGGTCTTTTCGCAGTCACAGTTCGCTGTGAGGGCGTTTGCCCTCTGTTCTGTTTCGCCCATTTGAAGTGAGAGACGCCACTCGATGCCCTATATACGAATGCTGCCCTTTCTGATCGTGTTGGCGGTCGTCCTTTTCAACGGCCTGAAGCCGGAGCCGGTGCCGCAATTGTTCGATCAGCAGGACAAGCTGCATCATCTGCTGGGTTTCGCCGCGCTGGCTTTTACGCTGCGCCTGGCGTTTCCGCGGGTACCGTTCCTATGGGGGCTGGGCCTGACGCTCGTCGCTGCCCTGTCGATCGAGATAGGGCAGGGCTTGCTGCCTTATCGGACCGCTTCGCGCTGGGATATGCTGGCCAATGTGCTGGGCGTGCTGCTGGGCTGGGGCTGTTCGCTGATTGCGCAGGGCTGGTGGCGTCAGCGGCTGGGCGAGCCGCTGACCGAGTAGGATTCGGCAATCTGGGATCGATGCGCTGGCCGAACGCGCTTCAGCGCGGCCCCGAAGGGGTGAGCGAAGCGAATAACCTGGGGCGCAGTCCCTGGTGAGAGTCCGGCGGCAATAAAAAAGCCCCGGTATCAACCGAGGCTTTGAAGTTTGGCTCCGCGACCTGGACTCGACTGCGCTAGCAGAACGCGCTTCAGCGCGGCCCCGAAGGGGTGAGCGAAGCGAATAACCTGGGACATGGTCCCTGGTGAGAGTCCGGCGGCAATAAAAAAGCCCCGGTATCAACCGAGGCTTTCGAATTTGGCTCCGCGACCTGGACTCGACTGCGCCAGCAGAACGCGCTTCAGCGCGGCCCCGAAGGGGTGAGCGAAGCGAATAACCTGGGACATGGTCCCTGGTGAGAGTCCGACGGCAATAAAAAAGCCCCGGTATCAACCGAGGCTTTCGAATTTGGCTCCGCGACCTGGACTCGAACCAGGGACCCAATGATTAACAGTCATTTGCTCTACCGACTGAGCTATCGCGGAACAACGGTGCGTATCCTACTGTTTGGAAAGGAGAAGTCAACCCCTCCCACAGTGCGTCGGGGCCGGGCGCGTGGTACGCCATGGCCCCGGCGCGTCAGCTCAGAGCACCTGGACGATGGCGTCGGTGACGTGGCCGATATTGCTGCGATTCAGTGCCGCGGCGCAGATCCGGCCGGTGCTGATGGCGTAGACGCCGAACTCGACCCGCAGCCGCTCGACCTGTTCGGCGGTGAGTCCCGAATAGGAGAACATGCCGCGCTGCGCAGCGACGAAACTGAAGTCCGTCTTCGCGCCCTTGGATGCCAGCAGCTCGACCATGCTCAGGCGCATCTCACGGATGCGGCTGCGCATCTCGCCCAGTTCGGCTTCCCACATGGCGCGCAGTTCCGGGCTATTGAGTACAGCGGAGACGATCATGGCGCCATGGGTAGGCGGGTTGGAATAGTTGGTGCGGATCACGCGCTTGACCTGAGACAGTACGCGAGCTGACTCATCGCGGCTCTGGGTGACCATCGACAGCGCGCCGACACGTTCGCCGTACAGCGAGAAGGACTTGGAGAACGAACTGGACACGAAGAACGTCATGCCCGACTCGGCGAACAGGCGTACCGCCGCGGCGTCCTCTTCGATGCTGTCGCCGAAGCCCTGGTAAGCGATGTCGATGAACGGTACGTGATCCTGGGCGCGTAGCACGTCGAGAATCTGCTTCCAATCGTCCAGGTTCAGATCGACACCGGTCGGGTTGTGGCAGCAGGCGTGCAGCACGACGATGGAGCGGGGCGGCAGGTTCTTCAGGTCCTGCAGCAGACCGGCGCGGTCGATGCCATGAGTGCTGGCGTTGTAGTAGCTGTAGTTCTGCACCGGGAAGCCGGCCGACTCGAACAGCGCGCGATGGTTCTCCCAGCTCGGGTTGCTGATGGCAACCACGGCGTCCGGCAGCAGGCGCTTGAGGAAGTCTGCGCCAACCTTGAGTGCGCCGGTACCGCCGAGCGCCTGGGTAGTCACCACCCGGCCTTCGGCGATCAGCGGAGAATCGTTGCCGAACAGCAGCTTCTGTACGGCAGCATCGTAAGCGGCGATGCCTTCGATCGGCAGGTAGCCGCGCGGCGCGTGGGCGGCGATGCGGGCATGCTCTGCCTCGACCACGGCGCGCAGCAGCGGAATACGACCTTCTTCGTTGTAGTAGACACCGACACCGAGGTTGACCTTGTTCGGCCGCGTGTCGGCGTTGAAGGCTTCATTGAGGCCGAGGATAGGATCGCGCGGCGCCATTTCGACAGCAGAGAACAAACTCATGGTGAGGGGGCTCGAAAGAGAAGAGTGACTAGATTCACCACCCTCGCGTCGGCGCGCAGGGTGATGCGCAAACGGGGCGGTAGTATAGCGGTCAAGCCTGTTGCCTGCGATATGCTACCGAGGTTTTCTGATCACTTTCGGTGCGTTTTGCGTACTGGAAAGATGGGCGGTTTCTCAGCCCTGCGCGCCATCGCTGGTAGCGGCTTTCAGAAACCGCTGGCTGTCGCGCCAAACCGCTGGAAGGCTGTCGAAAGTCCGGCTGCCAAGCTCGCACACGTTACCTAGAGAGGCGAAATGTCCAAGTTCGAATTGGTCACCCGTTTCAAGCCGGCCGGCGACCAGCCGGAGGCCATTCGGCAGATGATCGAAGGCATCGAGGCGGGGTTGTCGCACCAGACGCTGCTGGGCGTTACCGGCTCGGGCAAGACCTTCAGCATCGCCAACGTCATCGCCCACGTGCAGCGACCGACGCTGGTGCTGGCGCCGAACAAGACGCTCGCCGCGCAGCTCTATGGCGAATTCAAGGCGTTCTTCCCGAACAACGCGGTGGAGTATTTCGTTTCCTACTACGACTACTATCAGCCGGAAGCCTATGTGCCGTCGTCGGACACCTTCATCGAAAAGGACGCCTCAATCAACGATCACATCGAGCAGATGCGCCTGTCGGCGACCAAGGCATTGCTGGAGCGGCCGGATGCGATCATCGTCACCACGGTGTCGTGCATCTACGGCCTGGGTGATCCGCAGTCGTACCTGAAGATGGTGCTGCACGTCGATCGTGGCGACCGCCTCGATCAGCGCGAGCTGCTGCGCCGGCTGACCGGGCTGCAGTACACGCGCAACGATATGGATTTCGCCCGCGCCACCTTCCGTGTGCGCGGCGATGTGATCGACATCTTTCCGGCGGAATCGGACCTCGAAGCGGTGCGCATCGAGCTGTTCGACGACGAGGTGGAGAGCCTGTCGGCCTTCGATCCGCTGACCGGCGAAGTGATCCGCAAGCTGCCGCGCTTCACCTTCTACCCCAAGAGTCATTACGTGACGCCGCGCGAGACGCTGCTCGATGCCATCGAGAAGATCAAGGATGAACTGCGCGAACGCCTCGACTACCTGCGCAGCCAGAGCAAGCTGGTGGAGGCGCAGCGTCTGGAGCAGCGCACGCGTTTCGATCTGGAAATGATCATGGAGCTGGGTTACTGCAACGGCATCGAAAACTACTCGCGCTATCTGTCCGGGCGTGATGCTGGCGAGCCGCCTCCGACGCTGTTCGACTACCTGCCGGCCGATGCGCTACTGGTGATCGACGAATCCCACGTTTCGGTGCCGCAGGTCGGTGCGATGTACAAGGGCGACCGCTCGCGCAAGGAAACCCTGGTGGAGTACGGCTTCCGCCTGCCATCGGCGCTGGACAACCGGCCGATGCGCTTCGACGAATGGGAAGCGATCTGCCCGCAGACCATCTTTGTCTCCGCGACACCCGGACCTTACGAGGCCGAACATGCAGGCCGTGTGGTGGAGCAGGTTGTGCGTCCGACGGGGCTGGTCGATCCGCAGATCGAGGTGCGTCCGGCGCTGACGCAGGTCGACGACCTGCTGTCGGAGATCCGCAAGTGCGTGGCCAAGGAGGAGCGGGTGCTGGTCACCACGCTGACCAAGCGCATGGCCGAAGACCTCACGGACTACCTCGGCGATCACGATGTGCGGGTGCGCTACCTGCATTCGGACATCGATACCGTGGAGCGGGTGGAGATCATCCGTGACCTGCGCCTGGGCACGTTCGATGTGCTGGTGGGCATCAACCTGCTGCGCGAAGGCCTGGACATGCCTGAGGTGTCGCTGGTGGCGATTCTCGACGCGGACAAGGAAGGCTTCCTGCGCTCGGAGCGTTCGCTGATCCAGACCATCGGCCGCGCCGCGCGCAACCTCAATGGCCGGGCGATTCTCTACGCGGACAACGTTACCGGTTCCATGCAGCGCGCCATCGACGAGACCGAGCGCCGTCGCGCCAAGCAGATCGCCTTCAACGAGGCTCATGGCATCGTGCCCAAAGGCGTCAAGAAGGATGTGCAGGACATTCTCGAGGGCGCCACGGTCCCCGGCTCGCGCAGCAAGAAGCGCCGTGGCGAGGCCAAAGCGGCGGAGGAGAGTGCGCGCTACGAGAAGGAGCTGCGTTCGCCGAGCGAGATCACCAAGCGGATTCGTCAGCTGGAGGAGAAAATGCTGAGCCTGGCGCGCGATCTGGAATTCGAGGCGGCCGCCGAGGCACGCGACGAGATTCACAAGCTGCGCGAGCTGTTGCTGCAGGTCTGAATACCTGCAGCGGCATGAGTCAGGTGCGCAATGGTGCGTGCTCCGGTGTTCGGCTGGAGCCCAGCGCGGCGTGCCTGCTAACATTCGCCCTTTCGATTTTCGTCCGTCCTTTTTCGTCCGAGAGCTTCCATGACCACGGTTCGCACCCGCATTGCGCCTTCCCCGACCGGCGATCCTCACGTCGGCACCGCCTACATTGCGCTGTTCAATCTGTGCTTCGCCCGTCAGCACGGCGGCCAGTTCATCCTGCGCATCGAGGATACCGATCAGGTGCGCTCGACCCGCGAATCCGAACAGCAAATCTACGACGCGCTGCGCTGGCTGGGTATCGAGTGGGACGAGGGCCCGGATGTCGGTGGCCCGCATGGCCCGTACCGGCAGAGCGAGCGCGGCGAGATCTACAAGAAGTATTCGGATGAGCTGGTCGCCAAGGGGCACGCCTTCCCCTGCTTCTGTAGCGCCGAGCGCCTGGATCAGGTGCGTGCCGAGCAGATGGCGAATAAGGAAACGCCGCGTTATGACGGCCATTGCATGCACCTTGATCCGGCCGAAGCCGAGCGTCGCATTGCTGCTGGTGAATCGTATGTGATCCGCATGAAGGTGCCGAGCGAAGGCGTGTGTCAGGTCAACGACATGCTGCGCGGCACCGTCGAGATCGGCTGGGATCGCATGGATATGCAGGTGCTGATGAAGGCCGACGGCCTGCCGACCTACTTCCTTGCCAACGTGGTCGACGACCACCTCATGGGCATCACCCATGTGCTGCGTGGCGAAGAGTGGCTGCCATCGGCGCCCAAGCTGATCAAGCTGTACGAGTACTTCGGCTGGGAACAGCCACAGCTGTGCTACATGCCGCTGCTGCGCAATCCGGACAAGAGCAAGCTCTCGAAGCGCAAGAACCCGACCTCGGTGACCTTCTACGAGCGCATGGGCTTCCTGCCGCAGGCGATGCTCAACTACCTCGGCCGTATGGGCTGGTCGATGCCGGATGAGCGCGAGAAGTTCACCCTCGACGAGATGATCGAGCACTTCGACATCAACCGGGTATCGCTCGGTGGGCCGATCTTCGATCTGGAGAAGCTGTCCTGGCTCAACGGCCAGTGGCTGCGCGAGCTGCCGGTCGAGCAGTTCGCTGCCGAAGTACAGAAGTGGGCGTTCAATCCCGAGTACATGATGCAGATCGCGCCGCACGTGCAGCAGCGCGTGGAAACCTTCAGTCAGATTGCGCCATTGGCTGGCTTCTTCTTTTCCGGTGCATTGCCGCTCGACCCCGCATTGTTCGCTCACAAGAAGCTCGATGCCACGCAGGTGCGCCAGGTCATGCAACTGATCCTGTGGAAGCTCGAGGCACTGCGCCAGTGGGAGAAGGAACGCATCACCGCCTGCATCACTCAGGTCGCCGAACACCTTGGCTTGAAGCTGCGCGACGTGATGCCGTTGATGTTCGCCGCGATTACCGGTCAGGCCAGTTCTGTCTCCGTGCTCGATGCAATGGAGATTCTCGGCCCGGATCTGACGCGCTTCCGCCTGCGCAACGCACTGGAGCTGCTTGGCGGGGCGTCGAAGAAGGAAGTCAAGGAGTGGGAGAAACTTCTGGCCAGCCTCGCCTGAGCTGAGGCGGTGCCGAGTCAGGCACCGCCATGCTGCTTGGTGGTTCGGCAGCATCGTGTTGCGACCGTTGGTCGGCGGTAAGTAATTGTTCCTGCTGCCAAAAAAACTGCGGTCGCGCCGAAATTTGTTGTTGACACTGCCCAGGGGCGCCCCTAATATGCGCCCCGTCCTCGAGATGGGGCTATAGCTCAGCTGGGAGAGCGCTTGCATGGCATGCAAGAGGTCGACGGTTCGATCCCGTCTAGCTCCACCAATCTCGAAGAGCAGAATTGCCACCAGCCTGTAGCCATCGAAATACAGGTTGCGCTTGAAGGGTTTGCGTCCCCTTCGTCTAGTGGCCTAGGACACCGCCCTTTCACGGCGGTAACAGGGGTTCGAGTCCCCTAGGGGACGCCACTATTCAGCGATGTTCGCATCGCACGTCGAGAGACGCTAAATCCGGGGCTATAGCTCAGCTGGGAGAGCGCTTGCATGGCATGCAAGAGGTCGACGGTTCGATCCCGTCTAGCTCCACCAAATTGCCAGCGATTCCAAAATTTCGGAATCGTCGAAGGTTTCGTCCCCTTCGTCTAGTGGCCTAGGACACCGCCCTTTCACGGCGGTAACAGGGGTTCGAGTCCCCTAGGGGACGCCATTTTTATTGCCCGTTTTGGGCTTCAAGGGGTCATCTTTCATGAGATGGCCCTTTTTGTTTTGCGCGACGAAAATGCGTTGCGTTGGCTGAATGGCTTGTCATAGCCGTCGGCAGCGGGCGTGACTTGCCGGCTCAGCTGCGCTTTCATAGACCATCGCATCGGTCATCAAAGGTATCTGACGAATGAGCTGGGACCAGCCGCAGGCGTTCATCATTGACCTGCAAGTCGAGATGGAACACATCGACGAGCTTGGGCACGCCAACAACGCGGTCTATGTGACGTGGCTGGAGCAGTGCGCCTGGCGGCACTCGCAGAGCCTGGGGCTGGGAATAGCTGACTATCGGCGGCTCGACCGGGCCATGGCGGTGCTGCGCCATGAAATCGATTACCTCGCCGCGGCCTATGAAGGCGATGAGCTGCAGCTCGGCACCTGGATTTCGGAGTCCGATCAGCGCCTGAAGATGAAGCGCAGTTTTCAGCTGATCAGGCCCGCCGACGGCGCAACGCTGCTGCGCGCGCAGACTACCTTCGTCTGCATCGAGCTTTCCAGCGGCAGGCCCAAGCGCATGCCGCCGGAATTCATTGAGGGCTATGGCAAGGCGTTGATACAGCCCTATCCGCTAGAGCTTTAATGGGGTGGCTTAGCCGCGTTGCTCCGGTTTCATCACGTCGCTTTCGCGGCGCTTCTCGGCGTCGTCGCGCCAGTCATCCTGGACTTCTTCCTTCATCCGCTGTTTATCGCCATCCTTGTTGTCGTGCATCTGGTCGTCGCCGTGCTTCTGCTGCTGGATGTTGGTACCTTGCGGCTGCGTGTTCATCATGTCCTGATCGGCGATCGCTATCGCGGAGAACAAGCTGCCTAGCGTGATGATGCCTGCGTACAAGATTTTCATCTGAGCCTCCGACTATCGGGTGGTAAGGGGCTTGCCCTTTCATTAACGACCCGTCGTGCTGAAGTTTCGTTCATTCCATTCCGGTAGCGGTTCCGTGAGTCAGGCCAGTTCCCGCAAGATCATCCATATCGATTGCGATTGCTTCTATGCTGCGATCGAAATGCGCGATGATCCGAGTCTGGCGCGTCGGCCGATCGCGGTCGGCGGCGCAGCGGACAGGCGCGGCGTCATCGCCACCTGCAACTACGAGGCGCGCGCGTACGGGGTCCGCTCGGCCATGGCGTCCGGCCACGCCCTCAAGCTCTGCCCAGACCTGCTGATCCTGCGTCCTCGGATGGAGGCCTACCGCGAAGCCTCGCGCGAGATCCATAACATCTTTCGGACCTATACCGAGCAGATCGAACCGCTGTCGCTGGATGAGGCCTACCTGGACGTCACCGCCTGCGAACACTTTTCCGGCAGCGCCACGCGCATAGCCGAGGACATCCGTCGGCGTGTCTGGCAGCAGTTGCGCATCACCGTGTCGGCAGGCGTGGCGCCCAACAAGTTCCTGGCCAAGATTGCCAGCGAGTGGAACAAGCCCGACGGGCTGTTCGTGATCACCCCGACGCAGGTCGAGGAGTTCGTGCGGACGTTGGAAGTGAAGCGTCTGCATGGTGTCGGTCGAGTCACTGCCGAGAAACTTGGGCGCCTGGGAATCCACACCTGCAATGACCTGCGTGAGTGGGGCAGATTGGCGCTGGTCCGCGAGTTCGGCGCCTTTGGTGAGCGCCTCTGGGGGCTGGCGCGCGGCATAGACGAGCGTCCGGTACAAGTGGAAAGCCGGCGTCAGTCGGTGAGTGTCGAGCAGACCTACGACCGCGATCTGCCTGACCTTGCGGCCTGTATCGAACGCCTCCCTGAGCTGCTGCAGCAGTTGGGAGTGCGTATGGCCCGGCTGGACGGCGGCTATCGGCCCGGCAAGCCATTCGTCAAGCTGAAGTTCCATGACTTTACCCAGACCACGCTGGAACAGGCCGGTGCCGGGCTGGAGCTTGGCGACTACGCGGAGCTGCTTGCCGGTGCTTTCGCGCGTGGTGGCCGCCCGGTGCGGTTGATCGGAATCGGCGTTCGTCTGATCGACCTGCGTGGAGGCTTCGAGCAGCTCAGTCTGTTCTAGCCGTCCCCGCCTGAGGCACCCTGGCTCCGGAACTTGGCTCGGCGACGGCTGCCGTTCGTCTGAATTTTCTCCTGCAAAGTCACCGTTTACAGCCCGTCCATAGAGAGCGCCTTTCGCCTGTCGACGGGCTCGCCCGCATCATGACGCGGGTGAAATGACGCATCTTTGGCGAATGCTTGATTCACGACAATATTTGGACCTGCGCGGCGGATATTGTTAGAGTCCGGGTAGATGGCAATATGCTATCTATTGACGTCATCCGTATCGATCATCTGTTTTCTGGCGGCTGAAGCCCGACGTGCTGGCAGGGGAGCCATTGGTGGGTCTGTTTTCTTCTTCATCCAGAAAGTCCAAGCCGGCCGGCACGCTGGGCATTGAGCCGGGACCGCAAGGTCTCGCGCTGGCGCATCTGCTGCGCTCGCCAGGGGAGCGGCCCGCGCTGCTGCGCTGTGAATATTTCGAAGGTCCGGTCGATGCCCACGCTGCGCTGCTGGAGCGGGCGGTGAGCGAGCGCACCCTGCAAGGGCTACCGGTCAATCTCCTGCTACATCCATCCGAGTACCAGCTGTTCCTGCTCGAGGCCGCTGACGTCCCGCCGCAGGAGCTTCGTGACGCCATGCGTTGGCGAATCAAGGACATGATCAGCCAGTCGCTGGACGACGTCGTGATCGACTGTTTCGCCCTTCCGGAGGATGCCTATCGCGGGCGTACGCGCATGGTCTATTGCGCGGTGCTGGACAAAGGCCGCATGCAGCAGTACGTCGAGTTGGTACAACAGGCGGGGCTGCGCTTGGCCAGCATCGATATCACCGAGATGGCGTTTCGTAACCTGGGCATGCTCGCCGGCGCCGAGGGCGTCAACATCGCCTTGCTGCGTCTGCGTACCAGCGAAGGCCTGATCTGCATCCAGAACGGTGCGGATCTCTACATGGCGCGGCGCATCGAACAGGGCCTGGCCCGTGCCGCCCAGGAGCTGGGCAGCATGACGCTGGAGATCCAACGCTCGCTCGATTATTTCGAGAGTCAGCTCGGCAAGGGTTACATCAACCGGCTGATGCTTCTCCCCATGAAGCAGGACGGCGAGCGGACCTATCAGGGGCTTGCCGGCGGGTTGGCAGTCAACCTTCAGCGCCTCGATCTGCGCGATCTGTTCCCGGGCCAGCCAGCCGCGGATCTGAGCGAAGCGCAGCAGGCCTTCTGCCTCGGCGCCGTTGGCGCCGCGCTGCGGCAGGACGCCCCCTGATGCAGAACGTCAACCTCTATCAGCGTGAACGCCGCGCACAAGGTGGGCCGCGCCCGCGGATGATTCTGCTCGGTGCATGCGCGCTGCTCGTGGCGCTGCTGGCGCATGCGGCCTGGCAGGGCTGGATGCTGAAGCAAAGCGCGCTTGCGCGCCAGGCGGCCGAGGCGCAGGCGCTGGCTGCCGAATCCGAGCTGACGGCCTTCAGGGCCGGTTATCGCGAGCCGACGCTGGACAACCGGCTGCCGGAACAGCTGGCGGAACGCGAGGCGCGAAACCGCCAACTGCAAGCGCTGGCGACGCACCTGCAAACGCTCGATAGCCAGCTGCGGGACGGTTTCGCACCGCTGCTCGCGGCGCTCTCCGAGCGCCATCCACCCAGCGGGCTCTGGCTGACGCGCATCCGCCTGCAGGCCGGAGGCAGCGACATGCTGCTGAGAGGGCTGAGCCAGGACCAGGAGCTGCTGCCGCTCTACCTGGAAAGCCTGGGACGCAGCGACGCCCTGCGCGGACGTGAGTTCGGCAGCTTCGACCTGCAGCGCGAAGACGATGGCCTGCTGCTGTTCCACCTGTCGTCCCGAGCCATCAAGGAGAGCGAGAATGAATGATCGCGTGGATAACTTGCGGCAACGCTGGCAGGCGCTGGCTCCGCGTGAGCAGTGGTTGTGCTTGCTGGTAGGCCTGGCCTTGCTGTCGCTGCTTTATGTGCTTCTGGTTGCCGATCCGCTGACCCGGCGCATCGCTGAAGAGGACAGCCAGCGTCGCCTCGCGGAGGCCCGTCGGTTGGAGGCGACCAATACGCGCCTGGAGCTACAGGCGAGACTGGCTGCCGATCCAAATCTGCCTTACCAGCGCGCGATCGAGGCGGCTGATGCCAGCCGCGAACAGATCCTGCGACGTATCGACGAGCAGACCAGCTCGCTGGTGTCGCCGTCCCGCATGAAGGTCCTGCTGCAGGACCTGTTGCGTCGCCAGCCGCGGCTGCAGATGGTTGGATTGCAGAGCTTCAGTACGCCGCTGGAGCTGCCGGGCGCCGCCTCGGTGGACGCCGACGCAACTTCAGCCGCGCCAGGCTTCTATCGTCACGGTCTGCGCCTGACGCTGCAGGGCGGTTATTTCGACCTGCTCAGCTATCTGCAGGCGGTGCAGGACAGCGGCTGGCGCCTGCATTGGGACAGCCTCGACTACCTGATCGAGGACGCCGGCCCGGACGCGGCGCGCATTACCTTGGAACTGCATACCCTCAGTCGCCATGCGGGGTGGGTCGGTGTCTAGAGTTCTGCCCCTCGTTTGTCTGATGTGCCTGCTGCCGGCTTCGGCATTCGCCCTTGATCCGACGCGACCGCCGGCGGCGCTTGTCTCCTCGATGCCCGCACAACAGCCATCGGCCGCGCTGCAACTGCAGGCGATCTTCCGTGGCGCGCAAGGCGCACGAGCCGTTCTCAATGGCCGCTCGCTGCGAGTCGGCGACAGCCTGGCCGAGGCCCGGCTGCTGGCCATCAATACCAACTCCGTTCTGATCGAGCGCGACGGCCAGCGGGAACTGCTGCGTCTGGTTGCGCCTATCGTCACCCCGAGCCAAACCCGACCATGATGCCGACCTTTCTGCCGCGCCTCGGCTTGCTGAGCCTGTTTTGTCTTCTGGCCGCCTGTCAGACCTTCGAGGATGGCGATCAGCGTCTTTACGAGCAGAGCAATCGGCTGTTCGAGCAGAGCCTGGAACAGAGCCAGGCCAAGGCAGTGCCACCACCTTCGGTACAGGCGGCGCTGATTCCGCCGCTCGACATCGCGGGCGATGCACTCACCAGCGGTCCGCGCTTCGACGTGGTGGCCAACGACATGCCGGCCCGCGAGTTCTTTCTCAGTCTCATGGACAACGCCGGGCAGAACCTGCTGGTACACCCTGACGTGACCGGCAATATCACCTTCAGCCTGCGCAACGTGACGCTGGAGGAGGTGCTGGCAGCCGTGGGTGACAGCTACGGTTATGACTACCGCCGCACCAGCTACGGCTATCAGATCCAGGCCAATACCTCGGTGACGCGCACCTATGACCTGAACTACCTCAACCTGCAGCGCCAGGGCATGAGCGATACGCGGGTCAGCTCCGGCCAGGTCACGACCAGCGACAATACCGGCACGGGTGCAGGCGGCACCACGACCAGCACCACTTCGAGCACCGTCAATGCCAGCCAGCTGCTGACCAGCAGCAATGTCGACTTCTGGAGCGAAGTACGCGAGGTGGTGGCGATGATGATCGGCGGCGAGGCCGGCAACAGCGTGGTGGTCAATCCGCAGGCCGGCCTGCTGGTGGTGCGCGCATCGAGCAGCGACCAGCAAAGCGTCGAGCGCTTTCTGCAGCAGGCCCAGCGCAATCTGCAGCGCCAGGTGATTCTGGAGACCAAGATTCTGGAGGTGAATCTCTCCGACGGATTCCAGTCCGGCATCAACTGGGCGCAGCTGGGATCGATGGGCAACGCCGAGTTTGCCCTGGGCGTGCAGGGCGACGCGCTGAGTGGCGTGAACAACGTCGGCGGCGTGTTCAGCGCAGCAGTCAGCGTCGGCGATTTCAGCGGTGTGCTGCAGCTGCTCGAGACCCAGGGTGATGTGCGAGTACTGTCCAGTCCGCGCATTTCCACGCTGAACAACCAGAAGGCAGTGATCAAGGTGGGCACCGACGAGTTCTTCGTCACCGACGTCTCGACCACCACCACGTCGCTCGCCGGCGGTACCACCGCGCCCGACCTGGACATCACCCTGACGCCGTTCTTCTCCGGTATTTCGCTGGACGTAACGCCCCAGATCGACGAGCACGAGCAGGTCACGCTGCATGTGCGGCCGACCGTCAGCCGCGTGCAGGACCAGAACAAGAGCATCCAGCTGGGCAGCTCCGACAATGTCTTCAACCTGCCGCTGGCACTGTCTACCACGCGCCAGTCGGATTCCATCGTGCGCGCTCGTAGCGGTCAGGTGGTGGTGATCGGCGGTCTGCTGGAGAACCGCAATACCAACAACGATGCCAACATTCCCTGGGCGTCCAAGCTGCCCATCGTCGGCGGCCTGTTCCAGCAGCAACGCAAGGCGTTCCAGCAGACCGAGCTGGTGATTCTGATGCGCCCGCAGGTGATCGATGATCAGGTCTGGCTGGACGAGCTGCGGCGCAGCGCCGAATCGTTCCGCCAGGTCAGGTAGGGCGCATGTACGAGGCATTCTTCGGGCTGCGCGAAAAGCCGTTCGCTCTGACGCCCAACACCGGCTTCATGGTGCGCCTGCCGCCGTATCAGGCCTGCCTGAACCTGCTGCGCGTGGCGCTGGCCGAAGGCGAGGGCTTCATCAAGGTGACCGGGGAGGTCGGGACCGGCAAGACGCTGCTCTGCCGCGAGCTGCTCAAGCGGCTGGACGCCGAATGCTATCAGGTCGCCTGGTTGCCGAACCCGGCGCTCGGCCCGATGGCGTTGCGTCAGGCACTGGCGCATGAGCTGCATGTCGCCCATGTCGAGCGTCTGGACGATCACGGTCTGCTGAGCGCGTTGCATCGCCGGCTGATCGAGCTTGCGGCCGCCGGACGCAGCACCGTGCTGTTGATCGATGAGGCTCAGGCGCTGCCCGCGGAAACGCTGGAGGCCCTGCGCTTGCTGACCAACCTGGAGACGGAGCAGCGCAAGCTGTTGCAGGTGGTGTTGTTCGGTCAGCCAGAACTGGACGAGACGCTGAGCCATGTGAGCTTTCGCCAGCTGCGCCAGCGCATCACCTTTTCCTACCGGTTGCGGCCGCTCGATGCCAGTGATGTCGGTCGCTATCTGCATGAGCGCCTGGCGGTGGCCGGCTATCAGGGCAGCCCGCTGTTCGGGCCTGCCGCGGTGCGATTGCTGGCCAGGGGCAGCGGCGGCATTCCGCGCCTGCTCAACATTCTCGCCAACAAATGCCTGATGGTCGCCTTCGGTGAGGGGAGACCACGGATCACGCGGCGTCATGTGCAAAGGGCACTGGCGGATACCGAAGGGGCGCGCCCGTTCCTGCAGAGCGCGTCGCCACTGCGCTGGGCGATGGCTGCCGGCGTCGCCACCCTGAGCCTGTTGCTGGGTGTTTGGCCTTGGCTCTCGCGCCTGATCGAGGTGCAGCCATGAGCTTGGTCAACGACATGCTGCGCGATCTGGAAGCCCGCGGCGCCGCATCCGGAGGGCAAGGGCCGCTGCTCGGCATGCAAGCGGTGGATGAAGCTGCGGCGCTACGCCGGCAGCGGTCGGCGCGTGCCAGGCGCTGGTTGGTGCTGGCGGCGGTGGTCGTCGTTCTGGCAGCCGGCGCCGGGCTTGCCGTGAAACACTGGGCGGCGGTGCCCGAGCGCGCCGAGGCGCCTGCAGCCGTGCCCGCTTCGACGTCGGTCGAGGTGGTACGCCTGCTCGATGTGCTGCCGCATCAGGAGCCAGGCCGTTTCGTGCTGCAGCTGCTGCTGGATCGCCCGGTCAGTTATCAGCGTACCGATGAGGGTGGCGCGGTCAGTCTGCGATTGTCTGGTGCCGCGCTTGCCGGTGAGGCGCGTAGCGGACGTTTCGAACAGGATGGGCTGAGCCTGTCCTGGCGTGTCGAGGCTCGCGGCGACGAGGTGCGAGTGCTGCTGTTCGGTTTGACCGAGCGTCTCGACATCCGTGATCGCCTGGAGCCGGCCGGTGGCCATGCTCAGCTCTGGCTGGAGGTGAAGCGGCAAGCGAACGAGCCGGCGGTTACGAGCGAGGCCCTTGAATTGCCGGTGGCCGAAGCCGCCGACGTGCAAGCGGATCTACCCGACTGGGTGACCCGCACCGTGCCGGAAGCCGTGACCGCCGAAGTTGTGCCACCTGCGCGACAGCCCACCGAAACGACCGTCGAGCCCGTGCCCGCGCCGGAAATTGCCGCGCAGGCATCGCTGCGTATCGGCAGCCACCGGCCGGACCCGTTGCTCGAGGCGCAGCAGGCCTTGCAGCAGCAGAACTACTCACGTGCCGTCGAGCTGCTGCAATCGCTGCACGAGGCACAACCGGACAACCCGGAGGCAACGCGCTGGTTGGCCCGGGCCTACCTGGCTGGCGACCAGCTCGAGGCGCTCCTGGCCTGGCTGCCTGGGCAGCTACGGGCCCGGCCTGAGGATGCCGAGCTGCGCATGCTGCTGGGCCGGGCACAGCTGCTCGACGGCGACAAGGCCGCGGCGCTCGCCACCCTCGAAGAGAATGCGCCAGCTCTTGCGGCCAACCCGGGCTATCACGCGCTGCTGGCCGCATTGCGGCAGCAGGTCGGAGATTGGTCGGGCAGCGCTGCGCTCTATCGGCAGCTGGTCGCGCTACAGCCGCAGCAAGCCGCCTGGCAGCTGGGTCTGGCCATCGCGCTGGAGCAGCTCGACCAGCCGACCCTGGCCGCCGAACGCTATCGGCTGGCCGTACGTGGCCAGGGGCTGGATGGCAATGCACGGCGTTTCGCCGCCGAACGGGCTGCTGCTCTGGGAGATGGTCGATGACCCAGCAAGACATGCGTCAACGCAAGATCCGCCTGGGCGACCTGCTGGTCCAGGCCGGGCTGATCAGCGAGGCTCAGCTGCAACTGGCCCTGCAGGATCAGAAACGAACCGGCTCCAAGCTTGGCCGTACCGTGCTGGACCTCGGTTTCATCGATGAAGGCCGTCTGCTGCGCGCCCTGTCCGAGCAGCTGCAGATTCCCTTCGTCGAACTCAAGCACTACAAGTTCGACAATGGGCTGACCCAGAGCCTGCCCGAGGCGGTCGCCCGACGTTTCCGCGTCATCGTGCTGTCCCGCCAGGGGGACGGTTTGCTGGTGGGCATGACGGATCCGCTGGACATCTTCGCCCAGGACGAGATCGAGCGCCTGCTTGGCAAGCGCGTCCACCCGGCGGTGGTGCGTGAAAGCGAGCTGCTCGGCGCGCTGGATCAGCTCTACCGCCGCACCAGCGAAATCGCCTCGCTGGCCGGCGAGCTGGAGGGCGAGCTGCAGGAAAGCGACTTCGACCTCTCGCGCCTCGGTGAAAGCAACAGCGACGCGCCAGTGGTGCGCCTGCTGCAGACGCTGTTCGAAGATGCGGTACAGATGAAGGCCTCCGACATCCACATCGAGCCGGACGAAGGCGTGGTGCGCATCCGCCAGCGTATCGACGGCGTGCTCAATGAGCAGGTGATGAAGGAGCACCGCGTCGCCTCGGCGCTGGTCATGCGCCTGAAGATCATGTCCGGCCTGGATATCTCGGAAAAGCGCCTGCCGCAGGACGGGCGCTTCAATATCCGGGTGAAAAACCGCAACCTCGATGTGCGGGTCTCGACCATGCCGGTGCAGTTCGGCGAGTCGGTGGTCATGCGCCTGCTCGACCAGAGCGGGGCGATGTTCCAGCTCGACGGAACCGGCATGCCGCCGGTGATGCTCGAGCGCTTCCGGCGCCTGCTGCAGCGTCCGCACGGCATGGTGCTGGTCACTGGCCCGACCGGCTCGGGCAAGACCACTACGCTCTATGCCGGGCTTTCCGAGCTGAACAGCCCGGAAAAGAAGATCATCACCGTCGAGGACCCGGTCGAATACCGGCTGCCGCGGGTCAATCAGGTGCAGGTCAACGCCAAGATCGAACTGACCTTCGCCCGCGTGCTGCGCGCCGCGCTGCGCCAGGACCCGGACATCGTGCTGGTCGGTGAGATCCGCGACCAGGAAACCGCCGAGATCGGCCTGCGCGCCGCGCTGACCGGCCACCTCGTGCTCTCGACGCTGCACACCAACGACGCCCTGACCTCGGCCATGCGCCTGATCGACATGGGCGTCGAGCCTTTCCTCGTCGCCACCGCGCTCAACGCCGTGCTGGCCCAGCGTCTGGTGCGCCGGGTGTGCGAGAACTGCATGGAGGACGACACGCCCGATCCGCGCCAGCTGGCCTGGCTGCAGAGCCTGCACGACGCGCCGCTCAGCGACTACCGCTTCAAGCGTGGCAGCGGTTGCCACCATTGCCACAACTCCGGTTATGCCGGCCGCGTTGGCGTCTACGAACTGCTCGAGCTGGACGAACCGATGATCGCCGCGCTTCGTCGGGGTGATCCGCAGGGCTTCGCCGAGGCCGCGCGCCAGCAGGCGCACTATCGACCCTTGGCGGCCTGCGCGCTGGATTACGCCATCGCCGGGGTCACCAGCCTCGAGGAAGTGCTGAAAGTCTGCGCGACGCTCGCCGATGATGAGGTGGCGGCATGATGCTGCGGCGCATGACGCGTTCGACCGGCCCGGCTCGCCAGCGGGGGGCTGCCGGCGATGCCTAGCTTCCGCTACACCGGCCGCGATATGCGTGGCGCGCGGGTCAGCGGCGCGCTGGAAGGTGCCAGTGCCGACGCCGTGGCCAGCGAGCTGATCTCACGGCAGATCACCCCGCTGACCATCGATGCGGAGCGTGCCCAGGCCGATAGCGTCGACGTGTTTGCCGTGCTGCGCGAGAAGCTGCGGCGCAAACGTGTCGATCTGGACGAACTGATCATCTTCAGCCGCCAGATGTACAGCCTGAACAAGGCCGGCGTGCCGATCATTCGCGCCATCGGCGGGCTGGCCGAATCCAATCGCAACCTGTATTTCCGCAGCATCCTGCAGGACGTGCGCGCCAGCCTCGAAAGCGGCCAGTCCATGGCCGTGGCGCTGAACGCGCATCCCAAGGTGTTCAACAATCTGTTCGTCAGCATGGTCAGCGTTGGCGAGAACACCGGCCAGCTCGATCAGGCGTTCAAGCAGCTGTCTGCCTATCTGGAACTGGAGCGCGAGACCCGCAAGCGCATCAAGCAGGCCACGCGTTATCCGATCTTCGTGCTGGTGGCCATGGGGGTGGCGCTCGGCGTCATCAACCTCTTGGTGATCCCGGCGTTTGCCAAGGTCTTCGCCCAGTTCCACGCGCAACTGCCGTGGGCCACGCGCGTGCTGATCGGCACCTCCAACTTCATGCGCGACTATTGGTGGCTGTTGCTGCTGGGCATCGTTGGCGGGCTTTACGCCTTCTTCAAATGGATCGAAACCGACGCCGGCCGCTTGCGCTGGGACCGCATCAAGCTGCGCCTGCCCATCGTCGGCGGCATCTTCGAACGCATCGCCCTGGCACGCTTCACCCGCACCTTCGCGATGATGTACCGCGCCGGCGTGCCGCTGCTGCAGACCCTGTCGATCAACAGCGCCAGCGTCGGCAATCAGCATATCGGCCAGGCGATTCTCGGCATCCGCGAAAGCGTCGAGCGAGGCGAAGCGCTGACCCGCTCGGCGCATAACTCCGGCCTGTTCACCCCATTGGTACTGCAGATGATGGCCGTCGGCGAAGAAACCGGCGCGCTGGATGACCTGTTCATTGAAGTCGCCGACTTCTACGAGCAGGAAGTGGACTACGACCTCAAACAGCTGGCCGATGCCATCGAGCCGATTCTTATCGTCGCCATGGGCGTGATGGTGCTGGTTCTCGCGCTGGGCGTGTTTCTGCCGATGTGGGAGCTGGGTAGTGCGGCGCAGGGGAGGGGTTGATGGACATACGAATCGCGACATTCCACAGGAGCCACGGAGGCAAGATGCAACGACACAAGGGTTTCACCATGATCGAGTTGGTCGTGGTCATCGCCATCCTCGGCATCCTGGCCGCGGTGGCCTTGCCGCACTTCATCGACTCGGCCAAGGACGCCCACCGCGCCAGCGTACGCAGCGCTGGTGGTGCGCTTACATCCGCCGTCTCGCTTGTGCGCGGCCAGTACGAGCTGAATCGCGGCGGCGGCAGCAATGCCTGCCTGGCCGGCAACTGCCAGATCAACGTTCAGGGCTACGGCAACGGCGCGATGGACGTGAATGCCGCTGGCTGGCCAATCGGCACCGAACGCAGCGGCACTCCGCTCGCTAACACCAGCATGTCCGCCGATGAATGCCGCAACCTCTGGAGCAACCTGCTGCAGGCGTCCTCGCAGAGCCTGACCGGCACCAATCCGGCATTCACCGCCACGGCCAACGGCACGCGCTGCCTGTTCACCTACAACCTCGATGGCGGCGACGACGTCATCGAATACAACGCCAATACCGGCGAAGTCTTCGTCAACTTTCAATGATTCATAAACAAGGAGCGACAACTATGAAGAAGCAGCAGAGCGGTTTCACTTTGATCGAATTGATCATGGTCATCGTTATTCTGGGTATCTTGGCTGCATTTGCTTTGCCAAGGTTTGTTGACCTTGGCGCGGATGCGCGTGCGGCGACAGTTCAGGGGGCGTTTGGGTCGGTTAAGTCGGCGGCGGCGTTGACGCATGCGTCTTGGCTCGCGAAGAATGACCCAGCGGAAACCGAAGTTACTGCCGAAGGCACTACCGTAACGATGATCGCCAATAGTGGCTATCCGGCATCGACCTCTATCGCAGCTGCAGCTGGGATCACAGCGGACGATTTCGACATTGATACCACTACGACCGCTGGTACCGCGGTTATTAGCGCCAATAACGCAGCTACCCCAGCGAACTGTCAGGTGACTTACGTAGCTCCTGAAGCGACGACAGGCGCGACGCCAACCATCACGGTGACTGTAACGGGTTGTTAACCGTTATGCAGCGCGGCTTCACCCTCGTCGAGCTGATCATGACACTCGTTATCATCGGCATCCTCGCCGCTGTGGTGGGGTCGCGCTTCTTCGATCGAAAGGTGTTCGATGAACGCCTGTTCTTCGAAGAATCGGTCTCGGCTGTGCGCTACGCACAGAAGCTGGCCGTCGCCAGCGGCTGCCTGACCCAGGTCAGCCTGGGAGCGGGTGGCTACCATCTGCGCCGCGCCGCAAACTGCACCTCTGGCGCGTTCAGCGCCGAGGTGCAGGGGCCGGACGGCCAGACGCCCTTCGCCAATACCGAGGTGCCCACGGGCGTGTCGGTGTCGGCGACCAACTTTCCCGTGGCGTTCGATTCGCTGGGGCGGCCCTCCAGCGCGGCGAGCGCCGCCATCGGTGCGTTCACCTTCAGCGTGACCGCCGAAACCGGACTGGTGCAATGACGCGCCAGCGCGGCATGACCCTGGTTGAACTGGTGATCACCATCGTGATCATCGGTATCGCCGCTGCCGCGCTTTTTTCCGCGATGGCATCCATCACCGCGCGTTCGTCCGATCCATTGTTGCGCCAGCAAAGCCTGAGTCTGGCCGAGGCCTACCTCGAGGAGGTCTTGCTGCAGGCGTTTCTCGATCCGGCTACCGGTACGGCTTGCCCGTCGCCGCCTGCGCAGCGAGGCGACTACGACAATGTCTGCGACTATGCCGGCCTCACCGATGCGGGGGCACGCAACGCCCGCGGTGAAGCCATCGCCGGGCTGGGAGCCTACACCGTTGCGGTGAGCGTAGTGCCACAAGCCTGGGGCGGGTTACCCGCAAGTGACGTGTTCTATATCGAAGTCGCCGTGACCGATCCGGCCAGCCAGACGCTGGTACTCGGTGGCTATCGGACGAGGTACTGAGGGTGGGTACGCGGACTTGCAGCGGTGGCGCGAAACGGCCTTGCGTCCTGCGGCTTCGATCTTCCAGGTCCGTGGGCTTCACCCTGGTCGAGCTGGTCATGGTGATCGCGCTGGCTGGCTTGGTGGCGGCGATGATCGGCGTCGTCCTTGCGCGTCCGATGCAAGGGTTCGTCGACCAGAGCCGGCGAGCGGAGCTGGTCGATCTGGCTGCAACGGCGCTGAACCGCATGGCCAGGGACGTACGGTTGGCCGTGCCCAACTCCGTGCGGGTATCGGCCGACGGCAATGCCGTGGAGATGTTGCTGATCCAGACCAGCGCGGCCCACCCGGATTTTTCCGGCGCGGCGCGCTATCGGCCAAACCGTGAGAGCAGCGAGGCGCTGCGATTCGCTGAAAGTGCGCCCGGCAGCTGTGCCAGCACGGTTGCCGGCGGTGCCTGTAATGTCGTCGAGCTGCTCGCATCCGGTTTCGATCCCGTGGGTGCGCAATGGATGGTGGTCTACAACATCGGCGGTCAGAGCGGTCCGCACCCGATGGCCGGAGCCAACGTTTGGGCGCCAGCCAACCCCGGCGTGATCACACCGACTGGCACCACGTTCAGCGCTGCAAGCGGCGCCGGCGGCGTTACCCGGGTCGCGCTCGATCTACCGGGTGCTGCCGCTGAGTTCGCCTTTGCCTTCGAGTCGCCGCAGCGGCGCGTCTATTTCGCCGAGTCGGTGGTCGGCTATCGCTGCGATGGCGATCGGCTGGTGCGTTACAGCTACAGCGAGCTGCTCGCCGAGGTGCCCTCGAGCCCGCCGGCTGGATCCAATCCTCGTCTGCTGGCCGACAGCGTTAGCGATTGCACGTTTCTCTATCAGCCAGGGGCCACGCGGCGGGCGGGTTTGCTCAGCATGACCCTGGAACTTGGCCAGGATGGGGAAAACCTCCGTCTTCTGCAGCAGGTACATGTCGACAATGCGCCCTGAGCAGACCTTCACAGCCATCGATGCCCGCCGTGCGGCGGTAGCAGACAGGAGCCCGCCGCGGTGCTGCGTCAGTGCCCTACAGCCCGTCCGATCCGGCGGGCGCAGGCAGGCAGGATTCGGCCTGGTGGCCGCGCTGTTTCTGATCGTGATCGTCGTGCTGGTGGTCATGGCCATGGCCCGGATGTCGCTCGTTCAGCACGGCACCAACAGCTTGGCGATCCAGCAGGCCCGCGCCTACCAGGCGGCGCGTGCGGGAATCGAGTGGAGCATAAGCCGTGCCGTGAATGCGGACGCCTGCGACTCCGGTTCTCTTGCGTTTACCGGGAGCAACCTGGCCGAGTTCAGCGTCGAGGTGAGTTGCACTCCGAGTGGCTTTACCGACGCCGATGGTCAGCCAGTGACGCTCTACCGGTTCGAATCCGTTGCACAGAATGGAGTGGCCGGTACGCGGCCCGATTATGCCTACCGCAGGTTGTCTGCGGTTGTGGAGCGCTGAAATGGAAAGGTGGCTTAGCAGTGTCTGCATCGTGGTGGCAGCGTTGTTCGCGATGCCGAGCTACGCTGCGGTCGGCAGTTGTCCGGCGAACTTCGCAGATGGCATACAGAGCCCCTATACCGGAAATGCCAACAGCAAGGGTGTGATCTCGTTCGGCTATAACGCCCAGTTGTTGGGCAGCCCGGATAATGTGCTACAGGCCAGCAGGGTCGAGCGGAACGGCGGTTCGTATCTTGGTACGTGCGGATGGCTGTGGTGGGACAACTGTGTGGCCGACCCATCGAGCGCCGCGCCTTCGCAAGATGCCGGACCCTTTCCGGATACGTCGGGCCATACCCGCGACTACAGCGTCGGTTGGAACACCAGCGCCACATTGGTTGGCGATGGCAGCAATCGCTATCGCAACGTTTTGGTAAGTGACTCGGCCACCCTGAACATCCAGAGCGGCGGCGCGCCGTTTTACATCGACCGTCTCACGCTCAGTTCCAGCAGCCGGCTGGTGCTTGCACCTGGTGACTATTGGATCGGATCGCTGACCACGAACCATGCCGCGCGGCTGGAAGTCAGCGGTGCCGGGCAGGTACGCCTGTTCGTGCGTGACGCCTTATCCCTCGCCTCGCGTTTTCTGATGAATTCGCCGGGCGTGGAGCAGGGCGGTGATCCGCAGCGGTTATTCGTCTACACCTACGGAGCGGTGTACTTCAACAACGAAGCCACGATGAGTGGCTACCTGTATAGCGCTGCCACACAGGGCGCGAACGCCGGGGTCAATCTGGGTAGTGCCAGCTATCTGTGGGGAGCGGTCACGGCAGAGAACGTCGAGCTGGGCACCTATTCGAAGGTGCGATACGTCGCCCCTACCGGCCGTTGCCCAATTGAACCCGCCGCTGAGCTGGTGCTTGGCTGGTCGCTGGATGAGCGCAGCTGGGCCGGCATGGCCAGCGAGGTGCGTGACGGTAGCGGAAACGGATTGCATGGTCAGGCCATGAACGGGGCGCTGACCAACGGAACCTTGCCTGCCTTGCCAGAAGTGTCGGGTGAAGGAACCTGTCGCTATGGGCAGTTCGACCGGACGGCCAATCAGTATGTACAGACGCCGCATGATGATCTGCTGACCCAGCAAAACAGCTTCAGCATCGGCTTGTGGGTCAAGCCGCGGAGCTATCCATCCAGCGGATTGATGTCGATTCTGTCAAAGGACGAGAACTACGAGTTCCATCTGAAGCCCGACGGCACCATCAACTGGTGGTGGCAGACCACTTCCGGCGCTACACACCAGTTCGACAGCACCAGAAGCGTCTCGCTGGGGCAGTGGAGTCACGTGCTCATTCGCTACACCGCTGCGGAACAGCAGATTTACATCAACGGCAACCTCGCCGGAACGGCAAGCCTGCCCGGTACACCGAGGGCCAACGCCGATCCACTACAGCTGGGCTGGGACCAGATCGCCGGCCGCCATTTCGAAGGCGACCTGGACGAGCTCCGAATCTACAAGGGCGCTCTCAGCCAGGAGCAGATCACGGCGCTGGTGAATGAACGCCACCCCTGCGAAACCGAACTGCAGTGCTATAGCAATTTCCTGGAACCCAGCACCTTCGCCTCGAACTGGGCGGTGTCCAGCAGAGGGTTGACCCACTTCGTACCGCAGCTTGTGGACGGTCGCCTGCGTTTGACCAGCAATGCAGGCAATGTGGCGACTGCTGCAGCCCTGCAACGTCTCTTTCCTGCCGAAGGACAATTCATTCAGGTTTCATTCCGTCACAACGCTTACGACGGTAATGGCGCCGACGGCATTGCGCTGATCCTCTCGGATGCGTCGGTCACGCCACAACCCGGGGGCTATGGTGGCTCGCTCGGTTATGCGCAGCTCAACGGCCAGAGCGGGTTCGCGGGGGGCTGGCTCGGGATCGCCCTCGACGAGTACGGCAACTTTTCCAACCCCACCGAAGGCCGTATTGGCGGGCCGGGCCTACGGCGGGACACGGTATCGGTACGGGGTTCGGGCAGCGGCACCAGTGGCTATCGCTACATCGCCGGAACCGAGACAGCGCTTGAGCCAGGGGTAGACAGCCCCAGTAGTACGCGCCCGGCGCCCGGCCATATCTATCGCATCACCATAGATGGGCGGACGGCCGGCCAGGCGCGTGTCACGGTTGAGCGCGACACCGGCTCGGGTTTTCAGGTGCTGCGAAACCTCGACGGAATCGACGTGCTCAACGCGAACGGCCAAGCGGCATTGCCGGATAACCTCTACCTGTCTTTTACCGGGTCCACAGGTGGACAGAACAACATTCACGAGATCGAGGAACTGGAGGTGTGTGCGGCCGACATCCGTCCGTTGTCCGCTCGCATCCATCACTTCGAACTCAGCTACGCGCCCGCCGCGTTGACCTGTAGCCCGCATGCCGTGACGATTCGCGCTTGCATGGACGAGACCTGCTCGGCGACCTATCAGGAGCCGGTGAGCGCAACGCTGCTACCTTCAGGCGGCTGGACAGCAGGCAATCCAGTGAGCTTCTCGGGTGGTAGCGCCATCGTCCATCTCCGCTCGAATAGTGCGGGCACCGTACAGCTCGGCGTGTCGGATTCGACACCACAAACGCAGTCGTTCAGCCAGACGCTCTGTTCGACCGCCAATTGCGAGGTGGTCTTCGCTGATAGCGGATTCGTTTTCGATGTGCCCAACCTGATCGCGGCGCGCCCAGAGACTGGAGTCGCATTGCAGGCGGTCAAGACCGACGGCCGCACAAAGGCCTGCGTTCCGGGCTTCGACGGCGGTACGCGTACGCTGCAGTTCAGCTCCTCATACGTTAACCCTGTTACCGGCACGCGGAGTGTGCTGGTCAACGGCACGCCGGTCGGAGCCAGCCCTACGGATATCGAGCTGACCTTCGACAGTGAGGCGCGTGCGTCACTGGAGGTCAGCTACGCCGATGCCGGACTGATCGACCTGCTCGCCCGCTATGCGCCTGCCGCTGGCGAGGAGAAGGGGCTTGTGATGACCGGTTCCGACCAGTTTTCCAGCCGACCATACGGCCTGTGCCTGCTAACCGAAGCCGATCAGGCGGATGGCGGCGCTGCGTGCGAATCGGACGATCTCGATTGCCCGGTGTTCCAGGCTGGTGGCGTGCCGATCCGGGCGGGTGATCCATTCCGTCTGCTGGTACGTCCGGTCGGTTGGGAAGCCCCCGGCGAGCCGCTTACCGCCGAGCAGCTGTGTGCCGGGAACATCGACACGCCGAATTTTGAGATGGGCAACATTGCCTTGACCCACGAGCTTTTGGCCCCGGACAAGGGAGCAGGCGGCGAGCTTGCGGTGAACCGTTTCGATCACCCACTCGGCGGCCAGGCGGCCGTGCAAGGGCAGGCCTATACCGAGGTGGGCATCATTAAAATTACGGCTACGCCGCAAGGCAGCTACTTCGGCGAAACGGTCGCTGGGGGACAGAGCAACCGCATCGGTCGTTTCACGCCTGCGTATCTGGGCGCGTCGGGTTCGGCCAGCCTGCGGCCTTCCTGCGGCACGTTCAGCTATCAGGGACAGCCGATGGACTTCGCCACGGCTGGCGAGCCGACCCTGGCCGTGACCGGTTACAACCGCGCCGGAGGGGTCGCTCGCAATTACGATCTCGGACCGTTCTGGCGTCTGCCGGAGCCGTCCGCTCCCGATTACCTGTCACAGACGGGGCGGGTAGGCATCGACGCGCGCCTGGAGGTGGACGGCACGGCAAGTTCGGCGGTCTCGGGTGATGACGATGGTGACGGCGTGCGGGTTTACCACTGGAGCGGTCAGCAGCTTCGCTACACGCCAGCAGTGAGTGCCACGGCGGAAGATCTGCCGTTCCCGGCTGAAGTCGACATGAATTTCAGCGCGCTCAGCCTCACCGACCAAGACGGTGTCTGCATCGCCGGCCCGGCAGGCTGCCAAGGCTATAGCAAGCGATTCGACCAGGCACCGGGCAGCGAGGTACGTTTGGGCCGGCTGCGCATCGAGAACGCACATGGTTCGGAGCTGCAGTCGCTCCCGCTTCCTTTGCTGGTCGAGACCTGGCGTGATCTGGCCGGGGCCCGTTTCGCTACGGAGACCGAGGACAGCTGCACCACACCGGTCGAGCTTGGCGCTGCGAACTTCGTCAGCTACAGCGGTGCGCTCGACGCTGGTGAAACCACAGCAACCCTGGACTTCTTCAGTTCCGGCAGCGGCCAACTGATCTTGAGCGCACCGGGCGCGGGCAATCATGGGACGGCACAGCTGGACTTCCCTGCGCTGGCTGACTGGCTGAAGTACGGCTGGGACGGGGCCGTTCGCCGCTCCGCGGCAGGCGTGGCGACATTCGGTATCTACAGCGGCTCGCCACCGCTGATTTTCCGCCGCGAAGTTTATCGCTAGAAGCAAGAAGGCCGCTCCCGGGAGCGGCCTTCTTGCTTGGGCGTAAAAGAGGGGATTCCCGGCCTGCCTGTACCGAGGTCCCCGAAACTGGTCGCTAGAGTCTATGCACTGCGTGTGCCAGTTTCGTTTCAGCCTCGGTGGCCGGCCAAGGGCGCGACCTGCTTGGGGGCTGGTCGCGCTGCCACGATTGCTCGGCGGGTCGAGGCAACGGTCTGCGTTCGGATTCGGTGCAGCGCTGGCTGCTGTGCCCGATTGTGGCGCGTCAGTTCTGGTCGGGCCAGAAGCGGATTGGCGCGCCCTCTGCTGGCCACAGGCGCAACTGGTCGATGTTCGACACGTCCCAGCGCTCGACTCGGCTGAGCAGATCGAGGAAGCGCTGCTCCTGCTCCATGAGCTCTGGCATGCACATCTTGCGCGTGCTGCCGATGTTCTCGAAGCGCAGGGTTTGACCTTCCAGGTGATAGCTGGCGAACCAGTGGTTGCAGCCGGCATTG
>Ga0207848_100167_pt1 | contig 41950 bp, 30 predicted proteins | sample TtaePargueraPR_10_FD_187737 | JGI IMG/M metagenome (GOLD analysis project Ga0207848, IMG submission 187737) | Aerobic enrichment media microbial communities from Bioluminiscent Bay, La Parguera, Puerto Rico - Tt and M2 (3) (SPAdes) | ecosystem: Environmental > Aquatic > Marine > Unclassified ... | reverse complement strand
GGGTTGGTGAATGATGGTGGGCCGGGGCGGTCGGGTCGGGGCAACAATTGTATGGATTGTTCGTTGGCGGGGTTGTCGACGTTTCTTGGTCGGCCGATGGTGTCGCTACCGCGCTGGCCGGACCGGGCAGGCGACGGGACGATCGACCGGGTCACGGGTGAGGCCGACGGGATCAGCCGGGCCGAGGAGTGGTTGGGCGGGGAGTGGGCCGGCCCACCGGCGGACATGCCGGGGACACCGGCGGACCGGGTGGCGGCGGTCGCCGAGCAGTACGCGCAGTTGCAGCAGCGGGTGGCGGCGGCCGGCCCAGGTAGTGCCGCCCTGGTCGTCGCCGACTGGCTCAGCTTCGACCAGGACACCGGACGGCTGCACCTGGACGCCGACGGAAACGCGCAGGCAGCCGGCTCGCACGCGTTCCTGATCGTCTACCCGTACGGTGCCGACGGGCCGGTGTGGTGGGATCCGCAGTACGGCGGAACCGCGACGCAGCCGCCCGCCGAGTACCTGGCGGCGACGCACACGTTGTGGTCGATGGACGCGCCGACGGCACGGGGAGGGATCGGAAGTGACTCGGGACGACGCGCAGGAGCTGATCCAGCGGCTGGTCGGGACGCCGAACCGGATGGCGCTGCACGAGTTCGAGTTCGGCTGGGTGGCGAGGGAGATCCTCTCGGAGACGGAACGCACCCAGGGGCTGGGTCTGGGCCAGGGGAACTGGGTGATAGACCACGACGGGACGGTGACCGCCCACCGGAGCATGCCGCCGTCGATCATCATGCAGGAGTACGCGGCGGCCCGCCGGGCGGGCCGGACGACCGGCCGCCAGGTGTGGCCGCTGACGGACGAGCCGGGGCCGAACCACTAGCCACCGACGCGCCGGACGGGTCGCTCAGCGCCGCGCCGGACGGACTGGTCAGCGCCGCCGCTGGGACGACCTTCGGCGGTGCGCTGCACGACGCCGACCCGGTCGCGGTCGCTGCGGCAGTACGCGACGCACTCGACACTGGACTGCTGCCGGCCGGTGCGGTCGCCGACCCGGACGCCGGCACGGTCACCCTCGACACCTCGGCCGGGCCGGTGACCGTCACTCTCACCGTGACCTCGCTGCCGCCCGGGACGACGGCGGCACCCGTCGCCACCATCGCGACGCACGCCGACGGGGCGACCGTACGGGTGTCCGACCGGGCCTCCGCCGACCATGTCCGACGGGCGGTCGCCGCCGCACTGGCCGAAGTCGACGCCCTCGCGCAGGAGCGGGCCGACGGGCTGCGTACCGATGCGACGACCGCGCTCGCCGAAGGGTCCCGGCCCGAAGGTGACGGGCAGCGTCACCTGACCGCGCGGGACATCGGCCGGCTGGCCGAGCTGCGTACCGTCGCCGACCAGTTGGCGCAGGCGGGCACCGGCCGGCACGCCGACCCTGCCCAGGTGGCCCAGTTGCACGCCGAAGCGGTCGGCCTGCTGATCAGCAGTGGGCTGTTGGAGCCGTACCCGGGTCACCGGGTGCACAGCCTGGTGCCGAACGTGCCGGTCGTCGGGTCGGCTGCCACCGACGCCCGGTTCGCTGCCGTCCGTACCCAGTTGGGGCCGGCCTTCGCGGACCTCGCCGGGCTGCTCGCGGCCGCCCGCGACCGGCCCGGCCTGGCCGACGAGATCCGGGTCGTCCAGGCCGACGTACGGGCGGCGGCCCGCCGGTGGGCCGCGCAGGCGACCGACGCCCGCGACCAGGCGGACCTGGCGTTGACCGACCGGGTCGACGCCGCACTCGACGCCGACCCGCAGCACGTCTTCGACCGGCTGGTCATCGGCGGCGGCTGGGCGGCCATGGCCGACTTCGCCACCCTCGACGCGCCACCGGACACCGGTGACGGCCTGCCGCCGGTGCTGGCCGTGTCGCAGGGCCACGATCCGTGGGCCGACCGGCAGCAGCTGCTGATGGGGCAGGTCCCCAGCGAGTTGGAGATCCCCGGGCTGCCGTTCCAGCCGGCGGACTTCGCCGACGAAGGCACCCAGTTCGCCCTCTCCAGCGACTTCGCGGCGGCGGTCGGCGCGGCCCGCGCGTACACCGGGATGCCGAGTTATCAGGGCACCGCGACCGCGATCCTGCCCCGCCCCACCAGCGCCGCCGACGCCGCTGGGTGGCCGGCCGACGCCAACTACCGGGTCACGGTCGGCGAGCGCAGTTTCTACGCGGCCAGCGTGGACATCGCCGCCGGTCCGGGCCCGGCGCGGGTGCCGGCCGCGCCGGCGTCGACAACCGGCCGGTACGTCGACCCGGCGACCGGCTACCAGGTCGACCGGACCGGCCCAATACCGGTGTTTCGGGACCCGACCGGGGCGGCCGTCGACCCGGCGACGCTGCCCACCCCGGTCCGTACGGTGCTCGGCGGCACCGACATCGACACCCCGACCGGTAGGGGTACCGGCCAGGATGATCCGCCGCTGCTGGCGGACACCGCCGGCCGGCTCACCGATCCGCTGGTGGTCGATCCGGCCAGCGGCTACGCCGTCGACGCCGGGACCGGCCAGGTGTACGCGCCGGACGGCTCCCCGGTCGATCCGGCGGCGCTACCTGTCGGCGTCGCGCGGCGGCTCGGCTTCGACGCCGCCGGCCGGTTCACCGCTTCCCGGTCGGCACGTCCCCGGGTCGACTTCGGTGGGCAGAACCTCGCCGACGCGTACCAGCCGGGGGACCGGGTGCTGGTGTTCGGTGCGGGTGCCTCCGGCGCCTGGGACATCGAGCAGGCCGCCGCGTCACCGGCGGCCACCATCGACTGGTCGGCCCGCGCGGTCGGACTGCCGCCGGCGGACCGCACCGGTGACCCGGCCCGGGACGCCGAGCTGCAATTTCAGCGCAGCTTCTCCGGCGGCTACAACCGCCGCAACACGTTGCCCGACGTCGGCGCGTACGACGTGGCCGCCACCGACAGCCGGATCAGCCAGTCGCTGCGCGAGATCGTCTCCACCCGGCACACAGTGGACGACACGTTCCTGGTCGAGTTCAGCGACGGCACCCGGCAGGAGTACGACCGGGTCGTCTTCTCCATCGGCCAGGCCCCCGAATACCCGGGCGGGGTCGCCGCCCTCGCCGGCGCGCTGCGACTGCGCCCACTGCACGGGCCACCGGCCCTCGACCGGTCGACACCGGACGTCATCGGGCTGACCGATCGGTCCGGGCAGTTGCGGATCCTCGGGGCGGCGGCGGTGGCGCGGCAACTTGGGCCCTCGCTCGGCCGGTTCAGCGACTACCTGCAGGACCGGTTGTCGGATCAGGCGGCGGCGCTGCCCGACGACTCACGCAACATTCCGCCAAGTATCCGGTTCCATGCCCAGCGGATCGCCGAGGCCAACCGGAGCTCGGTACCGCCCCCGTCACACCTCCCCGAAGTCGACGAATCCCCCCCGCCAGGCGATGGCGGGGTCGAGCCAGGGCAGCGGCCCGTGCGTGGTGGTGATCCGCTCGGCGATCTCCGGGACGTAGACGTCGATCGGATCCTGCCCGCCGACGGCGTCGAAGCCGGCACCGTAGGGAACGAGTTTGGCGCGGTTGCGCGCGAAGTAGACAAATCGCAGGTCGGGCAGGACTCGGGGGGCGAGTTCGGCGAACAGTTCGGCACCGACCGGGGTAATACCGCAGTTGACCAGCCCCAGCCAGCGGAGCCGCCGCAGGTGCGGCGAGGCCAGCAGGGCGCGCAGCCCGTCGTCGCCGATCGGGTTGTTGTCCAGTCCGAGGCTGGTGAGCCGGGCCAGCATGGGGCTCGCGGCGATCTCACCGACCAGGTCCGGGCTGACGTCGGTGAGCAGGACGTGGCGGACCGGAATCCGGCGGTAGATGCCCGAGCCCCGGTCGAGGAAGTCGGCACCGGGCAGCTCGATCAGCTCGGCGAAGCCACGACGTACCCCGCAGTCGTCGACGAGCCCGGCGACCCCCGCACAGAGCCGCGGCTCGAGCGTGACGGCGAGTCCATGCATTCGCCGGGACAGCTCGGGCGCGATCGGGGTACCGGCGATCTTGGCCCGGTCGTACTCGATCTGCAGTCGGATGAGCTCGGCATGGTCGGGGTCGGTGGGTTCGATGGCGTCGGCGTAGCGCAGCCGCAGGTCCATGTCGTCGGGGTCGGCGAGGATGGCGGCGTACAAAGCGTCGCTGACGGCTCGCCGGCCGTCGCTGGCGTCGGACATGACCGCAGCGTAGCGACGCCACCCCCGACCCCCAGTGAGGTGCCGCGCGATGACGGAGGACGAAGCCCAGCGACTGATCGAACGGCTGGTCGGGACGGCAAATCCGATCGAACTGCATCCGTTCGAGTTCGGCTGGCTGGCGAAGGAGACACCGTCGACCGAGCAGCGGGCGACGGGGGCGCACGTCGGGATGGGCTGCTACATCATCGACCAGTCGGGGACGGTGACGGTGCACAGCAGCCTGCCGATACCGGTGGTCATGAAGCAGTACGTGGCGGCGAGGCGGCAGGGCCGGATCAGCGGTCACCAGATCTGGCCGCGAGTCGCGACAGTGGACCAGCCGATGCGCGGCTGACCCGGATCCGCCAGCTGGCGGCCCACTACACCGCCGCCGACCCGGGGACCCGGCTGGCCCTGCGCGCCGAGATCGGCGTACTCGTCGACCAGCTCGGCCTGACCGGCGGCACCCCGCAGGCGTACGCGCGGTGGGCGCAGCTGCCGCCCGACCTGGCGAACCTGCTGCTGCGGCTCACCTCACCGGCGCTCGCCCCGGAGACCGTACTGGCGGTGCTCGGCGCGGACCCGGCCACGCTGACCGAGCCGCAACGCGCTCAGCAGCGCGACTACCGGGCCCGGCTGGTCCACAACGGGTACGTCCCGTACGCGCCGCAGCTCACCGAGCAGTTGCACCGGCTCGCCGTCGACGCCGAGCAGGGCCAACGGAGCCTGCCGATGTTGCCGGCCTCCGCCGGCCAGGTGATCGGGCTGCGCCCGGATCAGCTCGCCCAACTGCAGGCCGTCGATCCGGCGCTGGCCGCGCGGATCGCCCGCGAGGGGGTGTACGTCGACCTGACCGGCCAGGTCGACATCGGCCCGTACGCGTTGGCGAACGCGCCGCATGTCGACGTTGGCGGCGTACACCCGGGTTTCGACCTGGCGACCGACGCCGGCCGGCGGGCGCTGCTGGCCGAGGACGTCCGTCGGGCGTACGCGACGATCACCGCGACGTACGGGTCGAGCCCGGCTATCACCCAGCTGCTCGGCAGCCACAGCTTCCACTACCTGGCGCAGACCCGCACCATGGTGCTGGTCTCGGACGCCCTGACCCGGGCGATCCTCAACCTGGCGCCGAGCGCGCCGGTCGAGCCAGCGCCGGAAGTGGCGCCGCTCGCCGTCGGTCCGACCGAGATCCACGTGTACGCCGACCACCCCACCCTGCCGGAGCCGGATCCCGGGGAGGTGGCACCGGAGTACGGCCGTCCGGTGGATCCGAACTCGGGTGCCGCAGCGCCCCTGTGGAATGGGCTGCCCAGGCGGGAGCAGGTCGCGCAGGGAGCTCTCGGTGACTGCGGCATGCTCGCCTCGATCGGCGCGGTCGCCGGGCACAGCCCGCAGACGATCGGTAATTTGTTCCGTCCCAACCCGGACGGCACGGTCGACGTCCTGCTGCACGAAAGCAGCCTCCCTGGCGACCGGACCACTCCCACCGGCCGACGGCTGCGGATCACGGTGACTCCGGACGTCCCGGTGCACGCCATCATGCCGGGGCAGGCCGCCTACGCCGACCAGGCGCAGGTCGGAGCGGCATGGGCGAGCATGCTGGAGAAGGCGCTGGCGGCGGTCGACCGGACCTGGACCGAGTCCCGGCAGGTCGCCTGGCAGCAGCAGTGGCAGAGCTGGCAGGGCTGGTCAGACCCGAACCAGGCCGCGCCGCGCGGCTACGCTCGGATGAACCCGGGCAGCACTTCCGATCTGTGGGCGGAGGTGCTGACCCAGCTCACCGGCGAGTCGGCCCGCGCCGACCGGTTTCCCACGCACCCGGGCAGCGAGCCTACGGTCGAGGCGACGCTGGCCCAGTTGTTGGCGCGGCGGATTCCGGTGATCGTCAGCACCATGCCACCGGACCGCTATCAGCATCTGCCGAATGGAACGCCACCGTACGGACTGCACGCGGGACACGCGTACGAGGTGGTGGCGGCCCGGGACGGGTACATCTGGCTGCGCAATCCCTGGAATCATGGCCATCCGCAGCCGATCCCGGTGCGGGCATTTCTCGACCTGATGAGTAGGGACTACGCCCACCTGGATCGCGCGCCGGTGGTGCCGCCGCTCCCACCGGTGCCGCCCGTCGCGAAGCAGGCCAGCTGGGCAGGCGGGTCGACGGCGGAAGTTCGCGTCGGCGCGTCGGCGGGCGTGGCGACCAACACCGCGCTGACCGCTGCCGGGCCGGGCCGGACAGTGACTGAGCGAGGCGGCGCCTACTTCGTCTACTACGCGGACCGGGGCACGGCCGGTGAGCTGGCCCAGTTGCTGGCCGTCGAGGTGGGACCGGCCGGGCCGCGCTCGATAGCCTGGGACAACGGTTCTGCTACGCCCGGTGCCGGCACGGGTTCGGCACCGGCCCACGCAGTGGGCCGCTGGCCGGTGAACCGGACGGAGGCGGAGCAGGTGGCCCGCAGCGAGTTGGGCTTCGAGTTGCCGGACGAGCCGACGCTGCATGAAATGCTCGGTGGCTGAGTTCTCGACGGGAAGGACAGGATTGTGCCTTCGTACCCTGATGTGCTGGTGGTCCGGAACAACACACAGATGAATATGGGTGCGTTCAGCCTCGGTGCTGCGGGGGCGAACCCGGGCCGGCCGGTGACCGCGCAGGTGGTGGTGGCCCTTCCCGGGTCTGCCGATTCGACGACGCACCTGTTGCGGCTGGGTGAGACCTTCCCGATCGGTACGGACACCTGGTACTTCGCTGGGGCGCATTTCGAGAACGCTGGTCGGTGGCGGGTCACGGTGCGGCGGCTGGCGCCGGGCGCGGCACCGCCGGTGGTGGACGAGTCGACGGCGGTGACGGGGTGGCGGCCGGCGCAGCGGCAGCCGTTCGGCCCGCTCGATGAGGGTCAGTTGCATGCGCTGGAGCAGGCGTTGGGGCGCCCGCTTCCCTGGGCCTACCGGGACTGGTTGGCTCAGACGAACGGCATGCAGCCGGTGGAGCCGCAGTGGGTGCCGGGTGCGCCGTTCACGCTGTTCCCGGGGCGTCCGCTGCTGGGTGTGCACCCGGAGTATCCGTCGTTCGACCTGTTGACCGCCGAGCGGGAGTGGCGGGTCGGGAAGTTGTCGACGGACTTCGTTGTCATCGCGGTCCCGATGGAGGGTCTGCTGCTGCTTCGGCTGACGGAACCCCGCCCGGGCAGCGTCGGCTTCCTGCCGAAGGACCTGCTGGCCGGCCCGGGTACGGCGGATGCGATCGCCTGGCGGGAGCGACAGGTGATCACTACCAGCATGGGCTGGTCGTTCGGCGACTTCCTTGGCCGGCTCACCCCGCTCGACGCACCAGGCGTAGCGTGAAGATCACTTGACGAAAATTCGGGCTGGCGTCGGCGTGTCGCCCGAATTCTCATCAACTGATCTTGAGGACTCCGTCCTAGGTGGCGGTGATTGGTCGGTTTTGGGTGACTCCCAGCTTTTATCCGGCATTCACTAGTTTGGTGCTGATCGATTCCCTATCCCCGGCCGGTGATTGAGATCTATGCATTGACTGCGTGTGGCGAGATCCGTACGATCAGCTGAATACGCCACCACTTTTCCTAGCAAGGGGATGAAGTGAAGAATTCCACTAGCGTCAGGAAAGACACGGTTGTCGCGCCCACCCTGCTCACTCCGAGCCGGGTCGAGAAGATGCTCGCGCGTCGCCAGGCGGTCCAGGTGGTCAAGTTCCGCACGACCTGCACGGACTGCCTGCCCAACTACTAGCGCACCGCCGTCGGGCGCTCGGCGTCGCCGCGCGGTGCGAACGCCGGCGTCGCCGAGCCCGCGAGGAGCACCGTGCCGTGACCTTCCAATTGTCGGCGGACGATGTCCTTAATGCGTTGAGCGTCTGTTGCGGTGAGCCGCTCGAGGATCCGGCCGAGGCGGTCGCGGCACTGCGCCAAGGACAGCCGTCCCTGACCGCCACCCTGTACTCCGCGTGGGCTGCGGACGGCGTCACCCTCGACCCGGGGATCGCCTACGATCTCGAGTTGGCCACCTCGCGGGTCACGTTCTACCGCACCGTGGCGGCCGAGCTCGCCGCACGCGTCAGCGACCTGACCCCGATCAAAGGGCTGGAGGTAGCCGACCGCTACCCCGCTGGTCTCGGTCGCACCATGAACGATCTCGACTACGTCGCAGGCACCGAGGCCGCTCTGTGGCGAGCGGCAGGTCTGCTCATCGACGATGGCTGGGACCTGCACACCGGCACGTTCGCCTGTTTCGGCGATCGTCTCCACATGATGGTGAGTCTGCGACGTCCGCACGAATCCCGCTTCGTCCTGCCGTACGGGGTGGAAATCGCCACCTGGTGGTCGCTGGGTGACCTGGCCGGTGTGCCACCGCTGACCGCCATGCCGCAACCGTGGCGGGCACCGGCGGTGAAGAACACCCTGATGCTCCTGTTCGAGCGCTTCGAGCAACGCTTCCGGGCCCGGGATCTGATCGACGCCAGCCTCCTGGTGGCCTCGGCCTCCGAGGACGAGCTGATCACACTCACCCGGGCACTGACCGCACTCGGGTTGTGGCCGGAGTACGCCGAACTCGCCGCGCTCGTCGCGCGGACGAGCCTGCCACCACTGCCACCGCCACCCCGGCGCAACCAACTGGACACCCGCGCCCGCCGGGCGATCCGCAGTGCTGCCGTGCTGCGCCGTCCCCTCACCGGCATGGCCCGCCACCTGCAGCGTCGCAACATCAAAGGTGCCTCCGCCCGGATCGAACAGCGGTCCTGGGCGGCGGCCGCCGAGCGGCTCTCCGCCGGTGCGTCCGTCCGGGCCGGGGTGCTGGCCTTCGGCCTGCCACTGGACGGTGCCCCGCGAGGCGACGCCCCCACCGCCACACTGCACGAGCGCGATCGGCTGGCCTGGGTGGACACTCCGGTCGGCAGGTTCCTGTTGACGATCGGCGACGAGGTCGACGAAGACACCGTGGCGGAACTGTCCGGCCCGGTGCCCAGACCGGCGACCACCGGAGCGAACCCGTGACCGCCGCCGCCGAGATCGTCGGGCGGGTGTTGAACAACGACATCCGGGTGCTGACCCGCCACCGGCCGGGTGCCGAGATCACCACCGTGTCGGTGTGGATCCTCGCCGGATCCCGCGACGAAACCTCACCTGGCACCGCCCACCTGTTCGAACACCTGGTCATGCAGGCGGTGCCGCCCGGCCGGAAGATGCGGGTCATCGACGAGATCGAGTCGTACGGTGGCGAGGGCAACGCGACCACCGCCCGCGACTACGTCGTCCTGTACGCGCGGGTACCGACAGTGGACGCGCTGACCGTACTGGACCTGCTCGCCGAGGCCGCGACGGCCACCGAGTTCGCCCCGGTCCTCGTCGAGGCCGAACGTCGGGTGGTCCTTGAGGAGCTGCGGCTGGCTGAAGCCGACCCCACCGACATCGTCCACGACGTGTTCTTCACCGCCGTGTACGGCGACCACCCGATCGGCCGGCCGGTCGGCGGCAGCCCCGCCGACGCGCTCCGGCTCACCGCCGCCGAGGTCACCGCCTGGTCCCGCCGCCACGTCCGGGCCGGACGAATCGCCGTCGTGGTCACCGGCGGTGTCACCCCCGCCGCCGTGACCGCCGCGACGGCGCGAAGCGCCCTCGCCGGCCTGTCCGTAACGCACCAGAGCGCCCGCGCCGACCGGCCCGCGGCCGAGCCGTCCCCGCTCCCCATCCCGTTGCCGGCCATGGCTCCCGGCGTACGGTCCCGGCGGCGGGATCATCCGCTGCCCGGCGACACCGCGGCCGTGGTGCTCGGCGGACCCGCGTTTTCCCTGGCCGACCCGCGGCTCGCCGCCGCCGAGGTGGTGATGGAACTGTTCGCCGGGGGCAACACGTCCGTCCTCGTCGAGCAGCTGCGTACCAATCTGGGGCTGTCCTACGACATCTGGGGCGACCTCAGCGGTTACCACGACACCGGCGTCTGGCGGATCGCGATCACCACCGCCGTCGAGCACCGTGACGAGGTGGCCGGGCTCGCCGCCGACCTCGTACGGTCAGCGGTGGCGGACGGCTGGAGCGACGCCCGCGTGGCTGTGGCCCGACGACGCGCTGCCGGGCTGGTCCGGCTCGATGCCGAGACTTCCCTCGACGAGACTCTCCTGCTGGGCCGGCACGCTCTGCTGGGCGGCAGCGTCGACTGGTCGGTGGCCGAATACGCCGACCGGATCGCGGCTGCCACCCCACAGCAGGTCCACGACGCCGCCGTGTCCATGGCGGACCAGCTGGTGGTGGCGACCGCTGGCGGGTGAAAGCCCGCAGCGGCCCACCCGGCAGACCACCTACCGATTGAAGGGAGGGAAAGGGTGAACCGGAACATGAAGTTCGGCCGCAGGCCGCGGGTGAAAAAGAAGACGACCACCCGCAAGTAACCATCCCTTGCCGGCCGCACACCCGCTCGCTGATCCGCCAACCGACGGATCACCCGGCGCTCACCCGGGAAGGAGGCCAGGATGAACCGCCAAGCTGTCCACACACGGCGCCCGGTCGTGAAAAAGAAGAAGCGTTGACCTGAAACAGACGACGGGTGCGGCAACCGGCAGCTCCGGGGCCGCACCCGGCACCACACCGCCGCGAAGGAGCCTCCGCGTGAGTGAAGCAGTCGACTGGGAGCGTACGGTCTTCATGCTGCTCGCCCCCGATGCCCTCGCCCGCCACCTCGGCGGACAGATCGTGGACCGGGTGGTCGCCCAGGGGTTCCAACCGGTGGCGTGGCGGGTGCTGTGGCACCGGCCGGCCAACCTGGACGCGTTCCACGAACGCAACATCACCCAGGTGTGGAAGGCGTACCTCTACCGTCTCGTCGACCAGCTCTTCGACTTCGGCCCGACGGTGGCGCTCCTGGTCCGCGACGTCCGGCCCGATCCGCGACACCCCAGCCACGCACGGCTGCGCCTGGCCAAAGGGGCGAGCGATCCCGCTGACGCGAGCCCGGGCACGATCCGTGCCGACCTCGGCTCCATCAACGTCATGCTGGCCCTGATGCACAGCTCCGACACCCCTGCCGACTCCCAGCGGGAGAGCGCGGTCTTCACCGACGGCGGGTTCGACAGCGGAGCCGGCGACGGGCCTGGGGGGTACGACGGCGGCGACCCGGCCGACCTGCGTACCCTGCTCGATCTGCTCAGCCGGAGCGCTCCCGCCGAGCGCCGGGGATATCCGCAGGTCCTGGCCGGTCTGCGCGCCCGGGTCCTCGCCTCGGCCTGGCCGGAGCTGTCCGATTCCGCCCGCCGCAGCGCGGCCGACCTGCTGGCTGGTGACCTCAGCGGTCTCGCCGCCGCCGGAGCCGGCGAGAAGGCCGCCGGGCTGCTGGCCGGCGGGCATCCACTCGCGCCGATCCTGGCCGCCGAGTTCACCCCCGACCGGCCAGGGCCCGACCCGGCCCGGGTGCAGGACCTCCTCGCGGTCCACGGCACCCGGCTCGACCCGTGGGAACGCCTGGTGCTCGCCACTTCACGGCGGTTTGCGCCGCGCCGGTGACGCCGACGCCGGGATCAGTACGTTTCGCTGTCCAGGGATCAGGGCGGTCGCCGATGCGGCGGCCCGCGCCGTGGCCATCAGCTCAGGATCGGTCGAGTGCAGCCAGGCCGTCAGCGGCGTACCGACACATCCCCGGTCCTGTTTGGCCCGCGCCGCGCCCTGTCCGTAGCCGATCCGGCGGACGCCCTGCGCCGAGGCCAGCGGGACCGCCCCGTAGAACGCCGTGCCGAAGTACGCGAACCGCGACCGGCGGTCGGTGTAGTCGTAGCCGAGGGCCAGACACTGCCACCCGTCACCGAACGGCGCGAACAGCGCGAACCCGACGACGGCGTCCCCGGCGTCGGCGAGGACCACCTGGGCGCGGCCGTCGGCGACGTCGTGCAGCAGCGACTCCAGCCGGCCGCGCTCGGCCACCTCGTCGCAGCCGCCCCGGTACTTGCTGACCAACTGGCCGCGTAGCCGGGCCAGCACCGGTACGACCGGGGGGATCGCATCGGCGGGCAGATGACGCAGCCGTACGCCGTTTGCGGTGAGCCGGGCCAGCTCCCGCCCTGCTTCCGCTGCCCGTTTGCGGGGCAGCGCCGCCAGATAGGCGTCGAACCCGCCGCTGGGTACCGGAAGCTCCCAGGTCAGTGACAGTGGCATCGCCACGAACCCGGCTGCGGACAGGGCACCGGTCAGTGCCGCCGCCTCCGGCCTGGTGTAGAGAAACGCCACCGTCGCGATGCCGGCGTCCGCAGCCCAGTCCAGGATGCCGTCGACGGCGACCGCGAGCGCGGCCGGGCTGGTCGCCGCCGGCCCGACGGGGAGACATTCGTAGCCGGGCAGCATCACCAGCAGGTTCGGTGTCCAGCGGGACGGCTCGGGCGCGGCCCGCCTCGACAACTCGGCCCGTGCGGCCCGTGACGCCTCGGTCAGCGGCAGCGCAGGAGCCTCACTGACCAGTACGTGGTGCAGGTCGAACACTTCACCGGGCCGGGGGACGGGCTGCACGGTCGCGTGCAGGGCCAGGCACGCCGCGTCGCCTTGTTCGACGACGAAGGTGAGCGTACGCCCGCCGAGCCGGCCCGCCATCGCGCGCAGCCAGCCCGGTGTGGTCAGCATCGGCCCGCCGGCGGCCAGCCGCTCCCACTGCGGGGCGATGCCCGGATGCACGCGCAGCCGGTAGCTCACAGTCGCATCACGTAGGCGTCGAGCCGGCGGGCGGTCAGCCCGTGCCGACGCTTGAAGACGTCGTTGCTGCGCCCACCCTCCAGGATCGGGCGGCCCAGCCGCAGCGCCAGCCGGACCGACTCGGTGAACAGCGCCGCGTACGGGCTGGCGTTGCCGTCGACACGGTATTCGACACCGCAGGTCCAGGTGTGGAAACGGCGCTGGTCGGTCAGGCACACCCCGGCCGCTACGAGCGTGCCCCGTTGACGGATGCGGAGCACGTGCGCGGCCGGGCCGAGGGCGGTGACGAACCGGGTGAACGTCGCGGTTGGGTAGAAACCGGCGTTGCCGAAGCGGGCGGCGGTCCGGTCGCACAGCTCGGCGATCTCGACCAGGTCCGCACCGTCCGGTGTGGTCACGTCGCAGACGAAACCGGCGTCCGCCGCCCGGCGCTCGTTGCGGCGCAGGTTGGCCCGGGGCCGGGGAGCCAGTCGGGCAAGGTAGTCCTCGTACGAGGTGAGGCCGGTCAGGTCGGTGGAGTAGCGGTCCACCAGATGCCGCCCGGTCAGCCCGACGGCGGTGAGCGCGGCCGCTGTCGGGCCTGTCGAGTCCACATTGACCAACCCGTACCAGCGGGCCCTCCAGTCGTCGGCGAGCCGGCGCAGGGTGTCCAGCAGTTCGGTGACCACGTCGGTGCGGGTGACCGCGCCGAGCAGTCGGGTGTCGTAGCAGTGCCAGACGTGGCTGAGCAACGCGCTGTCCCGTTCAATGCCGGGATGTAGACGCCGGAGCCCGCCGATCGGGTCGGCGAACCGGTGCAGCGCGACCGGTAGGACGGCGACGGGCCGCCCGGCTGGCTCCCGGGCCACCAGGTATCCGAGCCGCTCCAGCGGCGCGAGCGGCGCATCGTGGTACGCCGACAGGTAGCCGTCCTGATAAAAGATCGGTGTGTCACCGTTGCCGGCGACCGCATCCCACCCGGCCCGTGACGCCGCCCGTGGGTCGTCGTAGTGGTCGACGACGATGGTACGGCCCATGATCGCACTGTACCGGACACCGGCGGGCATCTATGGTTGCACAATGGCGTCAGTCTATTACCACACGAAGGTCGGCACGACCGAGGAATTGGCTGCGACGGCGGGGCAGCCTCTGGTCGACGTGTTACGCCGCAACGGCATCCCGGTCAACTCCGTGTTGAGCTGGCGCGATGGGCAGGTGGTGTCGGAGGACACCACGGTTGTCGGCGCCGACGACATCATCGAAGTCCGGCAGGTCCGGCATTACGATCTGAATGTGATGCGCCGCCCGAAACGGCAGGTCTACGGTGTACCCAACCCGGTTTACACCAAGAGCATCGTTTTCGACGACAAGGGCGCCATCGAGGTCCGGGGCGAGCAGTTCGACGCTGCCGCCTTCATCCAGTACGTCGAGGAAGCCTTCGTCGACAGTGTCCTGTCCCGGGAGGTGATGCGCGACGGTGACCACGTGATCGTCGGGCTGTCCGGCGGGCGGGACAGCGTCGCCTACCTGACCCTGCTGGAGCGGACCAGGGACCGGCTGCCGCCACTGAACATGACGGCCGTGACCATCACCGGCCTGCCCGACTGGGAGGAACCGGCGACGTTCGCCGCCGCCCGTGCCTCCGGCGAACGGCTCGGAATCGAGCAGGTCATCGTCACCGCGGCGGACGTGGAGCGGGTGTTCCGGCTACGCGGCACGTTCGTCGACTCGATGAACGAGATCGTCAGCGACGAGGGCAGCCACCTGACAATGGTCATCGGCCACCAGGTGCTGCGGCGGATGCTGGAGGAGGAGGCACACGCGCGCGGCGCCGGGGTGGTGGCGTTCGGCTTCAACGCCGACGACCTGCTGGCCAGCATGGTCACCTGGATGACCAGCGGATTCCGGATGGGTGGCATCCCGACCCGGCAGATCGGCGGCCTGCGGTACATCTTCCCGCTGTACCGGATCACCAAGAAGGAACTGACGCTGTACCTGGAGCTGGTCGCGCCGGAACTGAACCGACAGGGCACCCCGGGGCGGTTCACCACCGGGCCCGACGAGCGGTCCCTGGCGTACGGAATGACCGACCATCTGCTCGACCTGTGGCCGGGCATCGACTACTACATGTTCTCCGCGTTCGAGAACATGCAGCGCTACATGTTCCCCTTCATGGAGGCGACCTGCCGCGTCTGCGGCGGGGTTTACCTGCAGCAGGAAGGTGTCGCCAACGCACCGGACCTCTGCGACGTCTGCGACTTCTTCGCCCGTCGCGAACTCACCACCGTGTCCTGACCGGCATGCCGCCGACCCCGTGGTACGAGCGCTACTTCACGGCTGACTACTGGACGTTCGCCGACGACGAGTACACGGCCGAACGCACCGCCGCCGAGGTCGCCTACCTGGCGGACGTCCTGGCCACCCACGCCCCCGGCCGGCGGGTGGTCGACCTGGGCTGCGGGGTCGGCCGGCACGCCGTCGGTCTGGCCCGCAGGGGCTTCGACGTCATCGGGGTGGACGTGTCCGGGTACGCGCTGCGGCGGGCCGCGAGCGCCGCCGACGCCGCCGGTGTCACCCTCGACCTGCGCCGGGCGGACCTGCTCGGTGCGCAGCCACCCGGGTGGGGGCTGCCCGACGTCGACGCGGCCATCTGCGTACAGGCGTTCGGCTGGGGGACCGACGCCGATCAACTCCGGCTGCTGCGCGCGGTACGCCGCCTGCTGCCCGCCGACGGTCTGCTCGTCCTCGACCATTCCAATGTGCTCGCCATCGCCCGGCACTACCGGGACGAGGCCCGCGCGGACATCGGCGGCACCAGGTTCCACTTTCAGCGCCGCTACGACCCGGCCACCGGACGCAGCAGCGGCCGGGTCGACATCCGCCGGCCCGACGGCACCACCGCCGTCCTCCCCGACGACGTCCGGCTCTACCACCCGACCGAGGTGGCCACCTTGCTGACCCGCGCCGGGTTCGCCGTGGCCCGGACCGACGCGGACTTCACCGCAGGTGCCACGCTGACCATGGACACCCGCTACGTCCAGTTCGTCGCCAGTCCGGCACCGGTGGTGGCCTCGGCGCTGGACGGCCACCGTACGCCAACGCCACCAGACCCGTCACCTGCCAACGACCACGTACCGGAGCCGCTCGACCTGCGCGCCGCCCCCGACGAGGCCGGACCGGTCGAACCCGCGCTGGCCGCCGCGTGGGAGTCGCTGCCCGCCGGGCCGGCCGCGATCCAGCGGGCACGCCGCTACGACCTGGCCGACCCGTACGCGGCGCAGCGGCTCGCGCCCCTCGTCGCCGGGTATCTGCGCTGGCCGCAGGGCCGGCAGCTGCCGCCCGAACGGGTCACCGCCGGCGCCGGTGCCACCGGCCTGCTGCACGCGCTGGCCCGGCTCGGCGACGGCGGCACCGTCCTGGTCGACGTGGCCGGCCATCCGGAGTTGCCCGGCGCCACCGGCGGCCAGGTCCGGGCCACGTCGCTGCGCGACCCGTCGGACGCGGTGGCCGCCGTGACCCAGCACCGACCGGTGCTGACCGTCGTCGACCGGCCCGGCCTGCTCGGCCCGATCTGGACCGGGGACCAGCTGCGCCGGGTCGCGCAGGCCTGCGCAACGGTCGGCAGTGTGCTGGTCGTCGACGAGACGCTCGGTGCCTACCTGCCGCCCGACCAGAGCGCCGCCCCGCTCACCGACGAACTGCCCGGCACCGTGGTCATCCGCAGCATGTCCAAGGGGTTCTGCGCCGGCGGGCTGCGGGTCGGATACGCCATCGCCTCCCCGGACCTGGCCGACGTCGTCCGGCAGGTGGCGCCACCGCTGGCGGTCAGCGCACTCGCCCTGGACCTGGCGGCCGCGCTGCTCACCCAGCAAGATCCGCTGGCCGCACTGCGGGACCGGATCGCGCAGGTGAAGCCGTACGTCGAGGAGCAGCTGATCGCTGCCGGTCTCACTCCACTGCCGACCGATCCCCGGCTGCCGTGGCTGGTCCTGCCCGGTGACGATGAGGTACGCCGGATCCTGGCCGCCCGAGGTGTGCTCGCCAAGCAGGTGCCGTCGCTGGCACCCGGTGGCCCACCGGGCGCGCTGCTGCGGCTGTCGGTTCCGCTGTCCGAGGCCCGCCTGGCCGCGTTCACCGCCGCCTTCCCCGCCCCGACAGCCGCCGTTGCCGGCTCCGCCGCCGGCGGACCTGCCCCGACGGACCGCCGATGAGACTGTCCCAGCTGGTCGCGGCGGTGCACGACGGCATCGACGTCGACGCCGCCATGGCCGACGTCGCCGAGGTCGCCCAGCACGACCGCTACCAGGCCTCGGCCGGGATTCACGCCGCGGCCGGGTACGTCGCACAGCGGGCGGTGGACGCCGGCCTGCGCGACGTCACCGTGCACACGTTCCCGGCAGACGGGGCCCGGCGGTGGTGGACCTACCAGGCCCCGATGTCGTGGACACCGGTGCGGGCCAGCCTCCGGCACGGCGGCGAGACGCTGATCGACTACCCGGCACAGCCGTACACCCTCGCGGCGTACTCGGCACCGACCCGCGCCGGCGGCGTCGGCGTACCACTGCTGAGCTGGTCGGCGATGTGCGCCGGCGCCGACCCGACCGGCGCGCTCGTGCTGCTGGACGACGTCCGCGTACCGTTTCCGGAATGCGCCCGGCGGGCGGCGGCCGGCGGCGCCGTCGCGGTCGCCGCAGACCCGCTCAGCGCCCGGACCGACCGGCTCGCCGACCAGGTCGGCCGGCTGGAACTGCTGCCCGGTGCGGTGTTGGCCGGCTTCAGTCTCACCGCCGCGCAACTCGCCAGGCTCAGCGCGGCCGCCGACCGGGGCGAGGCGGTCACCGTCGAGGTGGCGGTGGCCGGGTCGACGGCCACCATGCCGGTGGTGACCGGCGTGCTGCCGGGCGACGGCAGTGGCGACGAGTTCCTGCTCTCGGCGCACCTGTGCCACCCCCGGCCCAGCGCCAACGACAACGCCTCCGGCGTCGCCGCGCTGCTCGCGACCGCCCGGCTGCTCGGTGCCCGGCCCGCCGGCGGACCGGATCTGCGTTTCCTGTGGGCACCGGAGTTCGTCGGTGTCGCCGCGTACCTGCACGATCTCGTGGGCGGCGGTGCCGTGGCGCGGCCCAGCCTGGCGGTCAACGTGGACATGGCCGGGCAGGACCCGTACCGCTGCGGCAGCTCGCTGGTGATCGAGCGGGGGCCGGACGACGTACCGTCGTTTCTGCCCGCCCTGGCCGGACGCTGCGCCGACCTGATGCCGGCACGGGCCCGGTCCTACAGCGGCGCGTTGGCGTGCGAACCGGGGCAGACGGTCACCGCGCCGTTCTCCGGGGGTTCCGACCACGCGCTCGTCTCGGACGCGCCGACCGGGTGCCCGACGGTGTCCTTCGGGCACTGGCCGGACCGCACCAACCACACCTCGGCCGACACACTGGACATGGTCGACCCGGCCGAGCTGCGTCGCACCGTCACCGTGGCGGCGTCGACCGTGGCGGCGGTACGCGGACGGGCGGACCCGGCGTTGGCCGCCGACGTCGCCGACGCGTGTGCCGGCTGGGCCGCCGGGCACATCCTGGCGGCGCTGCCCGGCCGGCAGCGTCCGCCGGCACCGTACCCGTACCGTGACGACGGCAGCCCGGTGCTGGACCCGGCCAGCGACGCCGCGTCGGTCCGGCGGGTGGCGCACCGCAGCGAGATCGTCGGCAGGTGCGTCAGCACGCTGACGTACGCCGGGGTGCCGGCCGGGGAGATCGTCCGTACGGCGCGCTGGCTGGCCGACGTGTCCGCCACCGCTGCCGACCGCGCGCTGTGCGCCGAGCCGTCGGCCGACGACGAGGCAGCGGGTACGGTGCTGGCCCGCGCCGCGCTCGGCCCGGTCAATCCCCGGACGCTGGCCGCCACCGACGCTGACCGCGCCTGGCTCGCCGAACGCCTGGCTGAGGATCGGGGCGGCAGCCACGCCCGCGTACTCACGCTGTTGCGAGCTGTCGACGGTCGGCGTGGCCGCCGCAGCGCGGCCTGGTGGGCGGCGCTGGCCGGCGAACTCCCCATCTCGGTGGCGTTCGCCGACCGGGTCTTCGACATGCTGCACCGGGCCGGCTGGGTCGTCCCGGTGCCCGATCCTGAGGATCTCGACGCGGCTGAGGAGATCGATGCGACCCGTCATCCTGCGTGACCGCAACATGCGGCTGCTCCTTGCCGGTCAGGCGTTCAACATGTTCGGCAGCACGATGATGGTCATCGTGTTGGCGATCTGGATGAAGGACCTCACCGGATCCACCAGCGCCGCCGGCCTGGTCTTCCTGCTCATGGCGATCGCCGTACTGCTGTCGCCGTTGACCGGCCTGCTGGTGGACCGGCTGCCGCGCCGGTGGCTGATGACGGTCAACGACGGGACGATGGCGGTCCTGATCCTGGCACTGCTGACAGTGGACGGCACGGCCGACCTGTGGCTGGTGTACGTCGTCACCTTCCTGTACGGCTGCTCCGGGCAGATCTACCGGGCCTCCCGTGGCGGACTGCTGCACTCGATGCTGCCCGACGACAGCCTCGGCAACGCCAACGGCGTACTCAGCAGTCTCAGTCAGGGGATGCGGGTGATCGGGCCGGTCGTCGGGGCCGCGCTCTACACCACCAGCGGTATAGAGGCGGTCATCCTGGTGGACGCCGCGACGTTCGCTCTGTCCGTCGTGTCGCTGGTGCTGCTGCGCCGGCCTCGGGATCTGGTCCGGTCGGCCGACGACACGCAGCGGGGCTCGCTCGCGACCGAGGTCGCCGCCGGGGCCCGGCACGTGGCCCACCATCCGGTCATCCGGCGGATCGTCGTCGCCAGCGCGGTCGCGTTCGGCGGTGCCGGCATGATCAACGTGGCTCTGTTCTCCCTCGTCAGCGACGGGCTGCAGCGTCCGACCGCCATCATCGGGATCCTCGGTGGAGTCCAGGGCGCCGGCAGCGTCGTCGCCGGTCTCCTGGTCGGGCCCGCGATGCGGCGCTACGGCGAGTACACCGTCGCCTGCGCCGGCTTCCTGCTCAACGGGGTCGGACTGGCGGCGGCCAGCACCGCCACCCTGACCGGGGTCGCCGCCGGGGCGGTCCTGGTCGGGTTGGGGTTGCCGCTGATCCTCGTCGCCGAGGTGACCCTGGTGCAGCGGCGCACCTCCGCCGAGCTGCAGGGCCGCGCGATCGTCGCGTCTGAGGCGATCATCAATACGCCGTACGCCGTATGCATCGGTGTCGGCACCCTGGTCGTCGGCACAGTCGGATACCGGCCGATCTACTTCGCGGTCGCCGCAGTCTTCATCCTGGTGGGGGCCGCGCTGTTGCCGTTCCGGGCCCAGACGCGCCCGCAGCGGCCGGCTGACGTCTCGCCCGTCGGCACCGCCTCCTAGCGGTCCCGTGTCCTGGCGGCCGCGTGTCCTGGCGGCACGGCAGTCTCAGCGGCCCCGCCAGATCGCCAGCGGTACCACCGTCTCGTCGGCCGAGTCGGCACCGTGCTCCCAGCTCAGGCTGGTGTCCGGCACGGGGAAGCGTTCGTCTGCGGCGATCGCAATCACCGGGCCTACCCGGTCCCGCAGTGCTTCGTCGGTGGCTACGATCCGAGCCGAGGAGCCGAGTGCCGCAGCGAGTCGGCCGCCAACCTCGCCTTCGTCGCCGGGGGCCGGGTACAGCCACCGGACCCGGCCCGCCCCGCCGGCCGGGAGCAACCGCCGTGCCGGATCGTCCAGAGCAGACCATGCCCGCACCAGGTTTTCGTCTGGAGCGCACCGGACCTGGCCGTGGTCCGAGTGGCCGATGACCGTCCAGCCGGCCTGCGCCCACCGGGCTGCCCGGCTGCCCAGCTCGGCCATGGCCGTCACGGCTCGTTCGTCGTAGCCGTGGCGGTGCAGGTAGTCGTCGAGGTTGACGTAGGTCCACAGGAGCATCGGCTGCCGCCGCACGCCGCCGGCCTGCCCGCGGGCCTGCCCGCCAATCTGCTCGTCGACTTCCTTCATGGCGGCGTCGACCAGCAACGCGGGGTCGCGGGCATGCCGGGTGAGCATCTCCGCCGGCGCAGCCGGGACGACGGTCGCGCCCCGGAGCAGCGCCTGCGCCCACGGGCCGGGTAGGTGGGCGATCTCCCGGGCCACCGCCCGGCACTGCACGCCGTCGGCCACCGCGCGGTCGAAGATAGTCGGGTGGCCGATCACGAGTCCGGGGTCGCCGCCCGGGTCGGCTGGTCCCTGCGCCAACACCCGGCCGGTGACGGCGTACACCAGGCAGCCACGGCCGGGGACGCGGTAAACCATCCCGGGTACGCCGTGCTGCGCCGGCCCGACTCCGGTCATGGCGGTCAGCCACGCGGTCGTCGATGTGCTCGGGAACGTGCTGGCCAGCGAGGTCAGCTCGGCGGTCCGCCAGCCTGCTGCCAGCGCCGCGTCGTATGACAACCCGTCGACGGCAAGCATGATCACCCCACGGCGCGCCCGCGACAGTTCTGCCAGGGCGACGTCGGGAATGTCCGCCAGTGAGGTGTACGGAGCCGACGGCACAGGATTCCCTCCTCCTTCCCGGCATTGTGGATCACCGACGCCACCGCCACCGCCAGGGCTGACCGGCACCGACGCCACCATGTGAGGCTGAGATACCTTATCCGCCGGTTGAAAGGTATCTCAGCCTCACATGATCTTGATGATCCCGGCTTGGTGGGTGTCGAGGGGGTGCGAGGGCCGGTCAAGGTGAGCCGTGCAGGACGACCCGGTAGCCGAGTTGCTGGCCGTAGGTCATCAGTGGGCGCAGGGTAGGGACCAGTTCGGTCGCCTCGGTGGACCAGTGGTGTCCCCGGTTGCCGTCGAGTCGGCGGTGACGGGCCGATGTCGTGTGCCGTTGTTGGTGCAGTTCGCGTCGCAGGTGGTGCAGCCGCTTTGAGGCGGTGGATCGGCCGGAGTGCCAGTCGAGCCAGCGTAGCCACCAGTCACGGATCATCTCGATGATCATTTCTCTCCCCTTGATCAATTGATCGACTTGGTCGATGGTCAGGTTTCTGCGCGCCGGGGCAGTCGGTAGAGTCCGTGGCGTTGGACGAAGATCTCCCGCCGTTCGGCGGCGTTGCCGTGACGGTCGATCACGTATCCGGTCAGCCAGATCCACCCGTCGTACGTCCACTTGCGGTCGACGGCGATGACCCGGAGTCGGATGGCGCGGCCGTCGGCGAACTGGACGCTGGCTTGCCGGCCGATGATCAGCACGTCGCCGGGTTTCGGCTCGGGCGTGGCGAGTAGTCGGCTATTCACCGGGTCGATCGGCTATCGGGTAGGTCGTACGCCCGCAGTCCGGGCACCACCTGGACTTGACCTTGAACGACCACAACCCGGCACAGAAGCCCAGCAGCGCCGCGCTGAACAACGCCCCGATTTCCACCATCGGCATCCCTTCCAACTGAACCGTCGCCGCAATTCTGATCATGAAAAATTCGTCATCCGGATTTGTTCTCCACCCTGGACTTCCGGGTGCTGTCGGAGCAAGATGCCGTGAGGGCCACGGAAAGCAGGCGGCAGCGGCCCGGTAGCCAGTGGACAAAGTCGAGCGAACTGGGGGATGTGAAGACCTATGTCTGCGAGTGAGTATCTGGTATTAGTACTGCAACGGCGGGTCGTGACTTATGGCGGTTCGGATCGTTTGCGGTAGTGGGAGGCTTTCGCTTGAGCTTGCCGACGGCGGCGCCAGGTTGACCAGTGCAGCACGTGATCAGCTGCGGTACGCCCGATGAGGACGAGGTAGGCGAACAGACGGCGGACCTCGTTGCTGCTCAGCGGGATCAGGCCGCGCTCGCTTGGGGTGGTGCCCCCTTTGCGGCCTCGGCGGCGCGGGTGACGACGAGGAACGCGGCGGCGGCCATCGCGAGGGTGATGTGGGCGTACCAGGCGTCGTAGCGGCGGACCTGGTACTGGTCCAGGCCGACCTCGTTCTTCGCAGTCTGGAACGACTCCTCCACCGACCAGCGACCGCCGGCGACCCACACCAACTCACGCAGTCGGGTGCCGCGTCGGCCGAAGCAGACGTAGTAGGCGATCTCGCCAGGGTCGCTGATCGAGCGTCGGGCGAGGACCCAGCCGCAGCGGCCGTGGGCGAAGGTGCGCCGGATCGGTACCCGGGCCCAGTCGTAGCGGCGTGGCCCGCGCGCGCCATCGCCGCACGACAGACGCTGCCACGCGCCCGCACGCACCCTCGCGACCAGCTCATCGACACGCAGGGTGGTGTGCAGTCCGGAGGGCACCTCGTCGTCACAGCGGGTGGCCATCACATAGGCGATGTCCTGATCCTCCAGCCAGCCCCGCAGGCCCGGGTTCTGCCCGTAGGCCTCGTCCGCCGTGAACCACGAGAACGGCACCCGCGCCTCGATCGCCCGCTCCACCATGGCCTGTGCCTGCTGCGGCTTCGTGGCGAACCCCACCTCTTCCGGGATCGCCGCCGCCCGGCACCGGTCCCGGTCATCGGTCCACGACTTCGGCAGGTACAACTCCCGGTCGATCAACGCCCGACCCCGCGCCGTGGCGTAGCACAGGAACGTGCCGATCTGACAGTTCTCGGTCTTGCCCGCCGTGCCCGAGTACTGCCTCTGGACTCCCGCCGAGGCGCGGCCCTTCTTGATGAACCCGGTCTCATCGGCGACAAGCACCCCGGCCGGATCGCCGATCCGCTCCACGACGTAGTCGCGCACGTCATCGCGGACCGCGTCCCGGTCCCACGCCGCGCTGCACAGCATGCCCTGCAACCCGTCCGGCGACACATGCCCAGCCTGCTCCGCGAGAGTCCACCCGTTCCGCCGCTCCAACGGCGCCAACAGCCCCCGCACATACGCCCACGCCCGCCGCCGGGGCTCCACCCGCTCAAACCGATGCGCGAACCGGAAGAACAACTCCTCCAACCCGGCATCCCACGACCCGACCACCTGCGCATCCACCACAGCCAACCAACGAACGATCAGCAGCCGAAGCAACGACCCGCCGTTGCAGTACTAGTGGGAGCAGGCCACGGCCAGGACGTAGCCCAGTCGCAGCCCACGGAGCTGGGCTGCCAGGCGCGGATCGCTGCCGTAGGCCTCGTCGCCGGCCACCCATCGACACAGCAGTCCGGCGGTGACCGCGGTGGTGATCATCCGGGACGCCAGTTGCGGCTTCGTGGCGAACCGGACCTGCTCGGGGACGCCAGCCCGCGTCCGGCGTTCGGGGTCGTCGCACCAGGACTTCGGCAGGTAGAGCGCGGTGTCGAGTAACGCGTGAGCGGTGTCGGTGGCGTAGACGAGGTGCACGGCGAGCTGACAGTTCTCGATCTTCCCGGCCGTGCCTGAGTACTGCCGCTGGACACCAACGGTGTGCCGGCCCTTCTTCAGGTCCCCCGTCTCGTCGATGACCAGCACCGCCTCGGTATCACCGAGGTGCTCACCGACGAACTCGCGGACATCCGCCCGAACGGCGGCGTCGTCCCAGCGCACCCTGGTCAGCAGATCCTGCATCCCGTCCGGGCTGGTGTCCCCGGCATGCTCAGCGATCGTCCAACAGTTCTTCGACGGTAACGGCGCCAGCAGGCCCCGGACGAAGTCACGCACCCGACGGCGAGGCTCCGGCCTGCGGAAACGACGCCCGATCGTCACCATCAGGTCGTCGAACAACACCTGCCACAAGCGGGCGTCTACCCTGTATCCCGCAGCCACCGCCGCGTCATGGTCAGTCCACACAACCGCCCATGATCGACGGTGGCTGCACCCGTTCCCGCACCGCACCGCACTGCAGCTCAGCCAAGGTCAACATCCCCGGCTGGAGTACTAGGAGCGGGGCCTCGACGAGAACAGCCGGACGTGGGCTGCGGGAACTGTCGCAAGTCGGTGAGACGATGCTCAGTTAGTCAGCTCGGTGGGGCGCGAACCGGCCTCCGGTCGCCCGCAGTCCCAGCCGAGGTCGCGGGAGAGGGTGATGCCCTGTTGAACGAGTACCGCCGGTCCACCTCGCCCATGCTGGCCTTCAACTTCCTGCCGGTCGTGTTCTCGGCCGACCGGTTTGACGGCGGGCTGGTTGAGTTCGAGTCGCCGGAGCGGCTCCGCGACCTTCAGCAGAAGCTGGTTGGCACCCACGTGGTCACCAGGACGAGGGACGGGATCGCCTGCATCCCCCTCACCGCCGGAGCCGATCTACACGGCGAGCCGACCTCGTTCGCCACCCGGGACCACCGAAGTCTGACGATGCGCCTGGTTCAGGAGGCCCTCACCCGAGCGGTGCTGGGCTGGGGTTACAAGCTGCGCCGCCGCTATCCGCCGGAGTTCGTGTCGCGGCTCAAGGGCAGGGACCTTCTCGAGCCGTCGGTCCGGGGCCGGCGCCAGGAGGACTTGGCGAAGCTGCACGTCTTCCCGCAGTTCCGCCTGGACGCGCGGGTCTGCGGCCCGTCGGACCGGCCTGGGATCATCGTCGGGGTGAAGACCCGCTACGAGATCGACATGACGGTCGCCGACCTGATCCAGCGCGGCGTCAAGGTCACCGGTTTCGACATTATGCGTCTCGACGACACGGTCAAGACCGATCCGCAGATGGACGCCCACTCGGTCCGCCGCAACGCCGGCTGGATCGAGCGTGTCGAGAGTGGTCTCCTGATCTTGCGCGACGCCCCTGGTCTGAGCCGCGTCCACGCCGACCAGGCGTGGTTGGCCAGCCGCCGCGGCGCCTTCAACGACGTCATCGTCGCCCTAGCGGGCGCCGACGGGACACGGATCGCCAAGGAGCTTGAGAAGGCCACCTTCGACTTGCTCGGCGCCTTCGGCCGGTACGACAAGACGATTGAGATCGGCAAACGGCTGACCAGGAAGCCGATGGAGATCGCCAGTGGGCTGTCGATCACGATCGAGGTGCCGGTCGGGTCGAGCACGGGTCGCACCGCGAACTGGAGCCGGTACAAGACGCCGACCTTCCGGTTCGATCAGGCAGGCGACAAGAACCACCCGTCGTCCCCTGACAAGGGCCTGGACCAGTACGGCCCGTTCGACGTGGAGTTCTTCGCCAAGAAGAAGCCGAGGATCGCCATCGTCACGCCCCGCGTCCACAAGGGCGTTGTGGAGAACTTCATGACCAGGTTTCTCTACGGAGTGCAGGGCGAGAAGGTTTTCAGTCAGGGCTTCATCCGCAAGTACCACCTCTCCGGATGCGACCTGGCCATGCACACGTTCGACGGCGGCCCCACCGACGCAGCGGCGTACCGGCAGGCGTGCAAGGACGCGCTGCGCGACGGCAACGTGGACCTGGCCATCGTGATCACCAGCGAGGCGCAGAGGCACCTAGCCGGCAACGACAGCCCGTACCTGGTGGCCAAGTCCACCTTCATGGGTCAGGGGGTGCCCGTGCAGGAGGTCCGGATCGAGACGGTCCGGCAAAGCAAGATCGCCTACCCGCTCAACAGCATGGCGCTGGCCTGCTACGCCAAGCTCGGTGGCATCCCGTTCGTGATCGCCGCGCCCCGCGCCCTCGCCCACGAACTCGTCATCGGCATCGGCAGCGCCCATGTCAAGGCCGATGCCTCCAACGACGTCGAGCGGATCGTCGGGATCACCACCGTCTTTAGCTCCGACGGCAACTACCTGCTGTCCAACACGTCCCGCGACGTCGACTACGCCGACTACCCCCAGGAACTACTGCGGTCACTGACCGAATGCATCGAGGACATCAAGGTCCGCAACGCCTGGCAGAAGGGCGACGAGCTTCGCTTAGTCTTCCACGTCTTCAAGCCGCTCAGGGACATCGAAGCCGTCGCGGTCAAGAACCTCGTCGAGCGGCTCACCGGCGAGTACGCCAAGGTCGAGTTCGCGTTCCTACATGTCAGCACCGACCACGACTGGGTCATGTTCGACCGGGCCAGCAACGGCGTCGCCAACAGCTGGGGCCCAGGCGGCGGCCCGGCCAAGGGCCACTACGTCCCCGACCGCGGCTACGCGGTGCCGATCGGACACCGGGAGATCCTCATCGCCGTGGGCGGGCCCATGGACCTCAAGAGCGCCATGCATGGGGTTCCCCGGCCGCTACTGCTCAAGCTCCACCGCGAGTCGACCTTCACCGACATCGAGTACCTGGCCCGGCAGGTCTACAGGTTCACTTTCATGTCTTGGCGCAACATGTACCCGTCCCGGATCCCGGTGACGATCTTGTATTCCGACCTGATTGCTGGCCTCCTCGGCCACCTACGCTACGTCAAGTACTGGAACCCCGACGCCATCGCCACGAAGCTGCGCTCCAGCAGGTGGTTCCTGTGACAGAAGACGCGAACCCCGCTACGAGCGCCGACACCGGCACGCTCCTCACCGCTCAACTCGGCGGCCTCGAAGAACTCGTCCTGCAGGCAAACAAGCCAGGAAACCTCGACGGACTGCTCGCCCACCACATCCTCGGCGAACGTCGCCTGAGTATCCCGTGGAGCGTCGACCCGGTGAGCGAGCGATGGCTGGCCGACAACGAGCACCGGCTCGCCCACGCGCACGGTCTTGCCGTCCTTGGCTACGGCCTCGCGTCGTTCTCCTCTACCGCCGGACAGGCCGCCCGTCAGCGTCTGACTGCGGGCCTTCCGCAGCTCATGCGCAAGAACCCCTTCCAGACCGATGGAGTGACCTTCGTCAACGACCCCGCCCAGATCGTCGGACTCGCCCTCGCTGTCACCGCCGTCCACGACGACTTACCCCAGGCGCGCACCTGGCTCGCCGGCGTGCTGCACGACACCCGCCTGCAACCCGCGACCCTGCTGCTGGGCATTTTCCACGAGCACGCCCGGCAGGTCCTCGACACCGCGCCCGTCCTCAAACCCGACATCCTCAGCACCGATGACCCGGTCGACCTCGCCGGCCTGCACTGGCTGGCTTCCGCGACCAAGAGCCTGCCCGTGAAGGACGCCGACGACCTGCGCCGCCTGCAGTCGAAGATCCTCAGCGCCATCGCCCTCGGCCAGACAGGACAGGTCTCGGCACCGCGAGCCGCCCTGCTGATGGAGGCCGCCGCGCAGATCGTGACCGCCAGCGTCGACGAACTCGTCCTCAGCCGCAACCACGTCGGAGTTCTCCTCAGCCGCTTCGAAGACGCCATGCGCCAGTGGCGCTACGACGGCGACGACCTCGACAACCCCGTCCGCTGGCCGATCACCTCCGAACGCGAAGTCCAGAACATCATCTGGATCATGCTCCGGCCCGTCTTCGACGACCTCGTGGACGAGGAGACGCTACGCAAACGAGGCCACAGCACCTACCGGGCCGACTTCGGGATCCCCTCCCTCGGACTGCTCATCGAGGTCAAGTACGCCCGCAAGGCCGCCGACTTCAAGACCTTCGAGAAAGAGATCTACGAGGACTACGTTGCATACCTCACCGGCAACGGCCCGTACCGGAAGATGGCAGTCTTCATCTACGACGAGTCCGTCTCCGTCCAGGAACATGGCACAACCCGCAAAGCCCTCCTCGACCTCCCCGACATCACCGACGTCACCATCGTCTGCCGGCCGAGCCATGTCCCGGTCCCCGCGCGGACACCTCGCAGACGCAGACGCCAAGCCAGCTCGTAGTCGGCTCTGTTCGGATCGCCTCAAGCCTCGATCCACCGACGCGGTTCGCCCTGGACAACGCACCGTCCAGGTTCTGCGCGCGCACCGCCGCCGTCAACTCGACAAGCGGACCGAGACCACCGCCGACGGCACGCCCTGGACCGACACGGGGTACGTGTTCACCCGCCCCGACGAACTGCCGATCAACCCGAACTACGCCACCCCCGGTTCTGTGAACTCGTCCACCGGTTCGGGCTGCCGCCGGTGCGACTGGACGACCTACGCCACGGTGCGGCGTCCCTGTCGCACCAGGCCGGCGCTGACCTGAAGACCCTGCAGGATCTGCTCGGGCATTCCAGCGTTGTGGTCACCGCCGACACCTAAACCAGTGTGCTACCCGAGGTGCACCGGCGCTGCGCCGACGCCACCGCCAACCTCGTTCTCGCTGCTGCCCGCCGCACCCGTAAGAAGATCAGGAACAAGGCCCGGAACAACCGGCCCACCCGCCGGCCGAAACCAGGTGCCCCGACCCCCAGTCGGACAGTTTCCGGGCGACGGTCGACGTGCCGGACCCTGCGACCCCGGTCACCAGCAACACCAACACGCACGCACTCTCTCACGCGGCGGTCGAGTGCCGCTGTCCCTGCCGGTAACCGCGGGTCGACGCGGCCCGGTGGGTGAGGCGGTGGCGGTAGCCGCCGCCCACCCGTGACGGGACGCCACCCAGGGTGGTCCGTCACCCCGAACCGTTGCTGGTCGTCCGGTCGCGGATGCCGGCGGCAGGCATTCCGCCGCTGGTGATCTCGAGCCGGTAGTGGCCGGGTCTGAAGTGGTCGGCGACCAGGTCCCGTGCGATGGTCACCAGCCAGGCACCGAGGTCTCGGCCCTGTTAGGTGAAGCCACCGATCCGCTTGAGGGCGCGGAGGAAGGTTTCCGAGGCGAGGTCCTCGGCGAGCTGCCGGTTGCCGACCCGGAAGTAGACGAACCGGATCACCGTGTCGGCGTACAGCTGGTGGATCAGCCCGAATGCCTCGGTGTCGCCTGCCTGGACCCGTTGAACGATCTCCCACACCTGTGCTGCCGGGTCCGCGTCGTCCCCGGCCGACGACGCCCCGGGGTGTGTGGCCGGGCACGGCCGGTCACGTCGGGCGGGGACGCGGGGGGCGCCGGCGTCGGTGCGGATGGCCGTGATCACGTCGTCGGCCGGCTGGTCGAGCGGGTGCGAGCCGGCCAGCGCGGCGCCGATCGAGCAGGCGCGGAGCAGGTCGTCGAACGGGTGGTCGATCGGGTGGTCGATCGGGTCGGCCGGTTCGGGCTCACCGGTGCCGCTTGTTGACGCGGGTGCGGGGTGCGGGTGGGTTAGTCCGTGCGTGTTCACCACGAGATCTCCTCCTTTCGGAGTTGTCGCCGGGCGCGGTGGATGTGACCTTCGACGGCCCGGGCCGTGGTGTCGAAGTGTTCCGCGAGTTGGTGGTACGTCAGACCGTAGGCGTGTCCGAACAGCAGCCTGCGCTGCAGATCGGACAACGCCGTGGTGTGTCTGATCTTGTCGAGGACGACTTTGGCCATGGCGGATCGGGCGGGGTCATGCTCGGAGCGCAGGGCGGCGGGGCCGGTGTCGCCGGGTGGGAGCTCGACCTCGCCGACGCCTGCGCTGGTGAGCAATCGGCGGAAGATGTTGGCGAACTCGCCCCGGCACAGGCCGGTGAAGTAGTCGTGCAGGGTCCGGTCGCGGCCAGGTTCCCAGCAGTTGCCGTCGCGGCACCGTCGGATGAACGTGGTCAGTGCCTTCGTGACCGACTCCTGGACGATGCCGTCGTGGTCGGCGTGCGCCCAGCCGTGTGGCGGGTGGAGTCGCCAGCCTCGTCGGGCGCAGTGGCCGAAGATCTGTCCGGTGCGCAGGTCGCGGCGCATCTGGGTGACGGCGGCCGCGACGAGCGCGTCGACCAGGCGGTCCCAGCGGTGTCCGCTGAACCTGTCCGCTTCGACCAGCCCACAGGTCGCGGTCGGCGGCCAGGTGTGCCTCGTGGCCGTCGTCGTCGGCCATCCCCACCTCCTTCGTCCGTCCCCGTCACTCCTACCTCTGTCCCGGAAGTGGCTCGCCCCCACACACGGTTCGCCCTGCCGCGTGGACAGCTGGTGGGTGTGGGCCGGTCGGCGGCGTCGCTGGCTGGGACCGCAGGGTGTGGGGTCGGTGGCGGTGTCGACAGATAGGTGCTGGCTTGTGTCGTCGACGCGATCGGAGTTCCCATGTTTCATCCTGTGGTGACCGTTGTCGCCTAAGCGTTCGTGGCTGTTGGTGGGCTGTTCGCGGCCGGGCTGGTCGGGGTAGTGCGGTGGGCCGACGGCGTTGACACGTCGACCATCGTGCTCAGCGCCGGCGCTGCCGCGTTGGCGGTGGTCACGCTGGGCGTCACCCTCATCGGACAGATCCAGCGTGTCTGACCCCGTCGGCGGCACCAGGGTTCCGGAATGGCCGGTGCCGCAGGGCGGCGCCGCCGCCCTGGCCAAGAACTGGCCCCGTCGAGGCTGACGGCGTCGTTGTCGGCGGACGCGGGTCGTACGGGTGGGGACAGACGGGGTCTGAACGGTCACGTTCCGTCCACGCGGTGGGGAACCGCGCGGGATGTCCGGTGACGTCGGTCGGTCGAGCCGGCGAAGCGAGTGGCGAGTAGTGTCCTGTCGGTCGTACGCCGGTCCGAAGGCTGCTGGCACGTCTGTCGATGGGCCTCCAGGACGTCCTGTGTGGTGGGAACGGCCAAAAGGTGAGTGATTAAACCACTCACTTTCATGTAATGGTCCGGCATTTAGTGGTGAGGGCGCTGCGGTCGGGAAGCGGTGGTCATAGCGTCCGGTTGACCGGTGGTCGCGGTGCCAGGGAACCGGATTCACGGGTACCGCGTCCTATCTTCGTCGCTCGACTCGACTTTGATGAATCGTGCTCGCGTATCACGAGATGATGTGGGCTGACGTGCGTCAAAGCCTGTATCGCCTCGGTGGCGGGTGAGTGTCCAGGCCTTGACCGAACCAAAATCCGCCGAGTGCAGCTAGCCGATTGCAGTTTCTGGGTTCCGCGTGCGACACTCGATCCGCACTTCCGCGTCTCACGTTCACCCCCACGTCGTGGCGCCAGTTCGTATCCGGCGTGCGGACGGGATCGCTACGCCTGCGTGATGGAGCCACCGGAGACGGATGACGGCACTGTCGACCCGTCTAGCGCGCCACCTGGACTGGCGTCCGGAGCAACGCCGGCGGGGGTCGCGCCCATGATCCATAACCATATGCGATTACATCTGGTGACTGTCTGGGCGCATCTCGACGAAGGCACAGGTCGTTCAGAGGCGTCCCCTCTCCTCGGACCGCGAGGATCCTGCCAACTACCTTCTCGTAGGTGGTTCTGTAGCATAAACACAGCTGGACGCCGCATCGCTCATAGCCGATAGGCCCATACCTCCCTGGTGACGGGCGTTCCAGTACGCGTCACATCGCATGGAGGCGAATAAGCCATCCACCTCGTGGTGGAGCGAACCTGAGCGATGAATCAACTCCCGACCACTCTCCGTCATCATCGATGCGTGAGCCCCGTTACCCACCAAGGCCTCCAGCCTGTGGCTGTGTGTCATGACTCAGTTACTTAATGCACATCAAGATCGGCTGGTGACCGTCGATCACCGCCACAGGGGTGGTGCGTAGAAGGTGTGATCATGAGGGGGCGTCAAGTCCGGAGGACGTCGACCTGCCGGGCGTGCCGTCTTTCGACTCCGGACCTCGGTGGAGGTTTCCCGTGGGCGGCCCGTACGCGTAGACGTCGCTCTCCTACCCCCCGGTGGCATCGTTCTCACGTTTTGCCCGTGGCAGACCGAGGCTTGTGTCCGCTGGGGCGGTCTCTGGGTGATGACTGGCTGAAGAAGCGGGTGGCTCGAGGGCGACATACCGGTCTTCCGGGTTGCCGTGGCGTCGACACTGCCGGACATCCCGGCTGTGGTCTATCACGGAGACCGCCGCGCGATCGTTCCGGTAGTTGCCGAGAGCGTCTCGAGGCGGTGGCGCAGTGGCGCGGCGAGCGCGGGGTTGCTTCCGTGTTCGCAGGCGTGCAGGAGTTCGGTGATGACGACGAGTTCGGCGTAGCGGCCGGCGGGGGTGTGGAGCAGGTGAGTCAGGTGGTGGCTGATGTCGGCGGCTGCGTCCGGGGCCAGCAGGCTGTAGGTGTGCAGGGTCGCGGCGTCGTAGCCGGCGGAGGCGAGTCCCCAGCCTTCCCAGTCGAGGATCTGCAGGTCGGGGGCGCAGAGGTTCGCGTAGTGGAAGTCTCCGTGGGCGGTTGTCCAGGGTTGCCCGGGGTGGTCGGTGGAGGGGATGCCGAGGTAGTGGGGCATGGCCCAGGCGAGGAATCCTGGCTGGACGGTCATCCGGGGGGTGGTGACCGTGGCGATGGTCGTGAGGGCGGTGCGGACCGTGGTCCACCAGCCGGATGTCAGGGCGGGTGGGGTGGTGATGGCGGCGTGGTCGGCGATGGTGCCGGCGGTGGCGTGTTCGTACAGTTCGGCGCGGTAGGTCCAGGTGTCGTCGGTCCAGTCGTGCCAGCGCAGCAGCCGGGGTCGTGGTACCGCCGCCGGTATCGCGCGGTGGGCGTCGACGGCGCCGTTCCAGAAGGTGTCGATGAGCTGGTCGCCGGGTGTGGCGGCGACTCGGAGCCATCGGCGGCCGCCGTCGGCTGTGGTGACGGGTGCGCCGAGGGTGCGGCCGTGCCAGCCCCAGGCCTCGTGGGAATCGGTGGCCGGGTCCGGCTGTCGGGTGTTCGTGGTGGGGTGCTGCCGAGGAGTGCTTCGGTTGCGGCGTGGGCGAGGGTGGCCTGGGTGGTGGCGGGTAGTCCGATCCGGTTCCAGTGGAAGATCACGTGTTCGGTGATGACCGCGCGTAGTCCTCGGGTGAGTGTGCCGGTGGCGCGCAGGTGGGCAAGGGTGGTGCCGGCGTGCGCGAAGGCGGTGTGCCAGTCGCTCGGGTGGTGGGGGTTGCCGAGTAGCAGGTGGCGGACTTTGGCGGTGAATGCTTTCCAGATGGCGGGGTTGGTGCGAGCGGCCGGGTGTGGGTGGAGGTGTTCGGCGCGGTGCTGGGCGGCGCGGGCCCAGACGTCGGCTTGTTCGTTGAGGTCGAGTCCGGCGGCGCGCATCAGTGCGGTGTTGAGGATGAGTGAGTGTTCGCGTCGGTTGGTGGGCTGGTGGTGGAGGTAGGTGAGGAGGTGGTGGCTGTCGTGGTGGAACAGGGTGTGGGCGGTGTCCATCGCGGCGGGGCCGCCGAAGGTGTGGGTTTCGGGTTCGTAGATGTCGTGGGTCCAGGGGACGTTCTGGGTGAGGAGGCGGTGTAGGGGGTCGGGGTGGTCGGTGGGTGTGGCGGGTAGGTAGCGGATGCGCCAGGGTCCTTTGCGGATGAACCACCATGCGGTGATGAGGCCGGCGGTTTCGGCGGCGGGGAGCACGCGGTGGAGGTGGGGTACGGCGTTGTGTTCGCGTTCGTGGCGGCTGCGGCCGGGGTAGTCGATGTTCACCTGTTTCCAGGTGGTGTCCATGGCGGGCCTTTCGTCAGTGCAGGAGGAGGCAGGCGTCCCATCCGGTCGTGGTGGTGGTTGCGGTGGCGAGTCGGGTGCCGGTGGTGCCGTCGAGAAGTCCGGCGGGTTCGTCGGCGGTGGTGGAGCTGGTGGTGTGTTGGTGCAGGCGGGTCAGCGGCGTGACGGGTGTCGGGGTGAGCGCGTCGGCGGCGATGCGCCGGCCGGTCGCGAGGAGGCCGGCGGTGCCGTGGCAGAGGCTGCGGTCGGTGAGTCGGCGGGTCTGTGCGGGGTCGTTCACGCAGGTGGTGAAGGCGGTGTCGGCGAGGTGCCGTCGGGTGGTGTCGTGCAGGGCGATGCCGGCGAGTTGCTGGGCGCGGGCGATGCCGGGGGTGCCGTAGCACCAGGAGGGTCGCAGGGGCTGTCGCTGGGCTGGTGTGCCCTGGTGCAGGTCGTCGAGGGTGAGGGTTTGCGGCCACCAGGTGGCGCTGTCGGTGTGCTGCTGCCACTGGTCCAGCCACCGGCAGATGCGGGTGATCGCGGTGGTGTGTCCGTTGACGCGGATGCCGTCGCGGTGGGTGAGGGCGAGTAGGGCGAGGGGTCCGGTGATGCCGTGGGCGAGGCCGTGGTTGGCGTGGCCGCCGGGTGGTGGTGGCTGGTGGCGGTCGGGTCCGTTGTGGCACCACCAGCCGGGGAGGTCGTCGGCGGGTTCGGTGAGGCGGACCAGGTAGTCGAGGACGTGGCGGAGCAGGTCGTGGTCGCCGAGGCGGCGCAGGGCGACGCCGAGGCCGGTCAGGCCGCGGATGAGGTCGTACTCGGCGTAGTGCGGCCGGTGGCGGGAGTCGATGCGGCGGTGGGCGGTGTCGAGGCGTCGGCGGGTCACGGTGGCGGTGCCGGTCGCGGCGATGGTTCGGGCCCGCGCGAGCCGGGGGTGGTCGGTGGCGGCGAGGACGAAGGCGAGCGCGGGGGCGCCGTGGAAGAGGCTGGCGCCGTCGGCGATGCTGACGCCGTCGGCGGTGGCTTCCCGCAGGGCGGCGTACGCGGCCGGCCAGTCGCCGGTTTCCAGGTGCAGCAGGGCGACCCCGGCCGCGCCGTCGGCGAGGGACTGCCCGCTGCTCATGAGCTCGCCTGGTGGGTGCGGGCGACGGCGCGGGCCAGCCGCAGGCAGTGCCGTTCGGAGGCGGTGTCGACGCCGATCATGCGGGCGTGGTGCAGATGCAGCAGGTCAGCCAGGACCTGGTCGAGGTCGAGGCCGTCCGTGTGGGCGAGGTCCCGGTAGGCGGCCAGGGCCGCCGCGCGGTCATCGTCGCGGGGTGGGGTGCGGGCGAGGTCGAGTTGAGCGGGGTCGAGTCGCGGACCGCTGCGGTGCGGGACGTGGTCGGTGAACCAGCGCGGCCCGTCGCCGGTGAACGCGTCGGCGATGGCGGCCATGCCGGCGGCGGTGACGGCCTGGCGGTCGCCAGTCAACTGCCGTAACGCTATGCGGGAGTCAGCGGCGAACACCGTCTCGGCGGCGGCGAGCGTGGGTCCGGCGCCGTGGCGGGTCTCGGGCCGGTAGGTGTGCAGGCTGTAGTCGTGCAGGACACGGTCGTGTTCCAGCCGGCGTGTCCACTCGGCCAGGTGTCCGGCGGTGCCGGCGAAGCTCGCGGTGTCGGGTAGTGGGATGCGTAGCCGCAGGTGGGGTTCGGGGGCGGGGTAGCGCAGGAACCACCAGCCCACCGGCAGGACGGGTGCGGTCTGTCGGGTGAGGTCGGTGAGGATGTCGTCGAGCCGCCCGTACAGCCGGGTTTCCAGCCACGGCGACGACGGTCCGGGGCGGTGCGCCGCGGCGGTCACGGCCCGGACCGGCCGGGCGCGCCGGGTGGGGCGGGTGGCGGGTGGGGTGTCGGTGAGGGTGAGCAGGATTTCGGCGGGCCGGTCGCCGATCCAGCCGGCCGGGCCGGGCGCTTCGGTGACGACCGTACGGGGATGCCGGTCGAGGTGGCGGCGCAGCACGACGAGGTGGGTGTCGTCGTCGAGGTTCAGGCGCAGCCGCACGTCATCGCCGCCGCCGACCAGGATCTCGGCCGGGAACTGGTGGTGGTCGCGGTGCCGCTGCCAGGCGTCGCGCCACACCGGCCAGAAGGGCACGCCGGGTGGGAGGGTGCGCCGGTCGATGATCCAGCGGGCGGGGTGCAGCACACTGCGTCCGCGCCGGACCCGGGGCAGGAACGGCAGGTCGTGTACCTGTCCCCAGTCGAACCGGCTGCAGGGTGCCGTCCACGCCGTCGAGATCTCGGTCAGGAACCGCGTCAACGGCTGCTGCAGATCGGGCAGCAGCACGCTGTTGAACAGCAACGGCTCGACCGGCCGGCCGGTGCTGGCCGCCACAAGCCACAGCCGGCGGCCGTCGCCGGCAACGGCGAGATCCGCGACCGTGTACGGCGGGTCAGGGTGGAAATCCCCGACGGGCAGGACGGGCAGCAGCTCCGGTGCCCGCGCGAGCGGGGTCAGACGCGGGTCCAGCGGCGGCCCGGACAGCTGCACCACGTCCGCGTCGGGCAGCACGGTCGGCAGACTGCGATATGTCTGCTGGAACGACGCCAGCTCGCCGGAGGTGAGCAAGTGCAGGAACCGGCCGGCGGACACCCCGGCGTGGCGGGCGCCGCTGGCCACCGTCAACGTGAACCTGCCCCGGTCCAGATCCCGCAGGGTCGCGGCCGCGAGCGTGAACCGCAGCTCCGTGTGCGGTGTCGGCGGCCGGTCGTCGTCTCCGCGTAGCCGGCTCACCAGGTCGTCGTCGAGGACGACCTCCGCCCGGCCGTCGACCGCCGACCGCTGCGCCAGGTGGGCGAGCAGCCGGTCACGGGCCGAGAACCCCGCCGGCACCCGCCGGGTCGAGCCCCGGTAGCCGGCGGGGAAACCCAGCACGGTCACCACGTCCCGCAGCGGCACCGCCGCGCCCGGACCCCACCGCTGGATGAACGCGCCGTGGTACTCCACCCACCCGGGCGCGGGCGGCGCCACCGCCGCCAACGTCGCCGCCGCCTCACCCGCCTCCCGCAGGACCGCCTCGGGCAGCGTCACCGACACGTCCAAACGCACATCGGCCGCGACCCGGCCGCCGGGGTCGGGGACCGCGACGTGGCGGGCCAGGTGGGCCACCGGGTCGGTGACCGTCATCGCCGGCCGCAGCTCCGACAGCAGCACCCCCGACCAAACCAGTCCGGCCAGCATCCGCTCGGCCGCAGCCACCCCGGCCGGCGACGGACCGCCGACCCGCCCCGCCAACACCGCGAACGCGACCGGCCGGGCGGAGGCGTCGATCACCGCCCGCACCGGCCCGGTCAACCGCACCTCGACGTCCCACCTGCGGTCACCGTCGGCGTGCGCGCAGGGCACCACCCACACCCCGCCCCGCTGGTACCCGACCGCGTTCGTCACCACCGTGACACCCCGCAGCGCGGCCATGTCCTGCTCCACGCGGGCGGTGACCTCGGCGACGAACTCCCCGTCCGGGCGGACGACCACCCGGTGCGCCCCACCCCACCGCACATCGGCGTGGGTGCCGAAGTCGACCGGCGCCACCCCGGCGAAGACACCGAACGGCGTCGCCCGGCTCGTCCACCGCAGCAGATACCGCACGACCGTCTCCACCAGGCGACGCCACCGGCGACCCGACACCGGCTCACCGGACACCGCCCGACCGACCCGTTCAGCGAGCTCCGGCGCGGCGCAGGCGACCGCCGCCGGAAACCCCGGCAACGCCCACACCTGCACCAGCCAATCCCGCCACAGCTCCGGCTGCTCCGATGTCAGATCGGGCCAGGACGGCACGGTCAGCCCGTCCGGGTAGGCGGCGGCTCTGACCAGGGCCGCACCCGCCGCAGGAACCACGACACACCCCCGGAAGAAAAGAGGGGGCCCGGCGTCCGTGGACGCCGGACCCGAAACGGCGTCGAATCCGTACTACTTGCTGCCGCCGGAGCAGGCGTTCGACCCGGTGTTACCCGAGCCGCAGTTGTCGTCGGTGTTGGTCGCGTACCCGCCCGTGGCGGGGCCGGCGTCGACCAGCGTGATGTCCAGGTCGAACTCCTCGATTTCCGTGATCTCCATCCGCGTTTCCCTTCTCATGCGGGGTTGAAGGTGAGGACGACACGGCTGTGCCGCTTGTCCAGCACCGTCCCGGCCGGCAGGTCACCGTCGGGAGTAGCCGCGGGCAACACCTGCAACGCCGGGGAAGGCTCGCCACCGTCCACCCAGTCGCGCATGTGCGCCACCATCCGCTCCGCCGCCACGGCGGCGTCCGGCCCGTGAGCGCACGCACCCACGTCGAACCGGTCACCGGTCCACGCCAACGCCGACCGGTAGGAGAACGTGCCCTCGTGCAGGGCGGCCGGCGTACCGAACCGCCACGCGGGCGTCACCACGCCCGCGTCGACCGCTTCCTGCTGCGCCGACAGCACCACGAACTGATCCACCTCTGCGGACAGACGCACCGCCAGCCACAGATCCAGATCCGCCAGCACGGTCCGGGGCGGCAGACTCACCCCGGCCCACACCTGCTCACGCGGCTGCGACAGCAACCCCGCGACCGACTCCGCCGACACCGGTTGGTCCTCGTCCAGCCGCAGATGCACCCCATCGGCGATGTCGACATAGCGCATCTCGTGCGCCCCGGCACCCTGCATCGCCACGAACCCACACAGACGCTGACTGTGGCTGACCAGACGGTCACCGACCCGACGCAACGCCCACGACCGGGTCATCCCGAAGGTCCGCAGCGGCACCACCAACACGCCGTCCTCGGCGAGTTGCGCGATCCACGACTCCGGGACATCCCACGCCCCCGCCGTCACGATGATCAGGTCGAACCGACGACGCGGCTCGATCAGCTGCTCGGCGTCGGCGCACACCACCGTCACATCGCCGTAGCCCGCCGCCGCCAGACAGGCCACCGCCCGCTCCGTCACATCCGGATCGATGTCCACAGTCGTCACCGAACCCGACGGGCCCACCAGCTCCCGCAGCAACGACGCGTTGTAACCGCCCGAACCGACCTCCAACACGTGCCGACCCTGCAGGCCGCCGTCGAAGGCGTCAGCCGCCTGACCCAGCATCTCCGCGATCAACCACGGCGCCGACACCGAACTCACGGTCTCCGCACCCCGCCGCTTCGTGATGACCGCGTTGTCACCCCGATACGCCTCCTCCAACGGCACACCCGGCGTGTACAACTCACGCGGCACCGCCCGCAACGCCGCCTCCACCTCCGGCCGCATCGTCAGACCCTTCGCCGCATGATCAGCGACCAACCCATCCACCATCGCCGCCCGCAGACCATCGCTGGTCACCATGTCGACACTCATCCGCTACGCCACTCCCCATCTGTCACGGCCGTCCATCTGGACGACCCGCTCGGTCGGATCGCTGCCCGGTCCTGAACACATCTTCGCGACCACCATCTGAAGCCCCACCGTTCCCGGCAGGTCGCGGTGATCGTGCGCCACAATCCCCAGACGCAGACAAGGCGCTGGATCAAAGGTTGGTCGCATCCACTCAACGCCTGAACGTCGATGTCGAACACCCTCGACACGGATCCTCGACAACGTCCCGCCACTCTGTCTGGGGCCGGCCGGGATACCGCTGTGCGGGCCGGGTGTGACCCCGGTCTCGGTTGTCGGCTAGTGTCGACGTGCCGTGAGGGGTACGTGGCGAATGGTGATCGGCACTGCGATGACGGTGGAGGGCTTTCCTCGTGGATCCGCAGCAGCTCAGTGACGTGAAGCGGGCGCTTGGACGTCGGCTCGCCGGATGGCGTAGGACGCGCGGGCTCACCCAGGATGACGTGGCACGGCGGGTACACAGCACTCGCAGCACCGTGGGCAACGTCGAATGCGGCCGGCAGGTGGTTGACCGGGTCTTCTGGGTACAGTGCGACTCGCTCCTCGACGCCGGCAGCGAACTGATCTCCGGCTACGACGAATACCGGGCTCTCGAAGCACGCCTTAAGGAAGATAAGGCCGAGGCGGCTCGTCAGGCGCGGTGGAAAGCTGTCGACCCCCGGGTGCTGGCGCAGGCGAATCCAGCGGACGTGGTCCCCGGCGCTCGTGCGCTGGCGGCATCACCTGCTGGCGGGCGCCTCTCCCAGGGTGATGGTCACGACCGTGTAGGGACCGGCTCGTCGGTGGGTGGCGACGTTGACGGGTTGCGTCGCTCGCTCAATGAGTTACTGAGTTCGGGATCGATGACCTCGGTCGGGCTGGACGAGTGGGAACAGGTCGTCGCCGGGCACGGCCGTGCGACGCGAGACCGCCCAACCGCTGTGCTGCTCGCCGAGTTCGTCGCTGACCTCGGCGAGTTGAGAGAGATCATCGGACGTCATCCGTCGGCTTCCACCCTGCGTCGCGTGACCAGGATGGCCGCGCAAATGTCGGGTCTGATGTGCCTTGTCCTGTGCAGGGTCGATGACCGGTCGGCCGCCCACCGGTGGGCACGCACCGCTCGACTCGCCGCCGTCGAAGCAGGAGACCCGGTGACGCGCTCCTGGGTACTCGCTCAGGAAGCACATGTCTACTACTACGGCGCGGACTTCCGGGAGACGATCGACCTCGCGCGGCACGCGCAGGAGATCGCCGGGCAGGCGTCGGTGGGAACCGCCTTGGCGGCGGCGGTCGAAGCACGGGCGTACGCCGCGACGGGACAGCGCGAGCAGACCCGGACCGCGTTGGGACGCGCCGAGGACGTCTTGTCCCGCCTTGACGGAGACGACCTCAATTCCTCCGCGTTCGGCTACAGCGAGGCCCAGCTGCGATTCCATGAGCAGAACGCCTACACCCGTCTGGGCGATGTCGAGGCGGCACTCGCCGTCCAGGATCGCGCGCTGGAGCTCTGCCCACCTGCCGACTACACCGACTGGGCACTGACCCGACTGGATCGCGCCAATTGTCTGACTGTCACGGGCCATGCGTCCGACGCTCTGGACCAGATCGCGGACACGATCGGCAGCCTCGACGAGGCGAAGCGTCAGGGCATAATCGCCGAGCGGGCGCGTCATGTCCTTGACGCGCTACCCGCGACGCAACGTTCCGCGTCGACCGCAGGCGACCTGCGAGCGCTGTTGACGACGGCCAGATAGGAAGGCTTAAGGTCCGTGACCCGCATAGCACCCGTCGATCCAGCCCACGTGGACGCGCTCGCCGCGCTCCTGCAGGAACTAGACACGTTCTACGGCGAGACCGCAGTCGAGCCGTACGAGGTGCGTATCCGCCAGATCAACGAGGCGCTGTTCGGTGACCCTCCCCTTGCCCACGCCGCACTCGCCTGGAACGCCTGGGAACTCGTCGGGCTCGCGACGTACTCCTTTCTGTGGCCGGCTGTCGGCCTGACCCGTTCCCTCTACCTCAAAGAGCTGTACGTAGCGGAAGCAGCCAGAGGCCAGGGAATCGGGAAGCAACTTATGGACCACCTCGTCAAGGTGGCAGTGGCGAACGACTGCAGCCGACTCGAGTGGACCACCGACCGGGACAACACCCACGCCCAGCGCTTCTACGCGCGCCTCGGCGTCACCCGCAACGACAACAAGATCTTCTACCGACTCGACAACCCGATGCCGCTGATGTCCGAAGGCATGTGACCTGGCCGCGGAAGTCTCAACGTTGAAGACTTCGACAACCGGCTGGGCTGCTGACAACCGACAGACAAGGCACTCACCCAAAGTTGGCTCGCCCGGTCGTACGCGGCGACGAACCGGCTGGCAGAAGCCGGTGCCGAAGGCAGCCGCGCCCTGACTTTGGCCGCCGCGACCTCGGCGGCCAGGGCGATGACCTCCTTGAGCCACCTCCAGCCGGGCCGCCGACATCGCCGTCCTCCCAGTGGGCAGCTTCGAACAACACGGCACCCACCTCCCGCTGGCCACCGACACCATGTCCCGCACCGGGTTTGATGGAGACATCGAAACCTGGAAGGAACACCAGCGATGCCCGCACCGAAGAAGTACTCCGATGAGCTGCGTGAGCGTGCGACCCGGTTGGTGGTCGAGGCCCGCCGGGAC
>Ga0207848_100158_pt1 | contig 44809 bp, 39 predicted proteins | sample TtaePargueraPR_10_FD_187737 | JGI IMG/M metagenome (GOLD analysis project Ga0207848, IMG submission 187737) | Aerobic enrichment media microbial communities from Bioluminiscent Bay, La Parguera, Puerto Rico - Tt and M2 (3) (SPAdes) | ecosystem: Environmental > Aquatic > Marine > Unclassified ... | reverse complement strand
GCGGCGAGGTGCTGCGCCACCGCGACGATCGGCGGGATGTTGTCACCGGGGTGCGAGTAGTCGGCCGCGAGGAAGGTGTCGTGGAAGTCGAGCTCGCGCACGGCGACCCCGTTCGCCCACGCCGCCCACTCCGGACCCGTGCGACGTGACGGCTCGAGTCCGAACAGGGTCGCCCCGTCGCCGCCGACCGACACCGGGTGCGCGGTCGCCTGCGAGCGTGCCGCGATGATCGGGGCGCGTGTCAGCGACGCGGCGGCGACCGCGGCGTTGTCGATGACGCGGTTCACGACCATCTCGGCGACCTCGTCGGTCACCTCGACGGGGTCGGCGGCGACCTCGGCGATCCTCCAGGCGAGCTGGTCTGGGCGCGCGATGTTCTCGTCGCTGCGGTGCACGCGCACGTGGTGGAGTTGCACGGTTCGGCCTTTCGGTTCGGTGTCGTGGGCGGCCGCGGACCCGATCGGGCCGCCGCCGGAACGGGCGGATGACTCGCTAGGCCACGCGCGGCCCGCCGTCGGCTCCGGCCGCGGCTCGCGGCACGACCTCGTCCTCCGGCGCGCTCGCGAGCGCGTTCGTCAGGCTCCGGTTGAGGTGAACGTGGGTCGCGTGCGAGGCGAGCTCGGCGTCGCCCGCGAGGATCGCGTCGACGATGAGCTCGTGCTCGCTCGCGGCGTCGCGGAGACGGTCGGGATTGTGGCGCGACAGGCGGCGGATGCGCACTGAGTGGAGCTGCACGCTGCGGAGCGCGCTGCCGAGGAACGGGTTCGCGGCCGCCTCCTCGATGGCCCGGTCGAGGTCGTCGACGATCTCGAAGTAGCGAGCGAGTCCGGCCTCGCCCTCGGCGAGGAGTCGGGGCGCATCGTGGAGCCGGCCGCGGATGGCCCGGAACGGAGCATCCGCTCGACGCCTCGCCGCGAGGCCGGCGGCACGCGCTTCGAGCGCCTCGCGCAGTTCGTAGAGCGCGATGATGTCGGCTCGCGAGACCGCGGTGACGATCGTGCCGCGCGCGGTCGGCTCGACGAGGCCGTCGGCGGCCAGGCGACGCAGGGCCTCACGCACGGGCGTGCGGCTGACACCGAGACGCACCGACTGCTCGACCTCCTGGAGCACGGTGCCGGGGCCCAGCACGCCGTCGAGGATCTCGCCGCGGAGGGTGTCGTACGCCCGCTCACCTGCTCGCATGCGTTCCTCCCGTGTCGACGTCGGCGACCACGAGTCATGTATACACACTCCCCGTCACCTCCGCAAGAAGCGCCGATCCGGTGCGCCATTGCGTGCCGTGACCAGGCTCCATCTCAGTTTCATGTATACACGCGATTCGGTTCACCCGGAGCGGTCGCCTCCGCAGCTCACTCGATCCAGCCCGCCGGCCCCGCCCGTGCCGAGGCCGTCGCGCGGAGCGGGCCGTGCAGGACGACGACCGCGACCATCGCGACGGGTCCGGCGACCGAGCACTCCACCAGCGTCGCACCGTTGCGCTGCGCGAGTTCGCCCGCCAGCGCGCACGGCTCACCGACCACGGCGCCGCTCAGTGCGTCGGCCGCCGCGAGCGCCGACGCATCCGCCGCGTTGGCTGCCCGCTGCGATGCGACGGATGCGCCGAGTACGGCGACCATCGCGACGGCGAGCACGACGACGGCTCCGAGGATCGCGACGGCCACGACGGTCGCCGCCCCCGAGTCGTCCGCGCGGAGTGCGCGGCGGGCCCCGGGACGGACCGCGCCTCTCACAGCCCGCCCCGCATCGCGCACGAGGCCGCGCGCAGCTCGATCGCGGCGAGCACCCCGGTCGGGCGCGCCGTCAGCGTCGCGCAGACGAACTCGCCGTCGTCGAGGACGGTGAGGCCGGCTCCGCCGACGTGCCGACCCGCGATGCCGGCCGCGGCGTCGACGGTCTCGCCACGGCCGAGCGCCCGGGCCGCGTCGGCCGCCGCATCGGCGAGTCGCACCTGAAGCCCGACGGCGTGCACCGAGGCGAGCGCGGCGGCGAGCACGAGCGCGATCGCGGGCAGCGCGACGGCGAACTCCGCCGTCACGCTGCCCCGCTCGGGATCAGCCGACCGTGAGCGCATTCCGCACGAGATCGGTGAGGATGCCGCGGACCTCGTCGCCCCGGAGGATCACGACGAGGAGCCCCGCGAAGCCGACGGCGGCCATCGTCGCGACCGCGTACTCGGCCGTCGCAGCGCCGCGCTCGCCGGCGAGGCGATGCACGAAGGCCGCGAGCCCGCGACGCCCGCCGGCCCTCCCCACGGGACTCTCCGGCGCCGGCGGGCTGATGGACGATTCCTGGTGCATGCGGTACTCCTTCTCTCTGCCGCGCACGGCGGCCACGGTGGCACGAGTCGGGGGCGTCGTCACACGGCACCGACGAGGGTGCCGGAGACGACGGAGATCATGAGCGGCGCGACGCCGAGCAGTACGAACGCCGGAAGCACGCAGCAGCCGAGCGGCAGCATCAGGCGCACCCCGAGCGTGGCCGCCCGCGCGGCACCCTCGGCTCGCGCCGCGCCGCGGACCCGCGCCGCCTCGGCGCGCAGCAGGTCGGCGACCGGCGCGCCCGCCCGCTCGGCGAGGGCGACGACGGGGCCCGCCGCACCGAGCCTGACCGACTCGGGCAGGCACCTCGCGGACGCCTCGCGCACGATGGCCTCGGCCCTCGCGACCGACGCGCCGCTCGAGAGGGCCATCGCGAACAACTCGAGTTCGAGCCCGGCGGCGGGAAGCGACACCGCGGCCCGCCGGATGAGCGCCCGGTTCCACCTCGCCCCGCACCAGAGCAGTGCCGACCCGATCGCGAGGCAGGCGAGTCCGATGGGCCCGCCCAGGAGCACGCCGAACGTGTCGAAGCCCAGCAGCGCGCCGAACGCGACGGCGATCAGGGGAAGCGCCGCCACGAGGCGGGCGCTCGCCGCCGGGCCCGCGAGCAGCGCGGCGGCGTCGCGACGGAGCTGAGCCTCGTCGCGCAGGCTCGCGGCGATCATCGTGAGGCAGCGCGCGAGGGGTGCGCCCGAGGCATCCGCGACCGACCACGCGGCGGCGAGCACCGCCCACGCAGGAGCGGCCCGCTCGCGCGCGACCCCGGCGAACCCGATCGCGTCGGCGACGGATCGTCCGTCGGCGGCGGCGGCCGCCGCGTGCGAGACGAGGACGGCATCACCGTCGACGGCGCCTTCGCGGCGGGACGGGCCTTCCGGATCGCCGTTCGACGACTCGATCGCCGCCCAGGCCGTGGCGGGCGCGAGCCCGGCCGCGAGCAGCGCCGCCATCCGCTCGGCGATCGCCGCGACCCGGTCGGGGCCGGCCGACTCGTCGGCGCGATCGCGGCCGAGGACCCGCGCGAGCAGCGGAGGCAGCCGGAGGCTCAGCACGCCGTCACCTCCAGTCGCTCGCCGTCGAGCCGGAGCCCGCCGATCCCCGCGACCCGCCGTCGGCCGTCGACGCGCTCGAGGTGGACGACGAGATCGAACGCGCTCACCGCCTGCCGCGCGACGGCCGGCGCCGACATCCCCGCGGTGGCGCCGAGTGCCTCGAGCCGTGCCGGAACGTCGTCGAGTGAGTTCGCGTGGAGCGTGCCGGCGCCGCCGTCGTGCCCGGTGTTCAACGCAGCGAGCAGGTCGCGCAACTCCGGTCCGCGACACTCCCCCACCACCAGCCGGTCGGGTCGCATGCGGAGCGCCTCGCGCAGCAGCACGTCGAGTCCGATGCGCCCGGAGCCCTCGAGGTTCGCCTGCCTCGCCTCGAGCGACACCACGTGCGGATGCGCTGGCCGCAGCTCCGCGACGTCCTCGAGCACCACGATGCGGTCGCCGGGCGGCGCCTCGCCCAGCAGGGCGGCGAGCAGGGTCGTCTTGCCCGTCCCGCCGGCCCCGGTGACGAGGAGGTTGCGACGGTCGGCCACCGCATCGCGCAGCCGCCGCTCCTGCTCGCCATCGAGCATGCCGGTGCGTGCCAGTGCCCCGAGGCTCGAACCTGCGGCCCGAGGTACGCGCACTGAGAGGAGCGTGCCGGAGACCGACAACGGTGGAAGCACCGCGTGCACCCGGATGCCGTCGCCGAGTCGGACGTCGACCGCCGGCGTCGCCTCGTCGATGTGCCGACCGCCCCGCGCGATGAGATGCACGGCCAGCGCCCGGACCTCGGCCTCGTCGGCGCGCCACCCGGCGTGATGCTCCGGCCCGGAACCCCGATCGATCCAGAGCCCGCGCTCGCCGTTCACGAAGAGGTCGGTCACCCCGACGTCGGCCGCGAACGGGGCGAGCGGCCCGAGGGCCGTGACATCCGGCAGGACGATCGGCATCGCATCGGACGCGCGAGCCGCGCCGGTCGATGCGTCGGCGACCGGACCGGTCCGCTCGCAACCCGGGGGAGCCCACTCCCGCGCAGCCGCGCTCTCCCACGAGGGAACGGGAACATACGGTGCGGACATGCGCACGACGCTAGGCCCGGGCGGATGGCGGCCCCGGACACCTCGGCCCGAAACGAGACGAGCTCCCCACCACGCCGTTGTGGAGGAGAGCTCGTGCTGTCGGCATGCACTGCCGCTTAAACGAAGGGGGCGGCACCCATTGGGGGGAACAGGTGCCGCCTCGGCAGCGCACGGATTGGGGGGAATCGCGAGCGCTGCAGGCCTCGAATCGAAGTTGTTCGGGCGTACATCAGTGTATGGGGTGGAGATCCATGCGCAAGTACTTTTTGTCCTCATTTGTGCGGACGCACAGAAAATTGTTCGAGATCCTCCAGCGGGTGGTCGGAACTCGACGGAAAGCGGGGGTGAAACGGACCGCCGGCGACGGTTTCCGCACCGTCAGCATCGGCCGCCCGGGCGTCCGCCGACCCGATCGGCCGACGACATCCCGGTCGCGCCCCCTCGCGCCACGCCAGCGTACGCCCGCCCGGGCCTCCGTCGCACGCGACACACGCAGCGAAACTCGGCGACGCGGGCGCTATGGTGCTGTGTGGGGCAGGCGACCCGTCATCCGAAACCTTCGCGAAGGAGCGATCGCACCACTATGAACGCGCAGATCGATCACGCGCTCGAGGAGATCCGGCGCTTCCGCCCGAGTCCCGAGTTCGCCGCCCAGGCCGTCGCCGACGCAGGCCTCTACGACGCCGCTCGCGCCGACCGGCTCGAGTTCTGGGCCGACCAGGCCCGCACGCTGCTCCACTGGGAGAAGCCCTTCACCCGCACGCTCGACTGGTCGAACCCGCCGTTCGCGAAGTGGTTCGACGACGGCGAGCTGAACGTCGCCGTCAACTGCCTCGACCGCCACGTGGAGGGCGGCCTCGGCGACCGCGTGGCCCTGTACTGGGAGGGCGAGCCCGGCGACTCCCGCGCCATCACCTACGCCGAGCTGACCGACGAGGTCAAGCGAGCGGCGAACACGCTCGCCGGCCTCGGGGTCCGCGAGGGCGACCGGGTCGCCATCTACCTGCCGATGATCCCCGAGGCCGTCGTGTCGATGCTCGCCGTCGCGCGCCTCGGCGCGATCCACTCGGTCGTCTTCGGCGGGTTCAGCGCCGACAGCCTCGCGTCGCGCATCGACGACGCCGAGGCATCCGTCGTCATCACCGCGGACGGCGGGTACCGCAAGGGCCGAGTGTTCCCGCTGAAGCCCGTCGTCGACGAGGCGCTCGAGAAGTCGGCCGGCAGCGTCCGGAACGTGCTCGTCGTGCGCCGCGGCGAGAACGAGGTCGACTGGAATGCCGACCGCGACGTGTGGTGGCACGAGAGCGTCGCGACCGCGTCGAACGAGCACGAGGCGCAGGCGTTCGAGGCGGAGCATCCGCTCTTCATCCTCTACACGTCGGGCACGACCGGGAAGCCGAAGGGAATCCTGCACACCTCCGGCGGCTACCTCACGCAGACGGCATTCACGCACCGGAACGTGTTCGACCTGCACCCCGAGCGCGACGTCTACTGGTGCACGGCCGACGTGGGCTGGATCACGGGGCACTCCTACGTCGTCTACGGCCCGCTGGCCAACGGCGCGACCCAGGTGCTCTACGAGGGCACTCCCGACACGCCGCACCCCGGCCGCTGGTGGGAGATCGTCGAGAAGTACGGCGTCACGATCCTCTACACGGCACCCACCGCCATCCGCTCGTTCATGAAGCTCGGCCGGCAGATCCCGCACGAGTTCAACCTCCGGACGCTCCGTCTGCTCGGATCCGTCGGCGAGCCGATCAACCCCGAGGCGTGGATCTGGTACCGCCACGTCATCGGCGGCGGCTCCATCCCCGTCGTCGACACCTGGTGGCAGACCGAGACGGGCGCGATCATGATCTCGGCGCTGCCGGGCGTGACCGACCTGAAGCCCGGGTCGGCGCAGGTGCCCGTGCCCGGAATCTCGATCGACATCCTCGACGACGACGGCACCGAGGTCGAGGGCGAGGGCGGCGGGCTCCTCGTCGCGACCGAGCCGTGGCCGTCGATGCTCCGCGGCATCTGGGGCGACCCGGAGCGCTTCACGGAGACGTACTGGGAGAAGTTCGGCGACAAGTACTTCGCCGGCGACGGCGCCCGCCGCGACGAGGACGGCGACATCTGGCTGCTCGGCCGCGTCGACGACGTCATGAACGTCTCGGGCCACCGCCTCTCGACCGCCGAGATCGAGTCGTCGCTCGTCGCCCACCCGTGGACCGCCGAGGCCGCCGTCGTCGGCGCGTCCGACGAGACCACGGGGCAGGCGGTCGTCGCGTTCGTGATCCTGAAGGCCAGCCAGGTCTCGCACGTGACCGACCCCCTCGAGGCGAGCGAGGAGCTGCGCAAGCACGTCGCGACCCAGATCGGCGCCATCGCCCGTCCGCGGCAGGTGTTCATCGTCAACGAGCTGCCGAAGACGCGCTCGGGGAAGATCATGCGTCGCCTGCTGCGCGATCTCGCCGAGGGGCGCGAGGTCGGCGACACGACCACGCTCGCCGACACGTCGATCATGGAGGTCATCAGCGCCCAGGTGCGCTGACCGCTTCAACGGCGGATGCCGCGGCCGGAGCTTCCGGCCGCGGCATCCGCCGTCTCAGGGGTGCACCGCCGCTCGCGCGCGGGCCGGAGCGGGCGTCGACCCGCTACGCGAACTCGACGACGAGCTCGACCTCCACCGGCGCGTCGAGGGGCAGCACGGCGACGCCGACGGCCGAACGCGCATGCCGTCCGGCATCCCCGAAGACGTCGCCGATGAACTCGGACGCGCCGTTGACGACCCCGGGCTGGCCGGTGAAGGCGGGGTCGGATGCCACGAAGCCGACGACCTTGACCACGCGGGTCACCCGCTCGAGGGAGCCGAGTTCGGCCTTGACTGCGGCGAGTGCGTTGAGTGCGCAGAGGCGCGCGTGCTCCTTCGCGTCGTCGGCCGGCACGAGTCCGTCGCCATCGCCGACCTTGCCGGTCGCGGGCAGCGAGCCGGCGACGAACGGCAGCTGGCCCGAGGTGAAGAGGAGGTTGCCCGTCACGACGGCGGGCACGTACGCGGCGACCGGCGCCGCGACGGCGGGCAGTTCGACGCCGAGCTCGGCCAGTCGCTCCTCGACGGCGCCCATCAGGCGTCGCCCTCGAACTGCGTGGCGGCCTGCGCGGCGGCGGCCCGGCCGGCGGATGCCGCCGCCGACGCCTCGCCGCCGACTGGGCGCTTCAGGTACGCGACGAGCCCACCCTCGGGGCCCTGCACGACCTGGACCAGCTCCCAGCCTTCGGAGCCCCAGTTGTTCAGGATCGCTGCGGTGTTGTGGATGAGCAGCGGGGTGGTGATGTACTCCCATGCGGGCATGGCGACTCCTCGGTGTCGGAACGGGCGGCTATCCTGAGGTTCGAGCCGGCCGTGGGCGCTGCGGCCCCTGCGGCATGCCGGATTTTGCCAGCCTTCCTCAGTTAGGCTCCACTCTATGTCTGCCCAAAAACCCATGAGCGATGTCGCCACCGGCGTCCTCGGCTTCGTCGGCATGAGCGCACTCGCCGGCATCCTCGTGACCGCCGCGGTGACCCCTGCGCTCGCCGTCACGGGCATGGCGGCGAACAACAGCATCAACATGTTCGAGAACCTCCCGGCCTACCTCAAGGTCGGCGAGCTCTCGGAGAAGACCGACATCTACGCCATCCGCTCCGACGGCTCGGAGGCCCACCTCGCGTCCTTCTTCGACGAGGACCGCGAGGAGGTCCCCTGGGACGCGATCAGCCAGTACGCGAAGGATGCCGCGGTCGCCGGTGAGGACCCGCGGTTCTACGAGCACGGCGGCATCGACATCCAGGGCACGGTCCGCGGTGCGGTCAGCACCGTGACCGGGCGCGACGTCCAGGGCGGATCGTCGATCACGCAGCAGTACGTCAAGAACGTGCTCATCAACAACGGCGTGAACGCGGCCCAGACCGAAGAGGAGAAGGACGCGGCGTACGCCGAGGCCACCGAGGTCTCCGCCGAGCGCAAGCTCAAGGAGATGCGCTACGCGATCGCGCTCGAGAAGGAGTCCACGAAGGACGAGATCCTGCTCGGCTACCTCAACATCGCCGCGTTCGGCGGGCGCGTGTACGGCATCGAATCGGCCGCCTCGTACTACTTCGGCACGAGCGCCAAGGACCTCACGCTCGCCCAGGCGGCGAGCCTCATCGCGATCGTGAACCACCCCGAGAAGTTCCGTCTCGACCGGCCCGACAGCGAGTCGAACGGGGCGAACACGGTCGTGGGCGACCAGACCGTGCCGTACGCCGCGAACAAGGACCGTCGCGACTACATCATCGGCGAGATGCTCGAGTACGGGAAGATCACCCAGGAGGAGCACGACGCCGCGATCGCCGAGCCGGTCGCCCCCACGATCACCGAGCCGAGCACGGGCTGCCAGACGGCCGGGGGTTCCGCGTACTTCTGCGACTACGTCGCGAACGTCATCCGCAACCAGTACGACGACCCCGAGACGGAGGACGTCAACGAGGGGTCGGTCCTGCTCCAGCAGCGCGGTCTCAAGATCTACACGACCCTCGACCTCGACCTCCAGAACCGGGCCGAGACCGCGATCGCCGAGAACATCCCGTTCACCGATCCCCGGTTCGACGTCGGATCGGTCGCCGTGAGCATCGAGCCCGGCACGGGCCGGATCCTCGCCATGGCGCAGAACAAGAAGTACTCGGCAGACCCGGAGGTGCTCGAGAGCAGCAACGAGTACTCCGCCGTCAACTACAGCACCGACTACGACTACGGCGGCTCGAGCGGCTTCCAGCCGGGTTCGACCTACAAGGTCTGGACCCTCGCGCAGTGGCTCAATGAAGGACACTCGCTGCTCGAGTCGTTCAACGGCTCCAAGCGCGCGTTCACGCAGTTCACCAACTCGTGCGAGGGCGACTTCGTCGGCTCCTACGAACCGAACAACGACGACTCGACCACCGCGAACAACGCGGTCGAGGCGACGAAGTGGTCGGTCAACTCGAGCTTCATGGCCATGGCCCAGCAGATGGACCTCTGCAACATCAAGAAGACCGCGCAGGCGTTCGGCATGCACCGCGCCGACGGCGGCGACCTCACGATGTACCCGTCCGACGTGCTCGGCACGCAGGAGATCGCCCCGCTCACGATGGTCGCCGGTTTCGCGGGCATCGCGAACGACGGCCAGACCTGCACGCCGATCGCGATCGACCGGATCGTGGCCTCCGACGGCGAGGAGATCGAACCGCCGAAGTCCACGTGCACGCAGTCCGTGACCCCGGATGTCGCGCACGCCATGCAGTACGCGATGGCGCAGACCTTCGCGGGCGGCACGGCCTCGCAGTCCGAGACCTACTCCGGCGTGCCGCACATCGGCAAGACGGGTACCACCGACTACGCGTTCGACACCTGGATGAACGGCGCCAGCAAGGAGGTCGCCACGGCGGTCTGGGTCGGCAACGTCACCGGCGGCGACAACCGGACGAGCCTGCGCTCGATCGACTTCGCGAGCGGGTACGGCGCCTCGGCACGTCACCGCATCTGGAGCGCGATCATGGCGGTCGCCGACAACAAGTACGGCGGCGGCGCCTTCACCGAGCCGAAGGCCGAGTACTTCAAGCAGGTCCTGGTCGACGTCCCGAACGTCGTCGGCCTGAGCGTCGACGCGGCGAAGCAGGCGATCGAGGCGGCGGGCTTCCAGTTCGCCCAGGGTGGCGAGGTCGACAGCGACCAGCCGAAGGGCACGGTCGCCGGCACCAACCCGTCCGGCCAGGCCGGGCGCGGCTCGCTCATCCAGGTGCTCATCAGCAACGGCAAGGTGGCGGGCGTCCCGGACGTCAGGGGAATGGATCGAGGGTCCGCAGAGTCCACGCTGAAGGACGCGGGCTTCAAGGTCCAGGTGCGCGAGGAGGACACGGCCGATCCGACCCAGGACGGCGTGGTGATCTCGCAGTCGCCGGATGCCGGCGCGCAGGCGAAGTCGGGTGATCGTGTGACCATCGTGATCGGCAAGCTCTCCGTCGACGGTCCGACGCCACCCGGTGGCAACGACGGCGGAGGCAACGACGGGTGAGCCCGCGAGCCTCCGGCGCCGCCACGACGATCGCTTCCGCGGTCGGCGTGGCGGCGCTCGCCGCACTGGCCTGGGGAAGCCTCGTCGAACGGAAGCGCTGGACGCTCCGCAGGGTCGAGGTCCCCGTGCTTCCGGTCGGGTCCGCACCGATCCGCGTGCTGCACGTCTCCGACCTGCACATGGCGCCGTGGCAGACCTCGAAGCAGGACTGGGTCGCCTCCCTTGCCGCGCTGAAGCCCGATCTCGTGGTGAACACGGGTGACAACCTCGGGCACGAACGCGGCATCGAGGGCATCCGCCGGGCGTTCGCGCCGTTCCGAGATGTCCCCGGCGTGTTCGTCAACGGCTCGAACGACTACTTCGGACCGGTGGTGAAGAACCCGTTCAACTACTTCGGCGGTCCATCCGGTCACGTCACCCGCGCGAAGCGGCTCGACACGAGGGCACTCCACGACTTCTTCGCCGAGCTCGGCTGGATCGACATCGACAACGCGGCGACCGGCCTCGACCTGCGCGGAACGCATCTCGAGTTCTTCGGCGTCGACGACCCGCACCGCGGCTACGACCGCCTCGACCTGATCACCGCCGCGATCGACGACCTCCGGTCGGAGGATCCGCTCGGCGACGAGGCGTGGCCCGATCGACCGACCGCGGCCGCACCCAGGCCCACCGTGACGGTCGGGGTCACGCACGCCCCGTACCAGCGCGTGCTGAACTCTTTCGTCACGCACGGCGCGCAGCTCATCCTCGCCGGGCACACCCACGGCGGCCAGGTCTGCGTGCCCGGCTACGGTGCGCTCGTCGCCAACTGCGACATCCCGCGGTCGCAGGCGAGCGGCCTGAGCGTGTGGCGCCACGGCCTGCGCTCGGCGTTCCTCAACGTCTCCGCCGGTCTCGGCACGTCGATCTACGCGCCTGTCCGCTTCGCGTGTCCACCGGAGGCGACCCTGCTCACGCTGACGGCCGCCCGCTGACTCATCCGCTGGCGGTCGCCCGCTGACGACCGCTCGCCGACGGTTGCCGGCGCCGTCGGCTGGGCCGGCGAGTGGTCAGCGGCTCCGGAATTTTCCGCTATCCTTGTTGAGGCCCACGGGCCATCGGGGTGTGGCGCAGCTTGGTAGCGCGCTTCGTTCGGGACGAAGAGGTCGCAGGTTCAAATCCTGTCACCCCGACCATGTGGAAGCCCCTCCTCCGGGAGGGGCTTCCGTCGTCTTCGGAGGACGTCGACGTGCGATGGTGGCCGGACCGCACGCCGTCTCCGCGTCGGCGGCCGGCGCAGGCTCTCAGGCGCCGTCGACGTTCGCCTCGCGGCCTCGGGTGCCATCCGGCGGGGCGGCGCTCCGATCGCGCCCGCTCGCGGCCCTGAGCAGCATCTCGAGCGGCCCGCGGCCGACGTAGCGCCGCCACAGCCAGGCGAACACCATCGAACCGACGATCAGGCCGACGAGCAGCGCCCACGAGTCATCCGTCGCGACGCCCCCCGGGCCGACCCGCTTCGACAGGGACAGGACGACCAACTGGCCCGTGTAGATCGTGAGCGGCATCGCGCCCATCGCCGTGATGGGCGAGAGCAGCGTCGACGCCACCCGACGGACCGGCCGCACGGCGAGGGCCGTGATCGCGATGGCGCCGGCGAGCACGACGAGCCCGACCCCGACGTTGCCCATCGTCTCCAGCGAGGCACGTGCGGGGATCATCCAATCGGCGGCGGGATCCGCTCCGAGCACCTGGTTCTCCGGCATCGCCGCGGCGAGCGGGAGGCACAGGACCGCCGCGAGCACGCCGGCGAGCGCGTACCAGCGGACGGTCGGCGCCGCCGCGACATCCGACCGCGCGAGCCCGAGCCCGATGAGCATGACCGGAACCCAGATGATCACCGGGTACGACCCGGTGACGAACCATTCGACGACGATGCCCAAATCACCGGATGCCGCCGCCTGCACCGTCGGGTCTCGCTCGGCGAGGGCGACGAGCGCCGGGGCCACCGCGAGCGACACCGCTCCCGCCGCGAGCGCGGCGCGCGCGGGGAGGAACAGCAGCGGCAGCATCACGAGGAATGCGATGCCGTACACGTCGAGGATGACGACCACGAGCGGGCGCAGCACCACGATCGCGAACAGGCCGATCGCGAGGATGAGGCAGGCCCGGATCGCGATCTGCCGACGGGCCTCCCCGCGACCATCGGCCAGCGGGCGGGTCGCGCCCGTGATCAGCCCGAGGCCCACACCGGCCGTCAGAGCGAACAGCAGCCGCGGTCGTTCATCGGCGATCGCGATGACGCTCGCGATCTCGGCGGATGCCACGGCAGGCGCCACGTGCGCCACGAACATGCCGATGAGCGCGATACCCCGAGCGGCGTCCACCCCGGTGATGCGCGACGCCGGACGGCGTCGGGCCACGATGCGGGAGTCGACATCCTCTGGCATGCGGCCCGATCAGCGTCTCGTCAGGGACGGCCGAGGCCGTGGTAGGTCCATCCGGCGGCTCGCCACGAGGCCGGGTCGAGCACGTTGCGGCCGTCGATCACCGTCGGGTTCGCGACGAGGCCGCGCACGGTGGCGGGTTCGAGGTCGCGATACTCGCCCCACTCGGTGACGAGGACCACGAGGTCGGCGTCCCGCAGGGCCTCGGTGGTCGAGGGCTCGTAGGCGAGCTGCGGATGCCGCAGCCTGGCGTTCTCCAGACCCTCCGGATCGGTCGCGACCACATCGGCTCCGAGGCCCTTGAGCTGCACCGCGACATCGAGGGCCGGCGAGTCGCGAACGTCGTCGGAGTCCGGCTTGAAGGTGACGCCGAGGACGGCCACGCGACGCTCGTTCACCGATCCGCCCATCGCCTCCACGGCGAGGTCGACGACCCGCTGGCGGCGTCGCAGGTTGATCGCGTCGACCTCCTTGAGGAATGCGACGGCCTCGCCACGGCCGAGCTCCTCGGCGCGCGCCGTGAAGGCGCGGATGTCCTTCGGGAGGCAGCCGCCGCCGAAGCCGACGCCCGCGTTGAGGAACCTGCGGCCGATGCGCGCGTCGTGGCCGATCGCGTCGGCGAGCTGCGTGACATCCGCCCCCGTCGACTCGGCGATCTCGGCCATCGCGTTGATGAAGCTGATCTTGGTCGCGAGGAAGGCGTTGGCGGCGACCTTGACGAGCTCGGCCGTCGCGTAGTCGGTGACGATGCGCGGGGTGCCTGCGTCGAGCGCCGCCCGGTAGATGTCGTCGAGCGTCGCGGCGGCCGCGTCGTCGGCGACGCCGTACACGAGTCGGTCGGGCTCGATCGTGTCCTTCACGGCGAAGCCCTCGCGGAGGAACTCGGGGTTCCACGCGAGCGTCGCGTGCGGTGCGACCTCGGCGAGGCGCTCCGCGAGGCGCGTGGCGGTGCCGACCGGCACCGTGCTCTTGCCCACGACGAGCGCGCCGTCGGCGAGGTGCGGGAGCAGGCTCTCGAACGCAGCGTCGACGAAGCGGAGGTCGGCGGCGTGGCTGCCTGCCGTCTGGGGCGTGCCGACCGCGAGGAAGTGCACCTCGGCGCCCGCGGCATCCGCCATGTCGGTGCTGAAGCGCAGGCGCCCCGAAGCGGTGGCCGAGGTCAGGATCTCGGGCAGGCCGGGCTCGAAGAACGGCGGACGTCCGGCGGCGAGTTCGCCGATCTTGCGTTCGTCGACATCGATGCCGATCACGTCGTGGCCGAGTTCCGCCATCGCCGACGCGTGCACTGCGCCGAGGTAGCCGCAGCCGATGACCGAGATCTTCATGGGGTCCTTCCAGTGGGGATCGCGCGCGCAGCGGGAAGCTGCCGGGGAAGCGCGACGGTGTCACGCCGGCATCGACGGCCGGAGGCGACGTCGAGTGCAGTCACAGGATAGTCGGTGCCGCCTGTCTCGAGGCTGCGTCGTCGATCGAGCGGCTCAGCCGCAGGTCGCCTCGATGACCTCGACGCCCGTCCGGTTGATCATCGGCGTGGTCCGAACCTCGACGGGCGCGTCCTCCGGGGTTCCCGCGAAGGTCGCCCGCACGACCGCGGTCTGGCCGTTGACCATGTCGACGGTGAACTTCTCCGCCGGACGCCCGAGGTCGGTCACCGATGGCCCGGTCGTCGTGCCGTTCGCGGGATTCGGAACCGCCACCTCGGTCGTCGAACCGCCGGCCGGACCGTAGAGGAAGACCTCCGTGCGGTACGCGCCGGGCTCGCGCGAATCGATGTACTCGGGCAGCGAGAACTGGAGTTCGGCGGGGATGTCCATGCGCAGCGTGACCTCGACGGTGTAGGTCGGAGCCTCCGGCGTGCAGGTGTCGACAGTGACCTTCGCGCCGGTGTGCAGGTAGTAGTCGATCTTCGAGATCGACCGGTCGCGGAAGTAGACGCCGAGCACGGTCGCGCCGACGTTCGTCTGCGGGAGCGTGCCGTCGAGGCGGGATCCCTCGAAGAGCTGCTGCGTCGCCTCGTTCTCCGTCCACATCATGAGGCTGCCCGAATTGGTCACGTCGATGAGCGCCTGCGCCATCTGCCAGACGTCGTAGTCGCCGGCCATCACCTTGTCGAACATCGCGGCGGATGCGGCGGCGAAGTACGCATCCGACTCGGGTCCGCCCTCCGGATAGCGGAAGTAGATCTCGTTGAGCAGCTTGGACACGACGTTGTCGCTCGTGAGCTGCTCGCCTCCCGGCAGGCTCACCGGACCGGTCACCTCGAGGATTCGGGAGACCGCGATGGGATCGGTCATCACCACGGTGTTCGGCGTGATGCCGAGGTCGCGGTCCCAACGGGACCGGAGCAGCGCGGCCGCGGTCGGGAAATCGGGACGGCTCGTCGTCGCGTTGATCTCGGTCCGCAGGATGTCGTCGTAGAGCTGGTCGGCGCTCTCGTCGATCTCAGTACCGACCGGCGCCTGCGTATCGAGCTCGGTGCTCGAGACCTGGCGATCGATCCTCACGGTGCCGTCATCGACGCTGAGCAGCGTCTGCGCCGCGGGGCCGCCGCCGAGCGCGGTCGCCTCGGCGTTGTTCTCGAAGGCGAGCAGCACGGTCTGGGGGCCGTCGATCCCGAGCATCGCGCCCGCGCCCGCGAGCGCGGCGTTGATCCCCGGAAGGGTGCCCTGGGCGCTCGCGACGACATCGCCGAACTGCGTCACGGCGTCGGAGACCGGTGCGATCGTCGCCTCCGTGTCGACGCCGGCGAGGTCGGACTCGAGGCCGTCGAGGATGACCTGGGCATCTGCCGCGATCTCCGTGGCGGCGCGCAGCGGCTCGAGGTCGAGTGCCCCGCTGTCGTCGCGCGAGATGCCGAACTCGCCCACGAGGGCGCTCGCGGGCTGGACGACCTGCTGCGAGACGTCATCGACGCCCTCGGCGATGATGCGGACGGCGCGCACGTTCTCTCCGACGACCGGAACCCACTCCGCCATCCGCCACACCGGGTTCGCGGTCGGCTCGGCGGCGCTGGAGGCGGCAGCGGACAACTCGTCGGCGATCGGCTGGAGCTCGTCGAATCGACGCTCATCGGCGGCCTTCTGGAAGGCGACCACCTGCACGCGAGCGGTCTCGAGATCGTCGCGGACCGCGAGCGCGCTCGTCGCGAGCCACCATGCTGCCAGGCCGCCGCCGATGATGAGGATGGCCAGGAGCGGCCAGAAGATCGAGTGGAAGATGATGCGACGACGGCGCTTGCGTCGGCGGCTGCCGCTGCCGGAACTGCGGTGCTGCCGCTCCGGGGCCAGCACGAACTCTGGGGTCGTCACGATGCCCAATCGTAGACGCGACGAGCCGAGATCCGACCCGGAGCCGGATCACGATCCCGCCACGGCATCAGTAGGCGCCCTGCGCCTGGAGGACCGCCCTCGCCGTGCGATACAGGATGATGACGTCGCCAGTGAGGGACCAGTTCTCGACGTAGTACAGGTCGAGGCGCACGCTGTCGTCCCACGAGAGGTCGGAGCGACCCTGGGTCTGCCACAGGCCCGTGATCCCCGGACGCACGAGCAGGCGGCGCCGCGCCCACTCGTCGTACCGCTCGACCTCGGCGGCGAGCGGCGGCCTCGGGCCGACGAGGGACATCTCGCCCCGCAGGACATTGACGAACTGCGGCAGCTCGTCGAGGCTGTACCGCCTGAGGATCGCGCCGATCCGCGTGACGCGAGGGTCGGTGCGCATCTTGAAGAGCACGCCGTTGCCGTCGGTGCGGTCGAGCAGCGTCGGCAGCTGCGCCTCGGCGTCGACCACCATCGAACGGAACTTCAGCATGCGGAACCGCGTGCCGTTGAGCCCCACCCGCTCCTGGGAGTACAGCGCGGGTCCCGGGCTGTCGCGCCGGACGAGGACGGCGATCGTGAGGAACACCGGACTGAGGACGATCAGCGCGATGGTGGCGACGACGAGGTCGAAGGCACGCTTGGCGGCGTACTTGCGGCCGGTGAACTGCGGGTAGTCGACCTGGATGAGCGGCAGGCCGGCGACCGGTCGCGCGTGGATGCGCGGCCCGGCGACATCCGTCAGCGCCGGTGCGACGACGAGGTTCGTCTCCGTCGCCTCGAGCTGCCAGCCGAGCTCGCGCATGCCGCGCGGGTCGATCGTGTCGGCCCCCGTGAAGACCACGGTGTCCGCTCGCGCCTCGCGCAGTGCCTCATCGAGCGAGTCGTAGGCGCCGAGCACCGGGATCCCGGGCGCGAGCTCGCGCGCGGACTCGCCGTGCTCGGTGACGGCGCCGACGATCTGGATGCCGGAGACGCCGTCGCGCGCGATCTGCTCGGCGACGTGGAGCGACTTCTGCCGTTCGCCCATGAGGATGGCGCGGTGCAGGAAGCGCCCGGACGCCCGCTGGCGGAGGAGCCACTTCCGCCACCCCCACCGGCCGGTCAGGAGCAGCACGAGACCGAGCGGAAGGGCCACGAGCACGTACGCGCGACCCACCTCGGAGCGGAGCAGGAAGGCTCCGATCGCGAGGACCGCGAACACCCGGATGCTCGCATCGGCGATCCGCCGGTACTCGGCCGTGCCGGCGCCGATGATCGTGCGATCGCGCGTGGCGAAGATCGCGAGCGACGCGAACCAGCCGGCGGCCAGGAGCGCGGAGACGAGCGCGTAGCTCAGCAGGTAGTCGGCGTCGCCGTCGAGACCGGGGATGCGGAGCGAGGTGCCGGTCGTCCCGAACCTGATGAACTGCGAGCCGTACACGGCGAAGACGATGACGACGAGGTCGGTCACGAGCAGTCGTCGCGCGTAGGCGCGCTGCCACTCCTCGACCGCTCGGGCGGGAGTCGTTTCCGTGGCCTGCCGTGCGAGGGTCATCCATCACCTCCGCCGCTGTGGCTCGGGCCCCGATGACGGCCCCCGAGCGCCCGTCGTTCGGGTCGACGGACAGAGACAGGGTAACCCGCGACGGTCCCCCTTTGTGAGGACTGTCGGAAGTCACCCCCGAAGTGGGGCGATGCGCGACGGCCATCGGCCGTGGGACGCGGCCGCCCGCCTGTCAGCCGTGACGTCCGCGCAGCCGACCGCCGCTCTCCTGCAGGTAGCAGACGCCGCAGAGCGATTCGTACGCGACCTCGACCCCGTCGATGGCGACCTGGTCTCCGTCGAAGATGTACCGGCCTCCGATGCGGCGGCCGTTGAAGATCGCCTTCCTGCCGCACCGGCAGATGGTCTTCAGCTCCTCGAGGCTGTGAGCGACCTCGAGCAACCGCCTGCTGCCGGCGAACGCGACGGTCTGGAAGTCGGTGCGGATGCCGTAGGCGAGGACCGGGACGTCGTCGAGCAGGGCGATCCGAAGCAGGTCGTCGACCTGGTCGGCGCTGAGGAACTGCGCCTCGTCGACCAGGAGGCAGCTGACGTCCCGTCCGTGCGTCTCGATGACGGGCGTGCGGTGGCGCTGGAACACGTCGAGCACCTGGTCGTCGGGGGCGATCGTGAAGTCGACCTCGCGTACGACACCCAGTCTCGAGACGATGTCGCGATCGCCCTTGGTGTCGACCGCGGGCTTGGCCAGGAGCACCCGGTGGCCGCGCTCCTCGTAGTTGAAGGCGGCCTGGAGCAGCGCGGTGGACTTGCCCGAGTTCATCGCGCCGTACCGGAAGTAGAGCTTGGCCACTACTCGAGCATCCCGTCCTCCGCCGCCCGGCGGATCAACTCGGCACGACGACCGGCCGGTCGCCCGACCTTGGCGTACTTCTCTCGCGCGCGGCGGAGGTAGGTCTTCGCCGTCTCGTAGCCGACCTCCATGCTCGCGGCGACGTCGGCGGTCGACATCCCCTGCACGTAGAGCGCGACGGCACGCCGCTCTGCCGCGCTCAGCGCGGCGTCGGGCGGCGGGGCGACCTCACCCGCGGCATCCGCATCGGCGGCGCCGCTCGGATGCTTCGACCTCGTCGGCGCCCGTTCGCCACGGAGCGCACGACGGGCCGCCGCCACCACGTCCTCGACCGGGAGCGTCTTGGAGACGAACGCATCCGCACCCGCCGAGAGGCAGCGATCGCGCGACGCATCGTCGTCGAGCGCAGTCACGACCACGACGATCGCGCCGGCGGCCCGACAGGCGCGGATCCTCGACTCGATCGACACGGAGTCGCCGAGCTGGAGGTCCATCAGCACCAGGTCGACCGGGAAGTCGGGATGGCGGATCAGGTCGAGCCACAACGTCGTGCGGATGACGACGCGCAGGTCGGGCGAGTGCTCGGCGATCCAGCTCGCGATGCCGTCGACGATGACGGCGTGGTCGTCGAGGATCGCGACCCTGACGAGTTCGTCGGCGTCGGGCTCAGGCGTCATATCGGAACTCCACCCGCACATTCTCTCGCGTCACCTCGAGATCGCCGCCCACGCCCACGGCACGCGCGACCGCGAGGAACCGCTCGACGTCCCGGCGAGTCGGTGCTGCACCCCCGGCGTCCGCCGCGACGACGGCGACGATGCGCACGAGCGCGCCGCTTCCGTTCGCGTCGACCTCGATCCGGATCGACCGCGAGCGCTCGGCGCTGCCGAGCCAGGAGAGCAGAGCGGTGAGCGGCGGTCGCTGCTCGCTGCTCAGGCGCGCCGCGGTGGCAGCGGGATCGTTCACCGCGATGGGCACCTGGCGTGCCGCCTCGATGGACGAGGCGAGGTCGTCGAGCCAGGTGGACTCGATGCCCGCCTTCAATGCGCGGCGGAGCATCTCCGCCAGCTCGCGGGCCCGATCGGCGTCGGCCACGCTGATCCGCTCGGCGCTCATCACCCCCGCGAGGAACGGCAGCACCTCCCTGCTCAGCACCGAGACACGACCCTGCTGCACCGACCGGACGATCCCCGCGCGCACCCCGCCGTCGCGCTCGAGTGCGATCGCGTTGGCCTCCCGTTGCCACGCGAGGCTCTCGCGCACGATCGTCGCCGAGTACGCCGCCCCCGCCGCCGAGAGCGCGAGCACCGCGACCGAGTTGACGGCGACGAGAGCAGCGGCATTGGCCTGCGTCGCGCTCCCCCCGGACGAGCCGACGGCGAGGATCGCGAGGACCGCCGCAGCGACCGTGCCGGCGGCGAGCAGCGAGATCCACGTGCTGAACGGCGCAAGGGACAGGATCAGCACCCCCACCACGAGCGGCCCGTAGTTGTCGTACAGGTACCGGTCGGCGCCGACCGTGCTCACGTACTCGGCGATCGCACCTCCGACCGCGAGCGCGACCACGAACCAGAGCCGGTCCACGGTGAACGGCGCACGAGCCGGGAGCGCCGACACCGACGCGACCGCCCCCGCGGCGACGACGAACAGGACACCCGCGAACGCGGCGAGCGGCGACCCGACCTCGTCCCAGTGCCAGGCGGTCAGGCCGATCGACGTCGCTGCCGAGAGGATCGAGCCGGTGAGCACGAGGCGTGACGCGGCGACGCCGCCGATCGGGTCGACCTCCTGCTGCGTGAGGCGCAGTGCGGTGCTCATTCGCCGCCCTCCGGGACCGCGAGCAGCACGGTGGTGCCGACGCCCGGGCGCGACCAGATTCGAGTCCGACCGCCCTCCTGCTCGATCCTGCCCGTGATGGAGGTGCGCAGGCCGATGCGATCGTCCGGCACGCGATCGGGGTCGAACCCACGTCCGTCGTCCACGACCACGACGGTGACCTCGCCGTCGGCGCGCCCGAGCGCGACCTCGACGTCGTCGACGCCGGCGTGCCGCACCACGTTCATGAGGCACTGCGCCACCGCGGCCTCGAGCGCGGCACGCCGCCGCGGACCGACCGCCGCGAGGACCTCCGGAGCGCCCGACACGTTCACGGCCAGGCCGGCGTCGCGGGCGACACCCAGCGCGTCGGCGAGCGGCACCCCGCCGCCCGGGGCTGCGACGGTGGCGGTCGGGCCGACTCGGCCGGTGCGGGTCGGATCCGCTCCCCGCTCGGCTGCGCCGCGAGGCGCTGCCGATCGCCCGGGGGCCGACATGCCCTCCGTCGACCCGGTCCGCGCGCCGATCGCGTCGGCGTCCTCAGCGTGCTCGGCCGCCCAGTCCCGTCCGACGATGAGGGAGAGATCGTGGCTGATGGCGGTGCGCAGCCGCTCGTCGACCGGGCCGGAACCGGATGCCGCGATCGCCACGAGATGGCTGAGCGCCGTGTCGTGCAGGCGGGCGATGGCACGGAGTTCGTAGTCGTGGCGGATCACGAGTTCGCGGGTCTGCTGGCTCGCGCGATGCAGCGCCGTCTCGCGTCGCCCGTCGCTGCGCGTCATCGCGTCGAACACCCGCGTGACGACGACGATGCCGAGTCCGGCTGCGGCCGCCGCGCTCGGCGCCCACGCGGCACCGGCAGCCGCGGCACCGAGGAACGTCGCCGCCTCGCCGAGCCCCCAGCCGAGCGTCGCCCACACGATCGCGATCCGCGAGCCGATCCCGGCGCCGCCGACGAGCAGCAGCGCGGTTCGGGGCATGGCGAGGAGCGCGTTGTTGGTCGTCTCGAAGCCGTTGCCCGGGGCCATCACGAGCACCGTGAGCCCGTACACGACGGCCGTTCCGCCCAGGAGGTACGCCACCGTGAGGGTAACGCTCGGATGGACGGCCGCGAGCGCGAACAGCGCTGCCTGCACCGCGATGAGCACCGAGGCCGCGATCGCGGCGGTCCGGTCCGGGCCGGCCTCGCCGATGGGCTCGACGACGATCGACGCGACCGCGATGACCATGGCCGATGCGAGACACACCGCGCCTGCGGCGTGACCGGCGCTCGCGAGCGCCCGGCTCAGGGACGCCCGCGCAAGATGCTCGGGCAGGCCCAGGGTCATATGCGCTCCGATTCTGCCGTCGGGGGAAACGGCACTGGCCGGATTATCGCAGTTCGACATGCGATCGACCCAGCCGGCGTCATCGCGTCGTCAGAACAGCATCGCCGGCGCTGCGGCATCGATCGGAGGGGGCGGGGATGATCGGTCGGCCGCTCGGGACCGGACCCCGCCCGTGACGACGTCCTCGCGGCCGCGTTGGAGGCGATGGGCGCGCATGAGCGGCGCGATGCGTGCCGCGAGCCAGGACCGGTACTCCTTCGGAGCGTACGCCGCCGCGCCGGGGAACAACGCGCGGTACCTCGGCACCAGTTCGGGATGCTCGCGGGCGAGCCATGCGAAGAACCAGGGCTTGACCGACCCGCGCAGGTGGAGCGCCGAGTACACGACGCTCGTCGCACCGGCCGCCTTGGCCCGCCGCAGGGCGTCGTCGAGGTGCGCCCGCGTGTCGGTGAGGTACGGCAGGATCGGCATGAGGAAGACGGTGCAGTCGAATCCGGCGTCGCGCACCGCGGTCACGGTCGCGAGGCGGGCGGCCGTCGTGGGTGTCCCGGGCTCGATCGAGCGCTGCAGTTCGTCGTCGTACACTGCGATCGACATCGCGAGGTCGACCGGCACGTGCTCGCGCGCGCTCGCCAGCAGCGGAAGGTCGCGTCGGAGCAGGGTGCCCTTGGTCAGCACGCTGAACGGCGTCCCGCTCCCGGCGAGCGCCTCGATGATCCCCGGCATCAGCGCGTACCGCCCCTCGGCGCGCTGGTACGGGTCGGTGTTCGTGCCGAGCGCGACCGGTTCGTGGCGCCAGGACGAGCGGGCGAGCTCGCGTCGGAGCACCTCTGCGACGTTGACCTTCACGATGAGCTGCCGGTCGAAATCGGCCCCCGGGTTCAGGTCGAGGTACTCGTGCGTGGGTCTTGCGAAGCAGTAGACGCAGGCGTGACTGCAGCCCCGGTACGGGTTGATGGTCCAGCCGAAGGGCACGTACGACTGGCCCGGCACCCGGTTCAGCGCCGACTTCGCGAGCACCTCGTGGAAGGTCAGGCCGGCGAAATCGGGCGTCTGCACCGACCGGACGAGGTTGTTCAGCCGGGCCAGCCCGGGCAGCGTTCCCTGCTGCTCGACGCCGAGCTCCTGGCCGTTCCACCGCATGCCGACATTCGAACATATGTTCGAGGATCACGCAAGCGGGCGCACCGCCGGCACGACACCCGATCGCAACCGCGCGCGGCTACGCTGTGTCGATGCCACGGAGCCCGGACCCCGAACGGACGCGGCCGACCGCGCCTGCGATCCCGGGTCCGACCGCTCGCGCGCTCGCCTGGCGCCGGGTGGTCATCGTCATCGTCGGGATCGCCTACGGCATCGGCCTGTGGACCGTGCTCTTCTGGCCCGTCCACGTCGACGGGGAGGGAGGGCTCATCCGGGTCGACGGGATCATCGACCTCCTCGCGCGCATGGGCATGCCGGCGAGCATCCGCTACCCCCTCGTGCAGTCGGGGCTGAACGCGGTCCTCTTCCTCCCGTTCGGCGCTCTGTGGGCGGGCTGGTTCCGGCGCCAGCGCCTCCACCTGGTGATCTCGGCGACGGTGCTCGCGTCGACGGCGAGCCTCGCCGCCGAGATCGCCCAGGGGCACTACCTCCCGGAGCGCACCTTCGATCTCCGCGACGTGGTCGCGAACGGCGTCGGCGCTGGCATCGGCGCACTCATCGTGGTCCTCGCGTCGCGGGTTCCACCAGCAGGGCCGGCGTCGGGTACGCCACCCCGGTGACGACGGATGCCTCGGCGACGCGACGGCCGTCGAGGGCGAGTTCCTCGCCGCTCCAGCGCCGGCGCAGCCACCGGTCGTGGCTGGCCACGACCACCGCACCGGGGAAGCCGCCGAGCGCGTCCTCGAGCTCGCCCGCCAGGGTCAACGACAGGTGGTTCGTCGGCTCGTCGAGCAGGAACACGTGCGGCGGTGCTGCGATCACGAGCGCGAGCGCGAGCCGCCGTTGCTGGCCGACCGAGAGTCGGCCGACGGGGCGATCCAGGTCGCGCGGCGAGAACAGGCCGAGCTGGTCGAGCGGGACCCGCTCGGCGCGCCGCTCCCCCACGGTGCGCTCGTAGATCGCCCGCGGCGAGGCATCCGGGTCGGCGAACCGCACGTCCTGCTCCAGCAGGCCGACGCGGAGCCCGCGCCGACGGTGCACGATGCCGTCGTCCGCCGCGAGTCGCCCGGCGAGCACCGCGAGGAGGGTCGACTTCCCCGCCCCGTTCGCCCCCGTCACGAGCAGGCGCGTACCCGGCGTGATCCGCAGCGCGCGGACGTCGAGGCGACCGCGGACCGACACGTCCGCCAGGTGCAGCAGCATCCCGGACTCCTCCGGGAGCGCGTTCGCGCCCGCCGGGATCCCGCTGAACGCGAGCGGTGCCGGCGGGCGGGCGACCTGCGTGCGTTCGAGCTCGCCGAGCCGCACCTCGGCGTTCCGGACGCGACGCGAGACCGCGTGTTCGACGTTCTCGCGCTTGAAGTGCTTGAGGAACTTGTCGTTGTCGGTCGCGGCCCGACCGTGGGCGACGTTCCGAGCCGTCTCGGCGACCGTGAGTCGCAACCGCTTCAGCTCGGACTGCTCCTCCTCGTGCTGGCGCTGCCAGCGACGGCGTTCCTCGCCTCGCACGGCCAGGTACTCCGTGAACGACCCGCCGAAGGCGGTGCCGACGGTTGCCGCGAGGGCGGCGTCCCGGCGGCCGGAGCCGTGCGCCCCGCCGCCCGCTCGGGCGAGCGCGACCGCGGCACCCCGGCCGGGATCGAGGTCGAGCAGGCCGGTGGCCACGCGGTCGAGGAACTCGCGGTCGTGGCTGGCGAACGCGACGGGCCCCCGCCAGGCGCGCAGTCGCTGCTCGAGGAAGGCGGCCGCGTCGTCGTCGAGGTGGTTCGTCGGCTCGTCGAGCAGCAGCGCCTCGGGCGCCGCGAGCAGCAGCGCCGCGAGCGCGAACCGGCTGCGCTGGCCGCCCGACAGCTCGCCGATCCGGCGACCTCGGGAGAGCTCGCCCACGCCGAGGCCGTCGAGCAGTTCGTCGCGGCGCCGCTCGACGGACCAGACTTCCGCGCGCTCCGCGGCCTCCAGGGCGCGGGCGTAGCGTTCCGCTGCGAGGTCCGGTGAGCGTGCGTCCCCGGCGTCGCGGGCACCGCCCGTGCCGTCGGCGAGCGCCACGGCTGCGTCGTCGAGTTCCCGCTCGACCGCTCGGACCTCGGCGATGGCCGCCTCGATCACGTCGTCGATGCGAGCGTCGTCCGCGAACGGAAGCTCCTGCAGGAGCAGCCCGGTCCGGAAGGGGCGCACGACGCGCCCGTCCGTCACGGCGCCGGGGAGCTCAGCGCCGGCGAGCAGCCGGAGCAGCGTCGACTTCCCCGCGCCGTTCTCGCCGATCAGTCCGAGGCGGTGCCCCGGGGCGACGGCGAGGCCGAGGTCGGCGACGACGCGGCGGTCGCCGAAGGCGACGGAGAGGCCGTCGCCGCTGAGGTGGGTGGAGTGGGTGACGGTGACTGACATGGGAAGGGATCCCTTCGCGAGGAGCTCCCGAGCCGTCGGCAGACGTCCGCGCGCTTCGGCGAGCACGGACGACGCGTCGACCGGCGGTCGTCGCGCGGGGACGGTGACGACGGCCCGGGAGCGGGTGGATCCCGCCGGGCATCAGCCGTCGTCGAGGCGAGCGCGAACACGGTCGCGATCAGTGCTGGAGCGCACACCCCGGTGTCGACGGCGCCTCGGGCGCGGGACGGTGGGATGTACTCACTTCATAGCGCCGACGAGACTAGCAGACCTCTGGGCGTATGAGAAGAGCGGATGCCGGAGCATCCGCCCTTCGCGTTCAGGCGCTGATCTGCAGCGCGGCCGCGGTCCGGGCGAGCGAGGCCGCCGCAGCATCCGGATCGTCGGAGAGCGTCGTGCCGTACGACGGGATCATCTCGCGGATCTTCGGCTCCCATTCGGCCATACGGTCGGGGAAGCACTTCTGCATGACCTCGAGCATGATGGGAACGGCGGTGGACGCGCCCGGCGAGGCGCCCAGGAGGCCGGCGATCGAGCCATCCGCCCCCGAGATCACCTCGGTGCCGAACTGCAGCACACCGCCCTTCTCCGGGTCCTTCTTCATGACCTGCACGCGCTGACCGGCGGTGATGAGCTCCCAGTCCTCCGACTTCGCCGTCGGCATGAACTCGCGGAGCGCCTTCATCTTCTTCTCGCGCGAGGCGAGCAACTCGGAGACGAGGTACCGCACGAGGTCGAAGTTGCGCAGGCCCACCTGCAGCATCGGGACGAGGTTGTGCAGGCGGATCGAGAACGGCAGGTCGAACCACGTGCTCGTCTTGAGGAACTTCGGGGTGAAGCCCGCGTACGGCCCGAAGAGCAGCGACGTCTCGCCGTCGACGACCCGCGTGTCGAGGTGCGGCACCGACATCGGCGGGGCGCCGACCGCGGCCTTGCCGTAGACCTTCGCCTGGTGCTGGGCGACGACCTTGGGATTCGTGGTGCGCAGGAACTGGCCGGAGATCGGGAACCCGCCGTAGCCCTTGATCTCGGGGATGCCCGAGTGCTGCAGCAGCGAGAGTGCGCCGCCGCCGGCGCCGACGAACACGAACCGGGCGCGCACGGTCTCCGGGGTGTTGCCCACGAGGTTCCGGATGCGCAGCTTCCAGGTGCCGTCCTTCTGGCGCTTCAGCCACGTGACCTGGTGGTCGGTGCGGATCTCGGCGCCGCGCGACTCGATGTCGCGGAGCATCTGCACGGTCAGCGCGCCGTAGTCGACGTCGGTGCCCGACTCGATGCGGGTCGCGGCGATCCGCGCCTTCGGGTTCCGCTTCTTCGCCAGCAGCGGCGCCCACTCGGCGATCGTGTCGAGGTCCTCCGAGTACTCCATGCCGGCGAACAGCGGCTCGCCGTCGAGCGCATCGACGCGCTTCTTGAGGTACTCGATGTTCGCCTTCCCGCGCACGAACGTCATGTGGGGCGTGGAGTTGATGAAGCTGTTGGGCTCGGACAGCGCGCCCGACTCGACGAGGTGGGCCCAGTACTGACGGCTCACCTGGAACTGCTCGTTGATCGACACGGCCTTCGCGGCGCTCACGCTGCCGTCGGCCGCCTCGGGCATGTAGTTGAGCTCGCAGAGCGCGGCATGACCGGTGCCCGCGTTGTTCCACGGATTCGAGGACTCCTGGGCGACGCGGCCGAGACGCTCGTAGAGGCGGATGCTCCAGTCGGGCTGCAGCCTCGAGATCAGGGAGCCGAGCGTGGCGCTCATGATGCCCCCGCCGATCAGCACGACGTCGACGGTGTCCTCGGAATTCACGCGTTCCAGTGTATGGGCGGTCGGATGGACGCGATGACCAGCCGGTCACCGCCGGATGTACGCGCTGACCAGCCCGGGCCCACGGTCGGCGGCTCGTCAGAGCGCCTGGACGCCGCCGGCGACGAGGCCGACGCCGGCCGTGACGAGCCCGATCGTCAGCGACGCGGCGCCGAGCCAGAGCAGCAGGATGGTGCGGCCCGGCTTCCGGGGATCGCGCCCCAGCACGGAGAGGAAGAAGCCCGCGGGCATGAGGAGGGCGGCGACCGGGACGCCGAGTCGGGCGACCCACAGCCAGCCGCCCTCGAGCGCTGCGGCGGGGAGGACGACGAGGATCACGATCGAGAGGATGAGCAGCACGCCGGCGTGCGCGTGCCCGGCGCGGAAGAACGACTGCTGGAGCGCGTTGGCCGGCGCGAGGCCGCGCGAGACGCGGGTGAGGAACCATCCGCCGCTCTCGACGGTCACGAGTGCGAGCAGGAGCGCTCCTATGAGGATGGTGTCGATCGGCGACGGCATGGCGCAGCCCTCCGGGGTGGGTGTCATGATTGGATAGCGATACTCTCCAATACTAGAGAGTGCGACTATCCAATGCAAGGAGCCCGCATGCGCATCTCCGGCCTCGCCGACGCCTCGGGCGTCGCGGTCGCGACGATCAAGTTCTACCTGCGCGAGGGCCTGCTGCACCCCGGCGTCGCGACGTCGGCCACGCAGTCGACCTATGACGAATCGCACCTGCGCAGGCTCCGCCTCATCCGGGCGCTCACCGGGCCCGTCGGGCTCAGCGTCCAGCAGGCGCGAACGATCCTCGCCCTCGTCGACGACCCGGGCGATGACCTCTACGCGACGCTCGGCCGCGCCGTCGGCGCCCTCCCTCCGTCGACCGACGCGGCCGCCGCCGGCGACCCGGACCCGTACCCGCGCGCCCGCGCCGCACTCGAGGCGCTCGGCCAGGTCTACGACCCGCGCTTCCCCGCCGTCGCGCAGCTCGAGGCCGCACTCGCGGCCGCCGACGATGCGGGCCTGCCGATCAGCCCCGAGCGCCTGCTCGCCTACGGGCGCTCGCTGCGCGAGCTCGCCGCCTACGACCTCGAGCGGATGCCGGCGGAGCCACGCGCCGCCGTCGAGTACACGGTGCTCGGCACGGCCCTGTACGAGCCCGTGGTCCTCGCGCTGCGCCGGCTCGCCCACCAGGACGCCGCGGCGCAGCTCGACCTCGGGCGGTGATGGGCGGACGCCACGAGACCCGGCCGCCTCACGGCGACCGGGTCTCGTTCGATCGAATCCGTCAGACCGACGCCGGCAGTTTCGCCGCGACGAGCTCTGCGATCTGCACGGCGTTCAGCGCGGCGCCCTTGCGCAGGTTGTCGTTGGAGACGAAGAGCACGAGGCCCTTGCCGTCGGGCGCCGACTGGTCCTGGCGGATGCGGCCCACATAGCTCGGGTCGGTCCCGGCGGCCTGCAGCGGCGTGGGGATGTCGCTGAGCGCGACGCCCGGGGCATCCGCCAGCAGCTCGGTCGCACGCTCGGGCGTGATCGCGTTCGCGAACTCGGCGTGGATCGACAGCGAATGACCCGTGAAGACGGGCACACGCACGCACGTGCCCGCGACGCGGAGGCCCGGCAGCTCGAGGATCTTGCGGCTCTCGTTGCGGAGCTTCTTCTCCTCGTCGGTCTCGAGGTCGCCGTCGTCGACGATCGAACCGGCGAGCGGGATCACGTCGAACGCGATCGGGCGCGGGAACTTCGCCGGCTCGGGCATGGTCACGGCGCTGCCGTCGTGCACGAGGGCGATCGCATCCTGCTCGACGGCCGCCTTCGCCTGTTCGAGCAGTTCCTCGCCGCCCGCGAGCCCGGCACCCGACACGGCCTGGTACGTCGAGACCATGAGGCGCTCGAGCCCGGCCTCGTCGTGCAGGACCTTCAGCACCGGCATGGCGGCCATCGTCGTGCAGTTCGGGTTGGCGATGATGCCCTTCTTCGCCTCGTCGATGGCGTGCGGGTTCACCTCGCTGACGACGAGCGGGACCTCGGGGTCCATACGCCAGCCGCTGGAGTTGTCGATGACGGTGACGCCCGCGGCTGCGAAGCGGGGCGCCTGCGCCTTCGACAGCGTGGCGCCGGCCGAGAAGATCGCGATGTCGAGGCCCGTCGGGTCGGCGGTCGAGGCGTCCTCGACGAGGATGTCCTCGCCCTTGAACGGCAGCGTCGTGCCGGCCGACCGTGCCGAGGCGAAGTAGCGGATCGAGGCGACCGGGAAGTCGCGCTCCTCGAGGAGGCGGCGCACGACCGCGCCGACCTGTCCGGTGGCGCCGACGACGCCGATGTTCACTCCATGAGCCATGGTGCTTCCTCTCGTGGCATCAGTTCAGTATTCAGGAGGTTCCGCCGGGTGCGGCACCGGGAGCGACCGTTCGTCCGGCAATGGCAGGGTTCCGGCGGATTCCGGCAGTCCGTCGACGGATGACGCGTGCGGGGCGCGCGCGGCATCCGCTCGGCTTCGACGGGTCAGCGCCCCGTGCCGGCGTAGACGATCGCGTCGTCGTCGCCGTCGAGGTCGAACGCGGTGTGCACCGCGCGAGCCGCGTCGTTGACGCTGTCGGCGCGGGTCACGACCGAGATGCGGATCTCGCTCGTCGAGATCATCTCGATGTTGATCCCCGCCTCGTACAGCGCCTCGAACAGCCGTGCCGAGATGCCGGCCGCCGACCGCATCGCGGCGCCCACGAGCGAGAGCTTGCCGATCTGGTCGTCGTACTGCAGCGACTCGAAGCCCAGGGCCTCCTGCGCGTCGGAGAGGGCCGTGAGCGCCTTCTCGCCGTCGGACTTCGGCACGGTGAAGGAGATGTCGGTGCGGCCGGTCGCCGCGGCCGAGACGTTCTGCACGATCATGTCGACGTTCGCGTTGGTGCGCGCGACGATCTTGAAGATCTTGGCGGCGGCGCCGGGGACGTCGGGCACGCCGACGACGGTGATCTTGACCTGGCCGAGGTCGACGGCCACACCGGCGATGACGGACTCTTCCACAGCTCCTCCTTCGGGAAGACGCTCGGGGTCGTAGACGATCGTCCCCTCGCTGTTGTTGAACGACGACCGCACGTGCAGCGTGACGCCGTGGCGACGCGCGTACTCGACGGCGCGGATGTGCAGCACCTTCGCGCCCGAACCCGCGAGCTCGAGCATCTCCTCGCTCGTGATGCGGTCGAGCTTGTGCGCCCGCTTGACCACGCGCGGGTCGGACGTGAACACGCCGTCGACGTCGGTGTAGATCTCGCAGACGTCGGCGTCGAGTGCCGCAGCGAGCGCGACGGCCGTGGTGTCGCTGCCGCCTCGACCGAGCGTCGTGATGTCACGCGATTCGCGGCTGAAGCCCTGGAACCCCGCCACGATGACCACGGCGCCCTCGTCGAGCGCCTCGCGGAGTCGGACCGGGGTCACGTCGACGATGCGCGCGGCGCCGTGCACCGAATCGGTGATCATGCCGGCCTGGCTGCCGGTGAACGATCGGGCGTCGTGCCCGAGGCTCTTGATGGCCATCGCGAGCAGCGCCATCGAGATGCGCTCTCCCGAGGAGAGCAGCATGTCGAGCTCGCGCGGGGCCTGGATCGGGGTGACCTCGTTCGCGAGGTCCATCAACTCGTCGGTCGTGTCGCCCATCGCGGAGACCGCGACGACGACGTCGTTGCCGGCCTTGCGGGTCTCGACGATGCGCTTGGCGACCCGCTTGATGCTCTCCGCGTCGGCGACGGACGATCCGCCGTATTTCTGCACGATCAAGCTCACGTGGGCGCTCCCGGGGGTGTCTGGGCCGGGGGAATGTTCACCCGGCGCCGGAAGGTCCATCATACGGCGGCGCGCATACGCGCCCGGCCATGTGACGGCGGGACTACAGTGCGGTCATGGCGGACACGCTCGAGGCATGGACGGACTTCAACGTCGCGATGGCGGGAGCGACGGCGGCCCTGGCCGGACTGCTCATCGTGGCGATGTCGGTGAACATCCGCGAGATCATGTCTTCGGCCGCGCTGCCGGCCCGGGCCGGCGCGGCGATCGCGGCGCTCGTCCTCGCGCTGGTCGCGAGCGCCCTCGGCCTCGTGCCCGGTCAACCCTCGATCGCCTACGGCATCGAGGTCGGGCTCGCCGCCCTCGTCGCCGGCGCGTTCCAGGTCGTCGCCATGCGTGCCGTCGGCCGCGAGCACTACGGGCGTGCGGGCCTGCGAGCCGCGCGGTCGCTGCTCGGGCTGCTGCCCATCGGGGCGTATGTCACGGGCGCCGGCCTCGTTCTCGCGGGCTCCATCGGGATGGGGCTGGGCGCGATGGCGGCCGGCGCGATCCTCGCGGTGGTCGTGGCGATCGTCATCGCCTGGGTCGTGCTCGTCGAGGTGCTGCGTTAGCGGTCCCGCTCCATGTACCACTCGGTGAACCGGGAGGCCCGGCCGCCCTGCGAGAGCCGGATCACCCAGAGGTTGTCGTAGAGCTTCGCGGCCGGGTAGTCGGTGCGGCCCTGCACGACGACGAGGTCGTCGGTCTCGGTGAGGATCTCCCAGTCGAAGTGCCAATCGCCGGGTTCGTCGCGCGAGTCGAGCCACCCGGCGATGATCGCCTCGCGCCCGCGGAGCGCGTCGGGGTCGTCGGGGCTGAACTCGTACACCGCGTCGTCGGTGAAGAGTGCCGCGATGTCATCGGCATCGTTCGACTCCCACGCCCGGACGTAGCCTGCGACCCACTCGGTTCCTGCGCTCATGGGCTCCGTTCTACTGGTGCCCCGCGCGGCCGTCAACGGGTGGCGGCGACGACGACCCGTGGTCAACCGACGACGCGTCGGCCCTCGAACGCGCGGCCGAGCGTGACCTCGTCGGCATACTCGAGGTCGCCGCCGACGGGCAGGCCCGAGGCGAGGCGGGTGACCCTGATCTCGAGCGTCGTCAGGAGGCGGCTGAGATAGGTGGCCGTGGCCTCGCCCTCGAGGTTGGGATCGGTCGCGATGATGACCTCCGAGACGGTGCCGTCGGCCAGGCGCTGCATCAGCTGACGGATGCGCAGCTCGTCGGGACCGATGCCGTCGATGGGGCTGATCGCGCCGCCGAGCACGTGGTAGAGCCCTCGGAACTCGCGGGTTCGTTCGATCGCGACGACGTCCTTCGCCTCCTCGACGACGCAGATGAGGCTCGCGTCGCGGCGCGGGTCGCGACAGATCGAGCAGGTCGACTGCTCGGCGACGTTGCCGCAGATTTCGCAGAACTTCACCTTGTCGCGCACCTCGATGAGGATCTCGGCGAGGCGGGAGACGTCGAACTGCTCGGTCTGCACGATGTGGAACGCGATGCGTTGCGCCGACTTCGGACCGATGCCCGGGAGGCGGCCGAGTTCGTCGATGAGCTCCTGGACGATGCCCTCGTACACGCGCTACCCCCGCTCGCCGAATCGGGCCTGCGGCGCCTCGACCTCTTCGAGGAAGGTCGCGCCGAGGAGGTCGCGCACGACGGCCTCGCCGTATCGCTGGATCGGCGGAGCTGCGCCGGCGGGCGGGGCTGCGCCGGGCGCTGACCGGCGCGCGCCGCCCCGTGCGGGTGCGGCGGCCCTCGGGGCATCGGCCGAAGTCGGCTCGGGACCGGGTGCGAAGTCGGGCTCGGGTTCGAGCGGGGGCGCGTCGGCGTCGTCGAGCGGCGGGACGTCGTCGTCGACCGAGAACCCGGCTTCCGGCGAGGGCCGGGCGGGACGCTCGGCGACGGCGGTGCGGGACGCCGCTCGGGGAGCGGACGCAGGCGACTCGGCAGCCGCTCGTGATGGCTCGCCTGCGGTCGGGTCGGAGGTCGGGATCGCGACGGTGGCCCAGGAGTCGACCGGACCGGGTGCGTCGACCGGGCCGGACGGGGTCGCACTCGATGCGGTCCGGACGTTCGCGCCGCCGGGCGCGGATGCGGGCGTGCCGCGCTCGGACCCCGTGCGACCGGTCGTCGTTTCGGATCGCGCCGCGGCCTCGGACGGAGCGGACGCGGTCGGAGACGACCCTCGGTCGCCGTCGGGCGTCGCGGAGCCGGGCGTCGCCGACCCGCGGTCGGCTCCCCCGCCGGCGGACACCACGCGCGCGAGGAACTTGACCCGCACGCCGAGGACCTCGGCGATGGCCGCGCGGAGCAGGTCGCCGACGCTCTGGCCGGGAGGACCGGACCGGAAGCTGCCCATGTCGGACTCGCTGGGGAAGCTCAGCACGAGCACGTCGTCGTCGCGGTACTCGAGCACCTGCGCCGTGAATGCGACCATCCAGGCGCTCCGCTTCGTGCGCTGGAGCGACGAGAGCACCTCGGGCCACGCGTCGCGCATCTGCTCGACGGTGACGGGACCGACGGGACGCGCGCGCGTGGAGCTCGGAGTGTCGGCCGGAGCGGGAGCGTCGGCCGGGGCTTCGGTCGGGGCGGAGGGTGCTGGCGCGTCGCTCGCCGCCACCCGTGCGGCAGGCGAGGCCGCCGACGCAGGCCGCGAAGCGGGCGTCTCCCACTTCGGCGGCATCGACGGGGCCGGCCGCTCCACCGCCGGCGTCTCGGCCCGAGACGCCGCACTGCGATCGGGCACCGCGGCAGCGGTTCGTGCCGCGGGAGCGCGCGTGGGTGCCGCGGCCGGCACCGGCGCCGCCTCGTCGCCCGCTGCATCCGTCACGCCCACGCGACGCTCGAGCCGCTCGACGCGCGCGAGCGCGCCCCGCTCGGTCTCGTCGCTCGACGGCACGAGCACGCGCGCGAGCATGAGCTCGAGGTGCAGTCGCGGCGACGTCGCGCCGGTCATCTCGGTGAGGGTCTGGTTGACGAGGTCGGCGACGCGGGAGAGCTCGGCGGCGCCGAACACGGACGCCTGGGTCGCCATGCGCGCGAGTTCGTCGGCGGGGACGCCGCGCAGCACCGCCGCGGCGGCTTCGGGCGTCGTCGCCGCGACGACGATGAGATCGCGGAGCCGTTCGAGGAGGTCTTCCACGAACCGGCGCGGATCCTGTCCGGTCTGCATGACGCGGTCGGCAGCCGCGAATGCCCGAGCCGCGTCGGCGGCGCCGATCGCCTCGACCACGTCGTCGAGCAGCGCGCCGTGCGTGTACCCGAGCAGGGCGACCGCTCGCTCGTACCCGACCGTCGACCCCTCGGACCCGGCGATCAGCTGGTCGAGCAGCGACAGCGTGTCCCTCGGCGAGCCTCCGCCGGCACGGACGACGAGCGAGAGCACGCCCGGCTCGACCTGCACCCCCTCTTCGTCGCAGAGTTTCTGGACGTAGTCGAGCATGGGCGCCGGCGGCACGAGGCGGAAGGGGTAGTGGTGCGTGCGCGAGCGGATGGTGCCGAGCACCTTGTCGGGCTCGGTCGTCGCGAAGATGAACTTCACGTGCTCGGGCGGCTCCTCGACGAGCTTCAGGAGGGCGTTGAAGCCCTGCGGCGTCACCATGTGCGCCTCGTCGAGGATGAAGATCTTGTAGCGGTCGCGGGCCGGAGCGAACACCGCGCGCTCGCGCAGGTCACGCGCGTCGTCGACGCCGTTGTGGCTCGCGGCGTCGATCTCGACGACATCGAGCGACCCGCCGCCGGCGCGCGAGAGCTCGACGCAGCTCGGGCACACGCCGCAGGGCGTGTCGGTCGGGCCCTCGGCGCAGTTGAGGCAGCGAGCGAGGATGCGCGCCGAGGTCGTCTTGCCGCAGCCGCGCGGGCCCGAGAAGAGGTACGCGTGGTTCACCCGATCGGTGCGGAGCGCGGTCATGAGCGGCTCGGTGACCTGCGACTGGCCGATCATCTCGGCGAAGGTCTCGGGCCGGTAGCGGCGATAGAGGGCGGTGACCACGCGTCAATGGTAGTCGCGCCGTCCGACACGCTCGCCGTGGTCGCGCTGCGGCCTCGGCGGCCCATCGTCCCGGTCTCGCGGGACCCGCCGGGCCGTTCGACCCGGCGGGTAGGTCGGCGGGCTGGCATAGGATCGGGGCACCGCACCGGCGCGGACGCGGCATCCGCCCCGCCCCGGTGCACGACGACGGAGGTGGTCACGTGACGGGGGTCCGCACAGCCGAGCAGCTCGAGCGGTTCCGAGAACTCCTGCTCGCGGAACGGCGCGAGGCCGAGGAACGCCTGGCCGAGCAGAGCGAGGGCATCACGGCGGTCCGCGAGGCGAGATCCGACACGTCGGTCGACGACGAGCACGACCCCGACGGACCGACGATGAGCCAGGAGTGGTCGCAGCGCACGGCGGTGCTGCACGACGTCGAGCACGAGCTCACCGACGTCGATCACGCGCTCGCGCGCATCGACGAGGGCACCTACGGGGTCTGCGAGCGGTGCGGCAACAAGATCACGGTGGCGCGCCTCGAGGCGCGCCCGACCGCGACGCTCTGCATCGACTGCGCGCGGCTCGTTCGCTGACGCCCGCTCACCGCCGAGGTTCGACCGTCGCGTCGCCGACGGGATCCTCGATGCCCGACGGGTCGACCACGGATGCCCGAGCCGGCCTGTCAGCCACGGGTGAGGCGCCGCGCGCATTCGACAGCCCGTCGAACGCCCGCAGCACGAGCGGGCTCGCGCCGAGCAGCGCGTAGAGGACGGCGGCGGCCGCGACGACCGGTGCGAACCCGAACGCGTCGACCGCGGCGCCCGCTGCGATCGCCCCGATCGGCATCGATGCCGCAACGCCGGACGTGAGGGCGCCGAAGACCCTGGCGCGCATGCCGTCGGGCACGACCCCGTACAGCGCCGTCGAGATCATCGGGTTGAGGGCGCCGGCCGCGAGCCCTGACAGGGCGAGCACGCCGAAGAGCACCTCGACCGGAACCCCGAGCGCCATCGCGGCGTACGGCGGGGCACCCGCGAGCACGAAGCACGCCGCGAACATGACCCGACCCGAGGCACGGTGCCCGACGAGCCCGAACAGGGCCGAGCCCGTCAGTGCGCCCGCGGCGAAGCAGCCGATCATGAAGCCGAGCGCCGCCTGGTCGCCGAGCACCTGCGAGGCGTACACGGGCTTCAGCACCGTCAGGCCCGCCGCATCGATCGCATTGGTGAGGGTCACGAGCAGCACCACTGCGAGCGCGAGCGGCGTCTTCGCGATGAAGCGGATGCCGGCCACGAATCCGGCAGCGGTCTCCGCGGCGGTCGCGGGCGCGTCCTCGGACGATCCCTCCGCGGCGGTCGACGACGCGGGGACGCCTGCGGCCCCAGCGGGATCCGCACCGAGCGCCTCGGCGATCCGCGAGCGGCTTGGCACGAGCACCGCCACGAGGATCGCGGAGACCGCGAAGCCGGCCGCGTCGGCGACGAGGGCCGTCATCGGTCCGGCCACGGCCACGAGGACTCCGGCGGTGCCGGCACCGATCATGCTCGCGGTGCGCTGCACGGCCGACTGGGCGCCCGCGGCGCGGGCGAGCGGGATCCGCGCGAGCGCGGCGAGGTCGGGCATGAGCACGGTCTTGGCGGTGTCGCCCGGTGGGTCGAGGAGCCCGCCGAGGAACACGAGCGCGAGGAGGATCGGGAAGGAGAGCAGCCCCGCGGCGTCGAGCAGCGGGATCGCGAGCACGGTGACGCCGCTCGCGACATCCGCTGCGATGCTCGAGGCCCGGTAGCCGAAGCGGTCGACGAGCACGCCGCCGAGCGCGCCGCCGATCACGAGGGGCACGGTCGCGAAGATCCCCGCGACGCCGGCCGCGAGCGGCGAGCCCGTCTGCTGCAGGACGATGAGCGGCACCGCCACGATCGCGATGGCGTTGCCGCCGAGTGAGAAGAGGGCCGCGGCGAACAGCGCGACGAGCGGGAGGCGGCGCCGCTTCGACGTGTCGACCGCACCAACCGCGGCGGATGCCGCGCTCACGCCCCGGCCCTCGGGAACACGTGGGTCATCCAGCGCACGAGCCGCGTGCCCTCGGCGGGCTCGCCGCGGCGCCCCCACCACTTCTCGCGCACCGCCGCGAGGTCGGCCGAGAGCTCCTGGAACTCCTCGAGGGTGAGGTGCGCGGCTCCGTCGGACGAGTCGGTCGAGGCGATCCACTCGGGTTCGAGGGTCGCCTCGGCGTCGAGCGCGGCGAGCAGTTCCCGGTGGTAGCTCTCGAGCACGGTGCGGCGCAGGACCTCGGATGCCGCGTGGCGGGCCGGATCGTCGAGGAACTCGACGGTGTCCCAGCTCGTCATCTCGTGCGCGGCCCGCCACCAGCGCTCGCGACGGTCGCGAGCGAGTTCGGGCGCCTCCACGACGAAGCCGTGCTTGGCGAGCGTGGCCATGTGGTAGCTGATCGTTCCGGCGGACTCGCCCGTCGTCGCCGCGAGCATGCCGACGGTCGCGGGCCCCTCCATTCGGAGGAGGCCGATGATGCGCAGGCGCATCGGATGCGCCATCGCGCGCATCGGGCCCGGGTCGTGCAGTTGCACGTGGGCGTCGGATGACGTGCGCTCGGGATCGGCCATGTCGACAGCCTAGACGCACAAGGCCTCTTGTACAAGACTCCTTGTACGTATCTTGTCGCGGATATACGATCCGCCGCACCCCGCGCCCGGGCTCGTCGACGGCGTGGCGGATCGTATATCCGCCGAGTTGGACGACGCGCGGCTCCGGTGCGCCCGGTCCGCCGGAGTCCCGGCGCGTCAGCCGGCGACGACCTCGAGCGTCTGCCGCGCGATCTCGAGCTCCTCGTCGGTGGGCACCACCAGCACCTCGGTCCGCGAGTCGGCGGTCGAGATCCGGCGCGCCTCCGCCGATCGCTCGGCGTTGCGGGCCGCATCCACCTCGACCCCGAACGCCTCGAGCCCCGCGAGCGACATCGCGCGCACGTCGGCCGAGTTCTCCCCCACGCCGGCGGTGAACACGATCGCGTCGACGCGGCCGAGCTGCGCCGCGTACGCGCCCACGTACGAGCGGATCCGGTGCGCGTACACCTCGAGCGCGACGCGCGCACGCTCGTCGCCGGATGCCGCGGCCTCCGTCAGGTCGCGCATGTCGCCGTGCCCGCCGAGGCCGAGCATGCCGCTCCGCTTGTTCAGCAGGTCGTCGACCTCGTCGACGCCGAGCCGCGCGCGCCGCTGCAGGTGCAGCACGACGGCCGGATCGAGGTCGCCCGAGCGCGTGCCCATGGCGAGCCCTTCGAGCGGGGTCATGCCCATGCTCGTCTCGACCGACCGGCCGCCGTCGACCGCGCACGCCGACGCGCCGTTGCCCAGGTGCAGCACGATGAGCTTCAGCTCCTCGACCGGTCGGCCGAGGAATGCCGCCGCTGCCCTCGAGACGTACCGGTGGGAGGTGCCGTGGAACCCGTAGCGGCGGATGCGGTGCTGCTCGGCGAGATCGCGGTCGAGCGCGTAGAGGTAGGCCTCGGGCGGCATCGTCTGGTGGAACGCGGTGTCGAACACCGCCACGTGCGGCACGGACGGGAACGCGCGCTCGGCAGCGACGATGCCCGCCAGGTTCGCGGGGTTGTGCAGCGGCGCGAGCACCGAGAGCTCGTCGATGTTGATCTTCACGAGCTCGGTGATGACGGTCGGCTCGAAGAATCGCGCGCCGCCCTGAACGACGCGGTGCCCGACTGCGACCGGCGCGTGAGACTCGAGCGAGGGGCCGTGCTCGGCGAACGCCTGCAGCATCCACGCGAAGGCGGCGTGGTGATCGGCGATCGCCACCTCCTCGCGCGAGACGCGGCCCGCGGCGTCGGTGTGCGTCGCGCGCCCTGCTCCGGCGCCGATGCGCTCGACGAGACCCGATGCGAGCGGCGCCCCGGCCGCGACGTCGACGAGCTGGTACTTCAGCGACGACGATCCGGAATTGACGACGAGGACGACGCGACCGACGCCCGTGCCGCCTGACGCGGCCGGCTCCGCGCCATCCGCCGTGCTCACGACGCCGCCTGGATGGCGGTGATCGCCACCGTGTTCACGATGTCCTGCACGAGCGCGCCGCGCGAGAGGTCGTTCACGGGCTTGTTGAGCCCCTGCAGCACCGGCCCGATCGCAACGGCGCCGGCCGAGCGCTGCACGGCCTTGTACGTGTTGTTGCCCGTGTTGAGGTCGGGGAAGACGAACACCGTCGCCCGGCCGGCGACCGACGAGCCGGGCAGCTTCGTGCGCGCGACCGCCGCATCGGCGGCCGCGTCGTACTGGATGGGTCCCTCGACCGGGAGCTCGGGCGCGCGCTCGCGGACGAGGGCCGTCGCACGGCGCACCTTGTCGACGTCGGCTCCCGAGCCCGACTCGCCGGTGGAGTACGACAGCATGGCCACCCGCGGCTCGATGCCGAACTGCGCCGCGGTCTGCGCGGACGAGATCGCGATGTCGGCCAGCTGCTCGGCGGTCGGATCGGGAACGACGGCGCAGTCGCCGTAGACGAGCACCCGGTCGGCGAGCGCCATCAGGAACACGCTCGACACGACATCGACGTCGGGCTTGGTCTTGATGATCTCGAAGGCCGGGCGGATGGTGTGCGCCGTCGTGTGCATCGCCCCGGAGACCATGCCGTCGGCCAGGCCGAGCTCGACCATCATGGTGCCGAAGTACGAGACGTCCTGTACGGTGTCGCGCGCCTGCTCGAGCGTCACGCCCTTGTGCGCGCGGCGGCGCTGGTACTCGTCGGCGAACCGGTAGACGAGCACGTGGTCGTGGTTGGAGAGCACCGTCGCGCGCGAGATGTCGAGGCCGAGGCCGATCGCGCGCGAGCGGATCTCGATCTCCTCGCCGAGGATCGTGAGGTCGGCGACGTCGCGCGAGAGCAGCGTCGCCGCGGCGCGCAGGATGCGGTCGTCGTAGCCCTCGGGCAGCACGATGTGCTTGCGCGCGTCACGCGCCCGGGCGAGCAGGCCGTACTCGAACATGAGCGGCGTGACGACGTCGGTGCGGGCCACGTCGAGCCGGTCGAGCAGTTCGACGCCGTCGACGTGCTTCTCGAAGAGCGCCAGCGCGGTGTCGCGCTTGCGCTGCGATTCGGCGGCGAGCTTCCCGCGCGTCTGCGTGATCGCGAGTGCGGTGTCGTAGCTGCTGAGTTCGGTGCGGATGATCGGCAGGCCCGACTTCAGCCCCTCGATGAGGCGTTCGACGGTCTCCGAGACCGGGAACCCGCCGTTCAGCACGATGCCCGCGATCGACGGGAAGGTCGCCGAGGCGTGCGCCGTGAGCACGCCGAGCAGCACCTCGCTGCGGTCGCCCGGCACGACGACGACGGCGCCCTCGGTGAGCCAGGCGAGCACGTTCTCCATCGACATCGCGGCCACCACGACGCCGAGCGCCTCGCGCTCGAGCAGTTCGGGATCGCCCGCGTAGAGCTCGCCGCCGACCGCCCGCATGACGGAGCGCATCGACGGCGCCACGAGGTACTGGTCCTCGGGGATGGCCCACACCGAGACGGATGCCCCGGGGCCGCCCACCGCGCCCGCCGCGCTCGACGCCGAGCGCACCGCGGCGACGACGTCGTCGAGCCGTTCCGGGTCGGCGCGGTTCGCGACGACGCCGAGGAGCGACGCGTGCTCGCGCTCGAGCTCCTCGACCGCGAGCTCGGTGATCTGCGCGAGCTCGTCGGGCGTGCGCGCGTCGGTGTAGCCGAGCCGCTCGCTCGCGCCGCGCCCCTGCGTCACGCGGCCGCCGACGACGAGGAGGACCGGCGCACCGAGGTTCGCGGCGATGCGCGCGTTGAACGCCAGCTCGGTCGGGCTGCCGACGTCGGTGTAATCGGATCCGATCACCACGACCACGTCGCATCGGGCCTCGATGGCCTTGAACCGGCGCACGATCGTCGCGAGCGCGGCCTCGGGGTCGCCGTGGACGTCCTCGTAGGTGACGCCGATCGCCTCGTCGTAGCCGAGTTCGATGACGCCGTCGTGGGCGAGCAGCAGCTCGAGCACGTAGTCGCGCTCCTCGGTCGACCGGGCGATCGGGCGGAAGACGCCCACGCGGGTCGCTCGCCGGCTCAGCGTGTCCAACGTTCCGAGCGCCACCGTCGACTTCCCGGTGTTCCCCTCGGCGGAGCAGATGTAGATGCTGTGCGCCACCCGGAAAGCCTATCGAGGCGACTGCCGGGCACGCAGGCTGCCGGCGGCCGTTCCGGAACCCGAGCAGCATTCGCCTATGCTGTTCGGACCCGAGCCGGCGTCGGCCCCGACGACGCCGCCCAGCACAGGAACCACCCGTGAACCCCATCGCCCTCATCGGAGCGGGCCCATCAGGTCTCGCCGGTGCCCGCGCGCTCAGCCGCGCCGGCATCCCATTCATCGGCTTCGAGGCCGGCCCCGACGTGGGCGGCCTCTGGAACATCGACAACCCGCGTTCGACGATGTACGAGTCCGCGCACCTCATCTCGTCGCGGACCACCACCGAGTTCGCCGAGTTCCCGATGGACTCGACCGCCGACTACCCCGGTCACCGCGAACTGCTCCGCTACTTCCGCTCCTACGCCGAGGCGTATGGCCTGCGGGAGCACTTCCGCTTCGAGACGAGGGTCACCGCGGTCGAACCGGTCGACGGCGATGCGACCGGGGCGAGCGGATGGCGCGTCACCGCCGTCGACGCGGACGGCACGACCACCACGTCCGAGCACCCGGCCGTGATCCTCGCCAACGGCACGCTCGCCGAGCCGAACGTGCCGCCGTTCCGTGGCGAGTTCACGGGCGAGGTCATGCACACCAGCGCCTACAAGTCGCCGAGGATCTTCGACGGCAAGCGCGTGCTCATCATCGGCGCGGGCAACTCCGGGTGCGACATCGCGGTCGACGCCGTGCACCACGCGGCATCCGTCGACCTGTCGGTGCGCCGCGGGTACTACTTCGTGCCCCGTTACCTGTTCGGGCGGCCGAGCGACACGCTCAACCAGGGGCGCCCGCTGCCCGCGCGCCTCAAGCAGTTCGTCGACACGCGCGTGCTGCGCGCGTTCACCGGGGACCCCGTGCGGTTCGGCTTCCCGAAGCCCGACTACCGGATCTACGAGTCGCACCCGATCGTGAACACGCTCATCCTGAACCACCTCGGGCAGGGCGACCTGCGCGTCGTGGGCGACATCGACCGGTTCGACGGCGGGACGGTGCGCTTCGCCGACGGCCGCGCCGGCGACTACGACCTCGTCGTGCTCGCGACCGGCTACACGCTCGACTACCCGTTCGTCGAACGCTCCCATCTCAACTGGACGACTGCGGCCCCCGAGCTCTACCTCAACGTGTTCCCGCCGAGCTTCAACGGCCTGTTCGTCCTCGGCATGATCGAGGCGTCGGGCATCGGCTGGCAGGGCCGCTACGAGCAGGCCGAGCTCATCGCCGCCTACCTCGCGGCGGTCCGCGACGAGCCGGATGCCGCGTCCCGCTTCCGCGACGCGGCCGCGAAGCCGTGGCCCGACCTCACGGGCGGATACCGCTACCTGGGCCTCGATCGCATGTCGTACTACGTGAACAAGGACGCCTACCGCCGCACGGTGAAGCGGATGCTCCGGACGCTGCCGACGCCCGCGGAATCCGTCGCACCCGCGGCATCCGCCACCGACCGGGCAGCAGGCAGAGGCGACGCGCCGGCGAACGGCCCGGCGACCGACGGCCGGACGGCGGGGACGCGCGCATGAACATCGACGACGTCGTCCTCAACTTCGCGCCAGGCTCGATGATCGCGCTGAACGTCGTGCTCGGCTTCATCATGTTCGGCATCGCGCTCGACACGTCGCCGGCCGACTTCCGCGCCGTGGCGCGCGCCCCGAAGGCGATGCTCATCGCGCTGCTCGCGCAGATCGTCCTGCTGCCCGCGGTCACCTTCGGGCTCACGCTGCTCCTCGACGTCCAGGCGTCGGTCGCGCTCGGCATGCTGCTCGTCGCCGCCTGCCCGCCCGGCAACATCTCGCAGGTGCTCACCTACCGTGCACGCGGCAACGTCGCGCTGTCGGTGTCGATGACCGCGGTCGCGAACGCGATCTATATCTTCGTCCTGCCGCTCAACGTCGCGTTCTGGGGCAGCCTCCACCCGACGGCATCGGAGCTGGTGCGCGCCGTGAGCCTCGACGGCTGGCAGATGCTGCTCGACATCTTCCTCATCATCGGGCTGCCCTTCATCGCGGGCTTCCTCATCCGTGCGATCTGGCCGCGCTTCGCGGCGCGCGTGCAGCCGTACGCGCGCTGGATCAGCCTGCTCGCGCTCGTCGGCTTCATCGTCGCAGCCCTCGTCGGCAACTGGGCGATCTTCATGGCGTACATCGGCGTGGTGCTCCTCGCCGTGTTCCTGCACGACGCGATCGCGCTCGGCCTCGGCTACGCGAGCGCCCGCATCGGCGGACTCGGCGTGCGCGACCGCAAGGCGATCACGTTCGAGGTCGGCATCCGCAACGCCGGCCTCGGCCTCGGCCTCGTCTTCTCGTTCTTCGGCGGGATCGGCGGCATGGCGATCGTCGCGGGCTGGTGGGGCATCTGGGACATCATCGCCGGACTCGCGCTCGCGACGATCTGGGCGCGGCGCACCCGACGAGCGGATGCCTCGGCCGACGCCGAATATGGGGATGCCGCCGGCTCGGCCGACCGCACCGGTGCCGCTCCTGCCGAGGAGACGAAGCCGTGAGCCGGCGCATCCTCGTCACGGGCGGGAGCGGGTTCCTCGGCTCGAACGCGGTCCGTGCCCTGGCCTGGGACCCGGACGTCGAGCTCGTCGTCTCGGGCGACGTGCGCCCGCCCGCGGCATCCGTGCCGGACGGCGTCGTCGTCGAACCCTGCGACGTGACGGATGCCGCGGCCGTCGCGGCCGTCGTCGAACGGCACGCGATCGACACCATCGTCCACCTCGCTGCCATCGTGAACCCCGGCGGGCTCAGCGAGGAGGTCGAGTACCGCGTCGACGTCGAGGGCACCCGCAACGTGCTCGACGCCGCCATCGCGCATGGCGTCCGCCGCGTCGTCGTGTCCTCGTCCGGCGCCGCCTACGGCTACCACGAAGACAACCCCGAGTGGCTCACCGAGGACGACCCGCTCCGCGGCAACCAGGAGTTCAGCTACTCCCGGCACAAGCGGCTCGTCGAGGAGATGCTCGCCGACTACCGCGCGCGGCACCCCGAGCTCGGCCAGGTCGTGCTCCGGATCGGGACGATCCTCGGCCCGACGGTCGCCAATCAGATCACCGCCCTGTGGGAGGCCAAGCGCATCCTGCGGATCGCCGGCTCGGAGAGCCCGTTCGTCTTCGTGTGGGTCGACGACGTCGTCGGCGCCATCGTGCGCGGTGCCACCGGCGAGGTCACCGGCGCCTTCAACGTCGCCGGCGACGGGCGCATGACCGTGACCGAGATCGCGGCCGCGCTCGGCAAGCCGACCGTCACCGTCTCTCCGGGGTTCCTCACGGCCGTGCTGCGCATCGGCCACGCGCTCAGGCTCACCGTCCACGGCCCGGAGCGCGTCGGCTTCCTCCGCTACCGGCCCGTGCTCGACAACACGCGGCTCAAGCGCGTGCTCGGGTACTCCCCCGAGCTCTCGAGCCGCGAGGCGTTCGAGGCGTACCTCGCGGTTCGAAGCGCTCGCGCTCTCGGGTAGACTGTCCGAGGCTCCTCACGTGGCGCCATCCAGGCCAACTCCCCCAGGGCGGAAACGCAGCAAGGGTAACCGGGCTCTGGCGGGTGCGTGAGGGGTCCCAGGAGGATTCGCCTAGTGGCCTATGGCGCACGCTTGGAAAGCGTGTTGGGTGAAAGCCCTCGGGGGTTCGAATCCCCCATCCTCCGCCAATGTGATGTCTCAGGACATTGTGAACGGCTGAACCCGCGGAAACGCGGGTTCAGCCGTTTTTCGTTTGTGGTTGGTAGGTGCGTTCGGGGTCGATTCGGTGTTCGCTGAGCACGGTGCCGTCGGCGTT
>Ga0207848_100156_pt1 | contig 45107 bp, 47 predicted proteins | sample TtaePargueraPR_10_FD_187737 | JGI IMG/M metagenome (GOLD analysis project Ga0207848, IMG submission 187737) | Aerobic enrichment media microbial communities from Bioluminiscent Bay, La Parguera, Puerto Rico - Tt and M2 (3) (SPAdes) | ecosystem: Environmental > Aquatic > Marine > Unclassified ... | reverse complement strand
AGCACTGACCCCGCCTATGACGAGACGTGGCTTGGCTTCACCGGTAACTGGTCGGTGGCTGACAACAACGAAGGGCAGGAGCCATACCCGCGCCGCTTCGCTCTTGAGACGCCGGAGATTCCAGCGGAAGACCGCGACGAACTCGCCCCAACCGGTGCCACGCTCTACCGCGTCGGCATCCCCAATGACCTGCTGGAGCTTTAACCATGGCGCTTGGAGACGCACGCCGAGCCGGTGGGCAGGCATTGGAGCAAGGCCGGCGCGCTGCCGGCAGGGCGCTGGAAGATGCCCGGCGTGCCGGCGGTCAGCAGATGGAGGCCGCGCGCCGTGGCGAGGCGGTTGCAGAGGATATCAACAGCCTCGTCCGGCCGCAGCGCCAGGCCCGAACACTTCCAAGGGTGGCGCCGGTCGGGCCTTTGCCGGCGCAGCGCAGCAGCGCGGATTATAAAGCGCCAGCCGCCACCGGTACCGCAGGCATCGCCAGCCCCCTGATCGAAGGCTCGGCAGGTGAGGGCGCAACCCTGGCCCGCGAGTATTACGCCGGTATCACGCTCACGAGCAGCGACGGGCTGATCAGCCTGGACGTTGAGCCACTGAAGAAACTGACCATGCGGGACGCCAACGGCGAGCCCGTCGTGATGGAGTTTGCCCAGCCATGACCGATGCGCTCTCGCTGAACCTGAGCCGGCCAACTGCATTGCGCGGAAATCCGTTTCACGGCCTGGTGAAGGGCGGCCAACTGACCCTGCCGAACGGTGCCACCATGGCCTACCCGCAACCAGGCGGGGAGCATTGGCAGCAGGGCAGCACGGCGCTGATCAAGCATCCGAACGCGCCAGGTATCACGCGCACGCCGGAGCAGCAGGCCGAAGACGCTGCGGCGGGCCTGGAATGGTGGGATCGGGCAATACTCTCCGGCAGCCAGTTGTACGGCAAAGAATTACCAGGCTGGATCTACATCGACCCGAACGGCGACCGCTGGATCGTCACCACAACGCTATCCACTGCCCACATCAGCGGCGGCGTTTGCACCGTCACTCTGGCCCGCTTCGGCGTGCTCGGCGGTGAGCCGGAGTCTTACACCTACAGCGTGACCGTGCCGAACATGGGTCAGGCAACGCCAGCCATCAGCCTGGCTAAAGGCAATAGGCTAACGCGCTTTCATACAAGCCCTACCGGTGCAGGTGCGGTTTTTGAGCTGTCGGTTGAGTTTCAGGATGCCTATTGGCGATGGTGGAGCTGGAGGCCAGCTGGCTGGGTCGAGGTGACCCTCGAAGGTCCAGGCGCAGAGTGCGTGGCTGAAGTGTCTGTTCTCAAGACCCGCATGCAGGCTCTTGGCTCGACGAGCTACACCGATGCTGATTCAGTGCCTGATGACTATTACCTGGAAAATCTGGCGGCAGGTGGCGCTCGTTTGGTTCGCGAGCAGCCAACCACCGGAAACACCTGGACGCGAATCATTGGCCACAGCTCGCTGATCGGCGTGACGGAGGGGAAATTTTCGGGATATGTCGTGGCCATGTTCTACGACGATGGTGGCGCTCTTCACGAACTCACGCTGAGCGGCGTCGGAACGACTGAAAGCAATGATCCGCCGTACACCCATACAGGCCCCACTGAATTCGAGGCGAACGAGCCGTTCACAGGCCTCTGGACATCGAGCCGTAGCACCGTATCGACGTTGACTCTGACCTACGCGCTCGACGGGGTTGCGCTGCACAGCTACGAATTTAGCGTCACCGAGACGATCAGCGAGTCGTTGGAATACCGGCAGGGAGCAACCGGTGGGACAGAGAAGTTTAAGTCCGTTGATGTGCTGTCCGTCTTCACCACGGGCGGCACATACAGCCTGAGCACAGCAGGAGTCGACCCGAATGCCAGCATGGGGGGTGGATTCTGGAACCCATGGTTCGACTTCTCAATGCCCGGACAGCCTGGGCAAACGCCGTCGCGGATATCGCAAAGTCCGTTCTGGTTTGACCAGAACAATGTGCCCGGGCGGCTAGATATCAACCCTGTTCGGCATTCCAACCTGGTATTCGGCCTGCTGCTATGGGAGCTGCCCAACAACGACCAGCTGGCTAACTACCGCGTCATTTACGACACGGCAGTAGTAACCCCAGCTGGCGCGGTAACCCTACCGGCAATAGAGATCGATCAAGGCAACAAAACCTACGTATTCGAACACCACGCCTACGCCAGCCACTGCCCGGTTACCGGCCAGACGGCGCGCGATTCCGAGCCCGTCTGCTACGTCTGAGGACAACCATGCAATTCATCAATAACTGGAGCCGTGCGGTAACGCTGGCGCCCGGAGTGACTTCGCTTGCCCTGGATTTGCCAGACGGCGAGTACCGACTGACGCTGGCCGACTCGCAGTTCACGCCGACCCGCTGGGAGATCGTTGGCGCGACGGTAGCTGCCGGTACCGCAACGCTGGCTCGCGGGTTGGAAGGCACGAGCGATCAGGACTGGCCGACCGACAGCATCATTTACTGCACGGTCACGGCCGGGTTGCTGGCCGATCTGTTCTCTCGCCTGGCGCTGGCCGAGGGATCGGTTACGACGAATCAGCAGGCGATTGCAGCGCTTGATGCGCGCGTCACGGCCTTGGAGCCGTCTGATCCCATCATCGTGGAATCCTCATCCACAACCACCGTGCCGTCCGGCATCTTTGGTTACTCGCCGATCAACAACGCAGGCGCTATCTCGCCAGCGGGCGCCACTGTTTATCCGGATGGAACGATTGCCATCGGTGGGCTCGGAGAAATCACCGAGCTTTGCTGGAGTTCCGATTACCCGTATTACGGCTCTCTTGTCCTGCGCATTCGCGGTGACGTGACGGATTGGGCGAGCCCGGAAAGCCTGCCGTTTACGACCATGACGATCGGGTCAACGGTTCTCGCAAAGTCCTCAGCTACAGACGCTGGCGCAGGCGATGGCCAAAGCCTGTTCCAGTGGACGGGAATCGAGAACCCACTTGCAGACGGCAGCAACGCCGTTTCCTTCGCGTAAGGACTGACCATGCAGCCAGCAAAACTCGATCTGCACATCGTGCAGGGCTCGACCCTGCGCGACACCTTGCGGCTTATGCAGCCGCGCTACGAATACCGGCCCATCACCGCCCTCGGCTGGTCGCCGCTGCGCCTCACCGTCGATCATGGCCTGTCTGGCGACTGGCTCGCCTGGGTCGAGGGTGTGTCCGGTATGCAGGGCGTAAACCGCTCGCCGCGAACGGAGCAGCCACACCGCGTCACGGTCGTGGACGCCTCTACGCTGGAGATCAACGCGCTGTCGGCGTTCGGCCTCAATCCGAGCGGCGGGCAACTGATCTACAAGCCCCCGGTAGACCTGTCTGGCGCAACGGCGCGCATGCAGATCCGCGAGCAGGTCGGCGGCGCGGTGTTGCTCGAGCTGACCACGGAGAACGACGGCCTGGCCATCACTGCCCCGGGCACGATCACTCGCACCCTGAGTGCCACCCAAACTGCCGCGCTGGCGTGGACCGAGGCCGTCTATGACCTCGAAGTCCAGTACCCCGACGGCACCGTTCAGCGCTACCTGCAAGGAGCCGTCACCGTCAGTCGTGAGGTGACCGTATGAGCACTGTCGCGATCTGCGGTGACCCCGAGGTGCTGGTCATCGAGGCTGGCGCTGAATACGCCGTAGGCCTTGAGCCGGACGCCGAGACGGTCGTCGTCATGGCCGGCGAGCAGGGACCGCCAGGCCCGCCTGGCAAAGACGCGCCCGGCGCAGGTGACGCACCGCTGATCAGCGAAGACCCCGACAACCGCCTAACCCAGGGCAGCGATAACGGCTTGTTCGTGCGCGACGACCTGATCCCTGACCCGCTTGCTTATTACATCCTCGCAAAAGGCTGAACCCATGACTCTTGAAACCAAAATCATCGCCGTCGTTCAAGCCATTGGCGCGGATATCAAAGACCTGCGCACCAAGCAAGGCGACCTCACGGCGCTCAGCACTACGGCAAAGGGCAGCTTGGTTGCCGCGATCAATGAGTTGTACACCCTGCTCGGATCTTCCGGGGCGGTCATCGACGACAACGCCGGCGATGGCGCTACGTCCGTCACCTGGTCGGCGGACAAGATCTTCGACACGATCGAAGCGGCCAAGACAGCAGTCAAGGCTGAACTCACCGATGGCGCCTCGACCGCGCTCGACACTCTGGCCGAGCTTGCCGCAGCGCTGGGCAATGACCCGAACTACGCCGCCACCATCGCCACAGAGCTTGGCAATCGCGTTCGCTACGACGCGGCGCAGACGCTGACCACGGCGCAGAAGCTCCAAGCGTGCACCAACATCGGTGTCGGCGACCCCGAGCACGATTTCGTCACGGACTACACCACAGCCAAGGCGTAAACCATGAGCCTACAGACCCGCATCACTGCACTTGTGCAGGCAATCGGCGCGGACATCAAGGCGCTGTATTCTGGCAAGGTTGGTACATCAGACGCCCGCCTCACCGATGCCCGCGAGTGGACGGCCTCGACCGTCACCCAGGCCGAAGCCGAAGCCGGAACCGCCGCCACCCGCCGAGCCTGGACCGCTCAGCGCGTTTTCCAAGCGGTCGCAGCTTGGTGGGCTGCGTCGGCCGACAAGACGAAGTTGGACGGTATCCAGGCTGGCGCGCAGGTTAACGTGCCTACGAACCTGGCGCAGGGCACACGCACCACAACCGCGGTCCCAGTCACCAGCAGCACAGGTACGGGCGCAACGCTCGGGGCGGCGACCACGAGCCTGGCCGGCGTGATGACAGCCGCCGACAAGACCAAGCTCGACGGCGTCGCTACCGGCGCCACGGCCAATGCAACGGATGCCCAGCTGCGCGACCGGGCCACCCACACCGGCACGCAAGCGATCAGCACCGTGTCCGGGCTGCAAACGGCTCTCGACGGTAAGATCAGCACGACCGAGCGCGGCGTGTCTGGCGGCATCCCGACCCTCGACGCGTTCGCCCGCATCCCGGCCAGCCAGCTGCCTAGCTACGTCGATGATGTGCTGGAGTACTTGACAGCCGCAGAGTTTCCGGCGACCGGTGAAACCGGGAAAATCTACATTGCCATCAACCAGGGCACAGCCGCGAACCCAACTCGCCAGTACCGCTGGACCGGCTCGGTGTATGCCGAGATCAACCCATCACCCGGCACCACAGATGCGCTGGCTGAGGGGTCGACGAACCTGTACTTCAACGAAAGTCGCGTGCGAAACACGGTGCTGACCGGGCTCAGCCTGGCCAGCTCATTGGCTGTGTCGGCGACGGATAGCGTGCTGTCGGCGTTCGGGAAGATTCAGGCACAGCTTGGACTGAAAGCCCCTCTGGCCTCGCCTGCGCTGACAGGTAATCCGACTGCCCCAACCGTTGCGGCTGAAGACAGCGACACTTCAATTGCGACTACGGCGTTTGTGCGCGCGGCGATGGCGTTGTTCGGGCTGAATAACCCGTCTACCCAACAGGCGTGGCACGCTGGCAACCTCGTCAAGCAGACCAGCTCAACCGACACCACTGCCGGGGCGATGATGGCTGTGGGCGCTTTTGGTTCTGCCGGGGGCACAACGAATGTCAATTTCCCAGGAACGTCAGTAGACGACCACCTAATTCCTAACGGCACCTACCGTGTGTTCAGGGCCGCCACTCCAGACGGAACGCATCCCCCTGGAGTAAGCGGCGACTACATGCTTACGGTTCTTGGTCGCTACTCCGCCACCCATGTTGCTCAGATTGCGCAGTTCTACGTGAACGGGGTCTTCCGCCTCTGGACACGTCAAGTCAATAACGGCTTCGGAACGCTCTGGACCGAACTATTTCACGAAGGCAACTTCAACCCCGCCACCAAGCAGGACAAGTCCACCCTCATCGCAACGGCTACCAGCCGCACGCTGGCCATGACTGACGCGTGGAACTACGTGCGCCCAGGCACCACGAGTGCCATCACGCTTACTGTTCCGACAAACGCGGCCGTGGCCTTCGATATCGGCACCGAGATCACCGTGCGCGCGTTGGGCAACGTAACCCTAGCGGCGGCCAGCGGCGTAACTCTCAACGCTCCGTCGGGCGGAACGCTAAGCATGACCGCACGCATGACGGTCACCCTGAAGAAGGTCGGCGCGGACGTATGGGACGTGATCGGCCAAACGGTGGCGGCATGATGCCCGGTGTTGTGGCGGGTTTCCCCGCCAAGCCCATGACCAGCGGAACAGTCACGGTCGACAGCGCGTCAAGGCGATACGTTGCGTATTCGTGGGTTTCCTCTCCGGGGAAGGTCGGCTCAACAAGCCCGCTGAACATGAGTGTGTCGCCAGGGGTGGGTAGTGCGGCTGGGCAGGTTGGCGAAATACTTAGCCTGCAATGGAGCGTCAATGTTCTGCAGCTCTACGTGCGCGGCAATGGAAGCGACGATGCCAACAGCAACCCCGGCTCGTTCTCTTCGTTGAGCCAGGTTCCGTTCACCACGATGAAGATCAACGGAGTGGCCTACAACAAGGCCAACGCCACGCTGCGCAGCGGCTACATCCTAGACTTCTCGGGGGTGGCCGATCCGTTCTCTGGCGCTTCGCTGACGCACACGATCGAGTTCACCTAAGTCCCGCCAGTCGGGGCTTTTTTACGCCGGAAGGATTTCCCATGACCCTCTCTGAAATACGGGAGCGAGCCATAGCGCCCGCTCTCGCGCTGCTGCCTGCGCGGATGTCGAGCCGAGAGGCTGAGATCATGTTGCTGGCTATCACGCAGCAGGAAGACCCGGAGCAGCGTCGCCGCCAGTGGCCGACCGGGCCGGCCCGCGGGCTGCTGCAGTTCGAGCAGGGCGGCGGCGTGCGTGGCGTTCTGAATCACCCGTCAAGCCGTGACCATGCCCGCCGAGTGTGTGCGGCGCGCGGAGTTGAGCCGGAGCCTGCCGCCGTATGGGCAGCGCTCGAGCGTGACGATGTGCTGGCGTTCGCCTTCGGCCGGCTGCTGCTCTGGACCGATCCGAAACCGCTGCCAGGCGAGCACGACGCCGCTGGCGGCTGGGCGCTGTATGAGCGCACCTGGCGCCCGGGTAAGCCTCATCCGGAGCGCTGGCCAGCTCGATTCGCCGCAGCCGTGCGTGAGGTGATGCGATGACCGCCTGGCTGAAGCTTGTGCCCAGCTGGGCCTGGTGGGTGCTGGCTCTGGCTGTCGTGGCCGGTGGGCAGCAGATCCGCGTGCTATCGGCGCAGTCTGACGCATCGAAGGCGCAGGCCGAGCACCAGACCCATCTGCGCCAGGTTGCCGAGGCAAATGCCGCGGTGATCCTCAAGCAGCAGGCCGAGCGGCTGGCACTCGAGCAGCGCCTGGCCACGCTAGACCAACAACGATACGGAGAGCTGCGCCATGCACAGCAAGAAATTGAGCGGCTGTCTGCTGCTTTGGCTGATGGCTCTCTCCGGCTGTCAGTCCGCGCCGCTTGTCCAGCCGCAGCAGGTAGCGTGTCCGCCGCCACCGGCGCCGGCCGCCTGGATGATGGAGGCCAGCGAGCCGACATTCACGAAGAGGATGCTCGACGTATTGTCGCCATCACCGGAGATGCCGACGCCTGCGCCGTCAAACTGACTGCGTTGCAGGAATGGGCGAGGGAAGTAACGAAGGGGAATTAGAGTTGCCCGGACGGGCGAGGACGGTAGACCGGGACTCCGGCCTCCTGTGCTGCGCGGCACATATCGTCAGTGCCATTGTTGCCCGGAAACGCCACAACGCCGTCTGGCTTCGTTTCCAGCATCTGCCTGTTTCGAATCGGGCCCGCATTGGCGACGTATCTCTTGCCGTAGCGGTTGATCTTGATCAGGGCGCCCGGCATGTCGAGATCCCACCAGCGCGCTATGAACCGATCGGAGCAGGGGACGCCACGGTTTAACGCCCACTCTCTGGCAAAACGGTCGGCGCCGGTTGGGCACTCGCCCTGGATGATCTCGCTGATGCCACGAGTGAGTAGGATGTGGTCGAGCACTTCGAAAACGCGGGCGCGGTCGGCGTAGTCGCGGCCTCCGCAGACGATGATTCGGACGGGCATCATGCCTCCATGGCTGTCTAATACTAGGTCGGAGTTCCGCGTATTTTCTGGCCTGTAGAGGCGCTATGTAACGGTTGTATTTTAGACAGCTAATCGCTGAATCGCTGATTCTGCGCGGACTGCGGCATTATTCTTACACTACTGCTGCATCATGGGGGTGTGGGCAGAGAGATCGGCGTTGGGTTTGGTCATCGTCGTGCGGTGCGTATTCGTTGATGGCGGAATCGGTGGCGGCGCATGCGTGGCGCCGCGCGCATTGCGCGGTTCCGCCGAAAACCGGCAAGGTTATCACGGGGCGGGGCCCAGGCAGATGCACGTTGGCAACCGATTGGCGAGCGCGGCGCGTCATCTGTCGGTAGCTAGGCGGAACACGTTGATTCGACGCGAATCTGCCGCTAGTTTCGAACCTGTCGAGCACTGTGGCCGCCACCCGGCGCGTGCTGCAACAAGGTGCCGACGCCTCACTGCTCGCGCGACCTCCCAGGCCACTCCGCCTGTGGCGGTAGCTTGCCCTTGCCGCACCCGGCATTCGTCCTACGGCCTCGTGCCGACCAGCCTGTCGCCGTCCGCGGGCACCAATCCCTCGCGTCAGTTCGTGCCGCCGTAGCGCTGGCGACGCTCCCTTCTGATCAAAAGTGAGCAGCAGACATGTCTCGATTACTCGGGCTCGATGCCCTGCGCGGCGTGGCGGCCTTGTGCGTCGCCTATTCCCACCTCATTGCGAAGATGAAACGTGATGGTCAGCTAGACGAGATGAGCAACTACCTCTTCCTCGCCAGCAAGACCGTGCTGGATGTCGGCAAGACCAGTGTTCTGGTGCTGTTCGCGCTGAGCGGCTACTTCATCGTCGCGGCGCTGTATCAGAGTCGTAGTCGTTATGAGCGGCCGATAGCGGCGTTCGCCTACCAGCGTTTCTTCAGGCTGTTTCCCCTGTACTGGCTTTCGCTGTTTCTCGGGGTGATGTTTCCCTGGGACGATCCCGCGAGGGTGTTCAGTCCGGGGGTGGTCGCGATCAACGCGACGATGCTGCAGGGCTTCGTGCTCGTGGAGAACGTGATCGGGCTGTACTGGACCTTGCAGATCGAGCTGACCTTCTATGTGTTGTGTGTCCTGTTGTTCGCCTTGCGCCTGGGAGGCTCGGCGAAATGGGATCTGACGTTTCTGCTCGCTCAATACGCATTCACGCTGCTGCTCGCCGTGCTGCGCTACAAGCTCGAGGTGAAGCTGCCGGTGGCTTTGCCTCTGATGCTCAGCGTCTGCTTTCTCGGTGCGCTATGGCGGGCAACGGACAATGGCCGTGCGCCCGATACCGGGCGTTACGCCCGTCTCGCGGTGGCGCTGTTCTACCTGTTCCTGCTACCGATCTGCGTGTTCGCCTATTCGCGTGACACCGGTTTGGGCGAGACCTGGTATCGCTACTTCGTCAGTTACAGCGTGGGCGTTGCGATCTTCCTGAGCGCCACTCGTGCCACCGGCGCCTGGCTGCGCTGGCTTGCCCCGCTCGGCGGGATCGGCTACGTCGTGTTTCTGTCGCATCCGTCGCTATTCGCTCTCGCCGAGCGCCTCGGGTACGGCCCTGCGGCGCTCACCGTGCCTGGCCCGCTGTACATGGCGCTGTTGCTGGGCGTGCTGGTGCTGTTCGCCTTTTTCGTCAAGCGAACCCTTGCCGATCCTATCCAGCGGTATGGCGACAAGGTAGTGCACAGGCGTGCAGGGCGGCTGGGTGCGAGCGTCACGCTGCCGGTACGTCAGGATGCGTGACGAGCCGGAGCAACCGTTCGCCCCTGGATGAGCCTGTCGGGCTGATCTTCATCTCGCGCTGGTGTAGGGTATCGGCCAGTTTTCCAAGCCTGCCGGAGCCTCGATGGATCTTACTGAACTGGCCACACGGCTGGGCGATGCGCTACAGCGCCAGCATGCCCAGGTCACTACGGCGGAGTCCTGTACCGGCGGCGGCATTGCCGAGGCCATTACCCGCGTTGCAGGTAGTTCGGCCTGGTTCGAGGCCGGTTACGTCACTTATTCGAATGCGCAGAAGACGCTTCAGTTGGGCGTGCCGACGGCATTGTTCGAGCAGGTCGGCGCGGTCAGTGCCGAGGTGGTGCAGGCCATGGTGCGTGGCGCTCAGGAGCGCAGCGGCGCGCGCTTTGCCGTCGCGGTCAGTGGGATCGCCGGTCCCGGTGGTGGTTCGCCGGAAAAGCCGGTGGGTACCGTCTGGATCGCCTGGGCCGATGGCTCCCGGATGTATGTCGATCGCCGGCTGTTCAGCGGAGATCGGCAATCGGTGCGCGAGCAGACGGTGGCCGCTGCGCTGCATGGATTGCTCGCGCTGGCGCTCGGAGAAAAACCGCTTCGGGGCTAGGCGAGCAAAATCGCCTATGTTCTAATACTGGCTACTTATACAGTTGTTGTGGCCTCCGGCCCTCTTGATCAAGTGAGGATTCGATGGACGAGAACAAGAAGCGCGCCTTGGCTGCAGCCCTGGGCCAGATTGAAAAGCAGTTCGGCAAGGGCGCAGTGATGCGCATGGGCGATCACGATCGTCAGGCTATTCCGGCCATCTCCACAGGCTCGCTGGGCCTGGATATCGCGCTGGGCATTGGCGGCCTGCCGAAGGGTCGAATCGTCGAGATCTATGGTCCCGAATCGTCCGGCAAGACCACCATGACCCTCTCTGTGATCGCCGAGGCGCAGAAGATGGGTGCCACCTGCGCCTTCGTCGACGCCGAACACGCACTGGACCCGGACTACGCCGGCAAGCTGGGCGTCAACGTGGACGACCTGCTGGTTTCGCAGCCGGATACCGGCGAGCAGGCCCTGGAAATCACCGACATGCTGGTGCGCTCCAATGCGGTCGACGTGATCATCGTCGACTCCGTGGCCGCGCTGGTGCCCAAGGCGGAGATCGAAGGCGAGATGGGCGATGCCCACGTCGGCCTGCAGGCCCGCCTGATGTCCCAGGCGCTGCGCAAGATCACCGGTAACATCAAGAACGCCAACTGCCTGGTCATTTTCATCAACCAGATCCGCATGAAGATCGGCGTGATGTTCGGCAGCCCGGAAACCACCACCGGCGGTAACGCGCTGAAGTTCTACGCCTCGGTTCGTCTGGATATCCGCCGTACCGGCGCGGTGAAGGAAGGCGACGAGGTGGTCGGTAGCGAAACCCGCGTCAAGGTGGTGAAGAACAAGGTGGCCCCGCCGTTCCGCCAGGCCGAGTTCCAGATCCTCTATGGCAAGGGTATCTACCGCAACGGCGAGATCATCGACCTCGGCGTGCAGCAGGGGCTGGTGGAGAAGTCCGGTGCCTGGTACGCCTACAAGGGCAACAAGATCGGCCAGGGCAAGGCCAACGCCGCCAAGTTTCTGGAAGACAATCCGGAGATCAGCCGCGAGATCGAGCAGCAGATCCGCGACAAGCTGCTCGTGGTTTCCGGTGGCAGCAAGGCGAACGCGGTCAGCGAAGACCTGGTTGACGCCGACCTCTGATCCGCATGGCCGCCGTGCTCGATAATCCCGTCGCGGTGCGGCGGGCTGCGATGGACCTGCTGGCTCGCCGCGAACACGGTCGTGTCGAGCTGGCCCGCAAGCTGCGCCAGCGTGGCGCCCCGCCTGATCTGATCGAGCAGGCTCTGGATCGTCTCTGCGAACAGGGCCTGCTGTCCGAGTCCCGTTATCTCGAAAGCTTTGTCAGAAGCCGGGCCAATGCCGGCTACGGGCCGTTGCGCATCCGCGAAGAGCTCGCTCAGCGCGGGCTGCCCAGAGCGGATATCGAGCAGGCTCTGCGTGACAGTGGGTTCGACTGGAATGCGCAGTTGCGTGAGTTATGGCAGCGAAAATTCGCCGGCCGCCTGCCCGCCGATGCGCGAGAGCGCGCCAAACAGGGCCGTTTTCTCAGTTATCGTGGCTATCCCCTGGAGCTGATCAGCCGATTGTTGCGAGGTGGCAGCTCGGCTGACTGCTAACGCGCTCGGCAAACGTCACGTCGTCGTGCTTCAGCGCTTGCCTTGCGGCGTTTGGGTTGCACCGTTGTCCCTCAATCCTCGCTGGCCAGCGGACGCGCCCAGGTGCCGGGCTCGTTGATATAGTCGGTGAGCTCCCGCAGCCGGCCGTGGTTGCGCCCGTTGAAGGCGAAGCTCAGACGCGGCAGGCGCTGCAGTTCCGGTTCGTCCAGTTCCAGCTCGCAGCAGTTCTGCTGTTCGAAGCCTCCATTCACGCACAGGTCGGCGAACTCCTCGTTCAGGTATTCCATCGCCTGTTGATTGAGCGGATGGTTCATTCGCAACACGAAGTGCTCTTTCAGCCAGCGACTAGAGTGGAAGTTGCGGTAGAAATTGGCGATCTCCTTCGCCGCCTCGTCGGCGTTTTCCACCAGCCGCATCAGTCGCATGTCGCTGGGAAGGATGTAGCGATTCTCCTCCAGCTGGCTGCGCATGAACCGCAACGCATCCTTCCAGTAAGTGCCGCCCGGTTCGTCGAGCAGCACGATCGGCACCAGTGGGCTCTTGCCAGTCTGAATCAGCGTGAGCACTTCCAGTGCCTCATCCAGCGTGCCGAACCCCCCGGGGCAGAGCACCAGGGCATCGGCCTCCTTGATGAAGAACAGTTTGCGGACGAAGAAGAAATGGAACGACAGCAGATTCTCGGTGCCGCCAACCACTGCGTTCGGATGCTGTTCGAAGGGCAGCGTGATGTTCAGGCCCAGGCTGTTGTCGCGCCCGGCGCCTTCATGGGCGGCCGCCATGATGCCGCCACCGGCGCCGGTGATGACCATGAAATTGAAGTGAGCGAGCGTCGCGCCCAGCTGACGTGCCAGAGCGTAGAGCGGATGTTCGACCGGTGTGCGCGCTGAGCCGAATACCGTGACCTTGCGGCGACGCTTGAACTGGTCGAGGCGACCGAAGGCATGCTCCATCTCGCGCATGGTCTGCAGCAGGATCTTGGCATCCCAACGGCTGCGGTCGGCCTGCGCCATGCGAACGACGGTCACCAGCATTTCTCGGTACAGCGATAGGTTTGGGCTGTTGGCGGGGACCACCATTCCGGCCAGCTCATCAAGCTTGCTTTCCAGGTCGGCGCCGCTGGTCTGGAAGTGTCGCGACAGGTAGTCATCCGGTTCAAAGGACATACAACATCTCCATGTATGAGCGTCGCGTTCAGGCTATAGGGTGCACTCGGCAGGCTCAAGCCGGTTGCTCAGCAGGCCGGGCCGCCGGCGGCCCGACCTGCTGCGTTTCAGAGTGCGATGCGGTCACCGGGTTCCGGTATCCGTGCCTCCCAGCCGAGGCGGTCGCGGATGGTCCGTTGCAGGATCAGCATCTTCTCCAGCTCGCCGTGCACCAGGTAGAGTTCCGGGCGATTTTCAAAGCTGCTCACCCAGTCGATCAATTCGGATTGTCCGGCGTGGGCGGAAAATCCGCCGAGGGTATGCACTTTGGCATTCACTGCGATGCGCTGATGAAGCAGCTTGACGCTCTTGGCGCCGTCGAGGATCACACGGCCAAGTGTGCCGCGCGCCTGGAACCCTGGAATCACCAGGTGGCACTCGCCGCGCCATAGGTTGTGCTTGAAGTGATGCAGGATGCGCCCGCCGGTGCACATGCCACTGCCGGCAATGATGATCACGCCGCTCTTGAAGCGGTTGATCGCCATGGATTCTTCAGGGGTCGGAGTCGATTTCAAAATCGGCAACCAGCGTTCGGCGTAGAGCTTGCCACTGACACCGCTCATGGACGAATCGAGGCCGTTGAGATCCAGCTGATCCTTGTAGTGCGCGTAAATGGCGTTGGCCCTGATCGCCATTGGGCTGTCCAGAAATACCGCCTGCTGGGGCAACCGTCCTTCGCGGTGAAAACGGCCCAGGTAATAGATCAGATCCTGGGTGCGGCCGACCGCGAATGAGGGCATCAGTACGTTGCCGCCATCGCGATGCGCCTGTTGCAGGATATCGGCCAGCTCTTCGATGGTGGCTTCGTGGCTGCGATGGTCACGGTCGCCGTACGTCGATTCCATGAGCACCACGTCGGCTTCCTTGAGCACGGCAGGCGCGTGCATCAACGGCGAGCAGGTGTTCCCGAGGTCCCCCGAGAACACCAGGCGACGGGTTCTGCCGTGATCGCGCACATCCATCTGCACGATGGCTGATCCGAGAATATGCCCGGCGTCGTGGAAGGTCACCGCGACGCCAGGGGCGGCTTCGAACGTCTCGCCATAGGCATGGGGGCTGCGCTGGGCGAGCATCCGCTCGGCGTCTTCACGGGTGTACAGCGGCTGGATCATCGGTTTGCCGATGCGTGCCCGCCACTTGTTTTCCCACTCGGTGTCCTTTTCCTGGATCTGAGCAGAGTCCAGCAGCATGAGCTCGACCAGCTCGGCCGTGGCGTCGGTGCAATGCACAGGGCCTCGGTAGCCCTGCGCCACGAGTCGGGGCAGCAGGCCGCTGTGGTCGATATGCGCATGCGAAAGCACGACGGCATGCAAGCTCTTGGGGTCGAATGCGAACGGCCCGCGATTATCGCTTTCTTCCTCGCGACGGCCCTGGTGCATGCCGCATTCGAGCAGAACCCTTACGCCGTCGTGGGTCTCAATGAGATAGCAAGAGCCGGTCACCTGTTGAATGGCACCGAGAAAACTGAGCAAAGCCATGCTGCCTTCCTGTCTATACGATGATGTCCACTGTGCTCGCTCGGCTGCCGCGACCACTTGATACATATCAGAGATAGCGAAACGAGCCCTGCCTAGACTACAGCACATCCCGCTTACCAACGGAGTGAACCCATGAGTCAGCTACTGCCCAGCCTCGTCGAGCTGGATCAACACGCGCAAGCCGAACCGGAGTTCGCCACCTGGCGTGGTGGCTTCGGTCCGTTCGAGCATGCCGCGCAGACCCAGGCGGCGGTGTTCCGTCTGGCCCACCAGCTGGTACAGGCCGGGCACCAGCCGGATCTGGCCAGCGTGTACCGGTTGCTGCAGGCCGTCGATCGAGTCGCCAGCGCCGGGCTCTGGCTGGTGGTCCACATGACCTATGCGCAGAAGGCGAATCTGGACGGCACGCCATTGGCGGCCGACGATTTCAAGCGGAACCCCGAAGGCCATACCGGCGGGGCGTTGAACATGGTGCCGGCCTACGCCGGTTACCTGGCGCTCAATGCCCTGACCGGCCGCACGCGTGCCTGGCTGATGGGGCAGGGTCATTGCGTGGCGGCTGTCGACGCGCTCAATTTATTGACAGGCAACCTGCACCCCGAGCAGGCGCAGGCCTACGGCGACGGCGAAAAGGGCATCAACCGCCTGCTACAGGATTTCTACGGCTACCGTCAGGCGGCCGATGGCAGCCCGCTCGCGCCGCTGGGCAGCCATGTCAATCCACATACCGCCGGAGGCATTGCCGAAGGGGGCTACCTGGGCTTCGCTGAACTGCAATATGCGCATATGCCGCTGCCGCGTGAGACGCTGGTGGCGTTTCTTTCCGATGGTGCTGCCGAGGAACAACGCGGAAGCGACTGGATACCACGCTGGTGGCGAGCCGAGGACTGTGGCGTAGCACTGCCGGTGATGATCGCCAATGGCAGGCGCATCGAACAGCGTACGGCGCTGGGCACGGAGCAAGGCCTCGAGGATTTCCGCCAGCATCTGAGTCAGTGCGGCTTCGATCCGATGCCGTTCGACGGCCGCGATCCGGCCGCCTTCGTCGCGACCCTCTGGGAAATGGAGTTGCGCCTGCAGCGCCGTGTGGAGGAGAAGGAGCGAGGTATCCTCAACTATCCGCTGCCGATGCCATACGGTATCGCCGAGACGGTTAAAGGCTTTGGCTTCTACGGTGCAGGAAGCAATGCCGCTCATAACCTGCCGCTGCCGGATAATCCACGCCTGGACGAAACTTCGCGCGAACTGTTCAACGAACATGCGGCGCGCCTCTTCGTTGCGCAGCAGGATCTCGATGAGGCTCTGGAGTTGTTCGTTCGCAGCCGCCAGGGCCGGGTGCTCGAGCGGGACAATCCACTGGCGGCGCGCCGGCCGCCAGCGCCGGTCATTCCTAAACTCAGCTACCGAGACGATGCCTGCTCGCCGATGGCTGCGGTCGATCGCTTCTTCGTCGAACTGACCGAGGCCAACCCGGCATTGCGGCCTCGGGTCGGCAATCCGGATGAGCTGGCGAGCAATCGCCTCGGGGGCGTGCTCAAGGCGCTCAAGCACCGCGTGATCGAGCCGGAAAGCGAGCTGGAAGCAATCGATGGCGCCATCATTACCGCACTTAACGAAGAAGCCGTGGTGTCAGCGTGCCTTGCCAATCAGGGCGGGCTGAATCTGGTTGCCAGCTACGAAGCCTTTTGCGTGAAGATGCTTGGCGTGGTGCGCCAGAGCATCATCTTCTCGCGCCAGCAGAAGGAGATAGGTCGGCCGGCTGGCTGGCTCGGCTGGCCCCTGATTGCTACTTCGCACACGTGGGAGAACGGCAAGAACCAGCAATCACACCAGGACACGACCTTCTGCGAGGCCCTGCTCGGCGAGATGAGCGACATGGTGCGCGTGCTGTTTCCGGCCGATCACAACAGCGCCCTGGCGTTGCTCCCGTCGATCTACCAGGCGCGTGGCGAGCTGGCCTGTCTGGTCATGCCCAAGCGCGACAGGCCGTGCTACTTCGATCGTGCCCAGGCCGAGCAGCTGGCGCGCGATGGTGCCATCGTGGTGGAGGAAGTGGCGGGTAACGAGCCGCTGCTACTGATCGCCAATGGCAGCTACCAACTGGGCGAAATGCTCCGTGCTGCCCAGCGGCTCAAGGAAGCCGACTGTGCCTATCGATTGGTATACCTGCAGGAGCCGGGTCGCTTCCGCGGGCCGCGCGATCATTGGGAGGTCGAGGCGCGCGCCAGCGATGGTGTCGCGGAGCGGTTATTCCCGGATGCGATGGAAATGCGCGTGCTGCTGACGCATATGCGGCCGGAAGTGGCACGTGGACACCTGTGGCCCATCCTGCCTGATGCGCGTAAATGCTCGGCGCTCGGTTATCGCAATCGTGGCGGCACGCTGGATGAGTTCGGCATGCAATTCGCCAACCGCGCCAGCTGGGCCAACGTGCTCGCTGCTTGCGCGCGCTTGCGCAACGTGCCGCGCACAGCCCTGCTGACCCGAGAGGAGGCTGCAGCGGTGGCTGGCAAGGGCGATCCGCAGATACTGCGCGGATAAGTTCGCCCCAGGCCCCGCCGTTGACTACAGGCCGCAGTCTGCGGCCGTGTAGCGCTCGCTGGTGATGGGCTTGTTGCTCTGGTATTCGCTGAAGTCGTAACGCAGCTCGGCACCTTGGCTCATCAACTTGCGCAACCCTTCATTCCCGCAGACGCTGGCGGCCAGTTGGCTACGTACGTCGGCGGGGTTGTCGCGCATCTGCGCGGCGTGTCGTGGCTGGACGCTGAGATGGTTGACCAGGACATTGTTTTCCACGGAATAGCCCTGGTCGAGGATGTCCTCGTTGATCGCGCGAGGCGTGCCTACGCTGCTCTGGCGAGCAACCTGATCGAGCAATTGACTGAGCTGCTGCTCCTGCAGCGAAGCGGCGTGAGCAACGGGAAATGCGATGCTCAGAGCGAGCAGGGCGGTCAGGCGGTACATGGCGGTCTCCTTATGGCTGCGCTATTTCGACCGGTCGGCCGAGGCACGGTTCATTCCCGGTCCTGCGGCCTTTGCGGCGCAGGCTGGTAGACTGGCACGCTTACTTATCTGCCCGAGTCGATCGATGCCCCATGCCGTAGCCCGCCTGCGCGAGGAGCGCCTGGCGAGAAGCCTCAAGCCGTTCGTTGCCCGTGGTTCGCGCGCGCCGCGCTGCACGCGCTGCCGCGTGCCGCATAGTCACTGTCTGTGTGCTTGGCTGCCGCGGGCCGCCAGCCAATGCGGTGTCTGTCTGCTGATGCACGACATCGAGCCGCTGAAGCCAAGCAATACAGGCTGGCTGATCGCCGATGTGGTGGCCGACACCTTCGCATTCACCTGGCAACGCACAGGGGCCGATCCGCGGCTCGTGGCGCTGCTCGCCGATCCCCGGTGGCAGCCCGTGGTGGTCTTTCCGGGCGAGTATGCGACATCGGAGCGGGTGGTCGAGCAGGTCGAGCGGCTGCCTGGCAAGCGCCCCTTGTTCATTCTGCTCGATGCGACCTGGACCGAGGCCCGCAAGATGTTCCGCAAGAGCCCTTATCTCGACGGGCTGCCGGTGTTGAGCCTGCAGCCCGAGGCGTTGTCACGGTACCGACTGCGACGCTCGAAGCGCGGCGATCATCTGTGCACCGCCGAGGTCGCCGCACTCTGTCTGGAGCTGGCAGGCGATGCAGGGGCGGCGACGACGCTGGATGCCTGGCTCGATGTATTCACCGAGCATTACCTTGGGGCCAAGTACCATCGCGCGCCGGATCTGCAGAACGCCGCACATCAGGTACTGACGCAACGGTCATGAGGTCTGGCCGGCCGGCTCGGGCCTGCGCGGCCATAGCTGGGCTGCCAGCATGCCGATGAACATCAATACGCAGCCGAGATAGCCGCGCAATGTCAGGCTTTCATCGAGGAACAGCGCCCCTGCGATGGCCGCGAACACCGCTTCGAGCGAGAGAATGATCGCCGCGTGACTGGCGATCGCATGTTTCTGGGCGACCACCTGCAGCGTGTAGCCGACCGCCACTGCGAAGAGCCCGCCATAAAGAAGGGCAGGGCCGGCGAGCCAGATGTTCGCGGGATCGATCTCTTCGAACACCAGCGCCAGCAGGAGGCTGACCAGCGCGCAGGTCGCGAATTGCAGGAATGCGAGACGGATGGCGTCGTGACGGCTGACGAAGAAGCTGACCAGCAGTACGTGCACGCCCCAGACGAAGGCGCCAGCCAGCTGGATCCAGTCGCCGGAGGCTACGGTGAAGTCTTCACCTATGCTAAGCAAGGCCATGCCGGCGACCGCCAGGAAGGCGCCGAGCCAGGTTCCGAGGCCGGTCTTGTGGCCAAGGGCCAGGCCCAGCAGTGGCACGACGATGACGTAGAGCCCGGTGATGAATCCCGAGTTGGTCACACTGGTGAACAGCAGCCCAACCTGCTGCAGATTGATCCCCACCGTCAGCGCCAAGCCCATGCTCATGCCGCCCAGCAACAGGCCGCGCTGCAGAAAAGGCTCATGCCGGGCCGCCGTCCGTCCTTGGTGGATCACCAGCGGGAGCAGTGCGAGGGCGCCGAGGGCGAAGCGCAGCCCGGTAAAAAGGAACGGGCCTATATTGTCCATGCCGATGCGCTGCGCAACGAAGGCGGTGCCCCAGATCATGGCAGTGATCAACATCAGGAAATCGGCACGGAGGGCTTGGCTACGCATGTTTCGGCTCGTTCGAAGAAAGCCGCAGACTTTGCTACAAAGCGTTGCGCTTGACCACTTATTCCTGGGTGGGCATGCTTGCGCCGCTTGATTTGTCGCGACGGGCGGCCGATATTTTTTGCCAGCCCGTCCTGAATATTCACATCGGACCGTCCCCGGGGCGACTTCTCGGGTCTTTGCCGTCATCTTGTCGGCATCGGCTGCTCAAGCCGATGAAAAAGCGCCAATAAAAATTACAGGTCTGCCAATGGCTGCTTACCAAATAATCATCGCCGATGATCATCCGCTGTTTCGTAGTGCGCTCCAGCAAGCCCTGACCATGGGGTTGGGTGAGAATGTCCATCTGGTAGAGGCGGCCAGCATCGCCGAACTGGAAGCTTTTCTGACGCAGAGCGCCGACTGGGATCTGGTGCTGCTGGATCTGAACATGCCGGGAGCATACGGATTCTCCGGCTTGGTGCTGCTGAGGGGGCAGTATCCGCACCTTCCTGTCGTCATGATCTCAGCGCAGGAAGATGCAGCGGTCGTTGCGCGCTCGCGCGAGTTCGGCGCCAGCGGTTTCATTCCCAAGTCCAGTTCGCTTGAAACCATCCAGGAGGCGGTGCGGGCCGTTCTCGATGGTGACGTGTGGTGGCCGAGCAATATTCAGGACGTAGCCAATGTCAGCGACGAAGCCAAAGCCGCCAGCGCCGGCTTGGCCAGCCTGACGCCGCAGCAGTTCCGCGTGTTGACCATGGTTTGCGATGGTTTGCTGAACAAGCAGATCGCCTATGAGCTGAACGTGTCCGAGGCGACCATCAAGGCCCATGTCACCGCGATCTTCCGTAAGCTCGGCGTGCGCACCCGGACCCAGGCAGCGTTGCTGCTGCAGCAGATGGGGTCCATTCCCACCAGCTGAGCCAGCTGCACCGCCGGCGCTTCAGGCGATCGGCGGCAGCTGTATCTGGTCGCTGCGGCGAATACCGGAGGTCAGCGCCCGACATTGCTCGACGAACTCGAGCATCGCGGCTGTCTGGTATTTGTGCGAGTGCCAGATGAAATAAAACTGGCGTCGCAGATCGAGCGCCGGTGTGACGATCGGAACCAGGCTGCCGCGGCGAAAAGCATCACGCAGCGCCAGCCGCGAGATACAACCGATGCCGAGGCCCGACTCCACGGCGCGCTTGATTGCCTCGGTATGTTCCAGTTCGAGTCGCACATTCAGCTTCCCAGGCCGGTGGCGCACCGCCTGCTCGAACGTCATGCGCGTTCCCGACCCTTGCTCTCGAAGAATCCACGCTTCCCTGGACAGCTCGTCGAGGTCCACCACCTCGCGCTTCGCCAGCGGGTGCTGCGGCGCGCAGAACACCACCAATTCGTCCTCGATCCACGGCCGGACTTCCAGTTCGGGATGCTGGCAGTCACCCTCGATCAGACCAAGATCAAGTTCATGCTGCGCGATCTGGTGGACGATATGCGCGGTGTTATGGACGTGCAATTTGACCCGGCATTCCGGGTGGCGCTGCATGAAGTTGCCGATCAGCAGCGTGGCGAGATAGTTGCCGATGGTCAGTGTTGCTCCGACCGCCAGCGAGCCGAACCCACTCTTGCCGTTGAGTAGATCCTCAATGGCACGTGCCTGGTCGAGCAGGGCGACAGCCTGTGGCAAGAGTTGCTGGCCGAGCGCATTGAGACACAGGCGTTTACCGGCGCGGTCGAAGACTTGGCAGCCCGACTGGCGTTCGAATTCCGCCAGCGAGGTGCTGGTGGCCGACTGCGACAACGACAGGCTTTCGGCAGCCCTCGACACGCTTTCCTGGCGTGCGATGGCGGCGAACACTTCAATCTGGCGGAGCGTAAAATGCATATCTATATAACCGATAACATATATCTTGATTATCTGTTTAACGAATATAGCAGCCGTCGTTACACTGGCGCCACGTAACGATGTCCGTCGCGACACAATGAGGAATCCGTAGCATGAGCAATCTGAACGTAGAGCGCGTTCTCAGTGTGCATCACTGGAACGACACGCTGTTCAGCTTCAAGACCACGCGCAACGCAGGCCTGCGCTTCGAGAACGGTCAGTTCGTCATGATCGGCCTGGAGGTCGAGGGCCGCCCGCTGATGCGTGCCTACAGCATTGCCAGCCCGAACTACGAAGAATACCTGGAGTTCTTCAGCATCAAGGTCCAGGACGGCCCGTTGACCTCCCGGCTGCAGCATCTGCAGGAAGGCGATTCGATCATGATCAGCCGCAAGCCGACCGGCACGCTGGTCCTGGACGACCTGTTGCCCGGCAAGCACCTCTATCTGCTCAGCACGGGCACCGGCCTGGCGCCGTTCATGAGCGTGATCCAGGATCCGGAGACCTACGAGCGGTTCGAGAAGGTCGTATTGGTGCACGGCGTTCGCTACGTCAATGAGGTCGCCTACCGCGAGTTCATCACCGAACACCTGCCGCAAAACGAGTTCTTCGGCGAAGCGGTGAAGGACAAGCTGATCTACTACCCGACCGTGACCCGTGAGTCGTTCGAGAACCAGGGCCGCCTGACCGATCTGATGCGCAGCGGCAAGCTGTTCAGCGACATCGGCCTGCCGCCAATCAATCCCGAGGACGATCGCGCCATGATCTGTGGCAGTCCGAGCATGTTGGACGAAACCAGCCAGGTGCTGGACAGCTTCGGCCTGAAGGTCTCGCCGCGCATGGGCGATCCGGGGCACTACCTGATCGAGCGAGCCTTCGTCGAGAAGTAACCACCAAAACCGGTGCCGCTGCAATCGCTCAGCGGCACCACGGAAGTGGTTAGACGCGGTCTAGAGATAAGCCGCACAACATCTCTTGAACTTCAGACCGCTGCCGCAAGGGCAGGGGTCGTTGCGACCTTCCTTGAGCGGTACCGTCGGGTCGATGAAGTACCAGCGCCCGTCGCGCTGGACGAAAGCCGAGCGCTCCTGGTGGGCATGTTCGCCGCTCTGGTCGTGCCAGCGCGCGGTGAAGGTCACCAGGGCGTGCTCGGGCTTGCCGCCCAGTACGCTGCTCTCGTTCACCTCCAGCCCCAGCCAGGTGCTCTCCAGGCTCCAGCGACGCATCCCTTCCACATCCAGCGCAGCCTGCTGTGCTGGGAGCGTAGTGGCCTGTAGATAGTCCACCAGCCCCAATACATAAGCACTGTAGCGCGAGCGCATCAGTCGCTCGGCGCTCGGCGCAGCCACGCCGGCGTGATAGCGCCCGCAGCATTCGGCGAGGGCATCACCGCTGCCGCAAGGGCAGTTAAGGTCGGTTGGACGCGGTTCGCTCATGTCACCACCAGTACTTGCCGAACATTTCAGGATTGGCCCAGAACCTGGCATTGAGCCAGTCCGGAACCTGCTTGTATTGCAGTAGGTCGTATGTGAATAGCGTCAAGGTCTGTCCGTCGCGCTGGAAGCGTTCACTGACCTGCAGTGCCAGTGCATAGAAGTCCGTAGTCAGCCATTCGCATGCGTCGAGATCGACGAGTACCGCCATCCGGCTGGTATTCAGATTGCGGATGCTGCCGAGCAGCTCCAGGCCGTTGCGCTTGGAGAGGTGTTCGAGGCAGTCGACGAATATAGCCAGGTCATAGCGCTGGCTGGCCAGATCTTCAGGCAGCGGTGCGGGATCGGCGCGATCAAGCTGGCACTCCGGATGGCATTCGGTGTAGGCAGTCAGAGCAGGTTGATCGCTGCGCCCCACGAGCAACACGCGCGTTGGAGCGTAGTGGTCGAGCATTGCCGCAAGCGCTTGCTGCGGTGTGTGCAGCGGTACAGGGTTTTCGCTCAACAGAGAATCCTCGTTTCAAAGGTGAAGACTAGCGCGGTGCCGTTTGTCGGCCTAGTCTGAAAGTAACCGGAGCCGCCTGGATTCCCATACGTGGCGATTCTGGCTGAATGTCCATACTGGAGGTTTTGATCGATGAGTACATTACGGACAGCAGTACCCGTTATTGTCATGACCACGTTCCTGGCAGGTTGTGCAGGCGTGCAGAAGCAGGACTGGCCGACCTGTGCAGCCGTAGGTGGCGTGACCGGTGCCGCGCTGGGGGCCATCGAAAGCAGCAGCTACGCCGGTTGGGGTGCGCTGATCGGTGGTGGCGTCGCAGCGGCCTATTGTTGGGCCAACGGCATGGAAGAGGAAACCGTTGCGGTCGTTGAAACGGTCGAGCCGATGCCGCAGACCCAGCCTGAACCGGAGCCCGCTGCTGCGCCGGTGCGCGTCGAGCTGGACGTCAAGTTCGACTTCGACCGCGCTGTGGTCAAGCCGGACAGCTACAGCGACATACAGAACCTGGCCGATTTCATGAAGGAGTATGGCCAGACCACTACCGTACTGGAAGGCCATACCGACTCGGTCGGCACCGACGCCTACAATCAGCGTCTTTCCGAGCGTCGTGCCAACGCCGTGCGCAACGTGCTGGTGGATGAGCTCGGTGTCGAGGGCAATCGCGTAAATGCAGTCGGTTATGGCGAGTCTCGCCCGGTCGCCGACAACTCCACCGAGGAAGGCCGTGCGATCAACCGTCGCGTGGAAGCCGAGGTCGAAGCGCGTCCCTGATTGGTCGGGTGAGCAATGATCCAGCCGGGCCCCGCGCCCGGCTGTTTTTTGTGCAGTCAGAAGAGCGGACGCGCGCTGGCCAGGGCAATCACCAACAGGCCCAGGATCAGGTTGACGCCCACCAGTCGGCGAATCTTTCCCAGCGCAGCGCCACCCGCTGGCCATTGCTCGCCTTCGATGGCCCTTTTGAGCGCAGGTAGTTGCAGCAGCTGGATGCGTAGGAACAGCGCCAGCATCACCAGATACAGCCCCGCCATGATGTGCACATAGCGCGGCGCGCTCTCCAGCGGGCCGAATCGCATGTGCCACATGCCGATGCCGCTGATCGGCAGCACCAGCACCGCGACCCATACCCAGACGAAGAAGCGGCGGAATACATCGGCCCATAGCCGCAGCCGTTCTGGTGCCTGCAGCACCGCCACGGCCGCTGGTCGCAGCACCATCCAGGCGAAGAACATGCCGCCGACCCACATTGTCGCGGCGAGTACGTGCAGTGCGTAGAGCATGGCGAAAGGCGTCATGGGCAAATCTCCGGTGGCGGTTGAGCGAACGCGCGCTATCATAGCCGCCCGATCGAAGTACTGAAAATATATACAGCTCCGCGCCCATGCTCAGCACCGAACTCAAGTCCCAGATCCAGGGCGCCTACACTCGTTTCCTCGAAGCCAAGGGGCTCAAGGCCCGTTATGGCCAGCGCCTGATGATCGCCGAAGTGGCCAAGGTGCTGGGCACCGTCAAGGTCGACGATGAAGGTCGGCGTAGCAGCGAGCCGGCGGTCGTCGCGGTCGAGGCGGGTACCGGTACGGGCAAAACCGTCGCCTATAGCCTGGCCGCGATTCCCACGGCTAAGGCTGCCGGCAAGCGATTGGTGATCGCCACCGCGACCGTCGCGCTGCAGGAGCAGATCGTGCACAAGGATCTGCCCGATCTGATGCGCAACAGCGGACTCAATTTCAGCTTCGCCCTGGCCAAGGGGCGGGGGCGCTATCTGTGCCTGTCCAAGCTGGACATGCTGCTGCAGGAAGGCCAGGCGCAGAGCGCCACCGCGCAGCTGTTCGAAGAGGAAGGCTTTCGCATCGAGGTCGACGAGCGCAGCCAGAAGTTATTCACCAGCATGATCGAAAAGCTGGCCGGCAATCGCTGGGATGGCGATCGGGACAGCTGGCCGGAAGAGCTGGGCGATGCGGACTGGTCACAACTGACCACTGATCACAGCCAGTGCACCGGGCGACATTGCCCCAACTTCCAGCAGTGTGCCTTCTACAAGGCGCGCGAGGGCATGACCAAGGTGGATATCATCGTCACCAACCACGACATGGTACTGGCCGACCTCGCGCTCGGCGGCGGAGCCGTGCTGCCTGACCCTCGCGACACCATCTACGTGTTCGACGAAGGCCATCATCTGCCTGACAAGGCCATCGGCCACTTCGCGCATTTCACCCGGCTGCGCTCGACGGCCGACTGGTTGGGACAGGTGGAAAAGAACCTGACCAAACTGCTCGCCCAGCATCCGCTACCGGGCGAGCTGGGGCGCCTGGTCGAAGGCATTCCGGAGATCGCCCGGGAGTTGCGTACCCAGCAGCAGTTCATGTTCAGCGCCTGCGAGCAGGTGGCCGACTTCAAGGCCGGAGAGGACATGGAGGGACGCGAGCGGCCGCGACACCGTTTCGTCGGTGGCGTGGTGCCGGAGCACCTGATCGAACTTGGCACCGAATTGAAGAAAGGCTTCGCCAAGCTGACCGATCTCTTCACTCGCATCGCCGAACTGCTCAAGGAAGCGATGGATGGTGAGACCGGCAGCGGCATCGCCAGCCACCAGGCCGAGGAGTGGTACCCGCTGTTCGGCAGCCTGCTGACGCGCTCGCAGGGCAACTTGGACCTGTGGACGGCCTTTACCGTCGAGGATCCGGAAGACAGCCCGCCGATGGCGCGCTGGCTGACGTTGGCCGAAGGCGGCGCGCTGTTCGATATCGAGGTCAACGCCAGTCCGATCCTGGCGGCCGAAACGCTGCGCCGCAACCTCTGGAACGTCGCCTTCGGTGCTCTGGTGACTTCCGCGACGTTGACGGCGTTGAACAGCTTCGACCGGTATCGGATGCGCGCCGGCCTGCCCAAGGCTGCGGTAACCGCGGTGGTTCCGAGCCCGTTCCATCACGCGGACGCCGGAGTGCTCCGCGTCCCTGATCTCAAAGCCGACCCACGTGATGCCGCCGCGCATACTGCGGCCATCGTCCGCGAGTTGCCGCAGCTGGTCGAGGGATCGCGCGGCACGCTGGTGCTGTTCTCCTCACGTCGGCAAATGCAGGACGTGTTCGATGGCCTGGAGCGTGACTGGCGCCGCCGGGTGCTCATTCAAGGCAACCTGTCGAAACAGGAGACGCTGAACAAGCACAAGGCGCGGGTGGACGATGGCGAGTCGAGCGTGCTTTTCGGGTTGGCCAGCTTTGCCGAGGGGGTCGATCTGCCCGGTGCCTATTGCGAGCACGTGGTGATCGCCAAGATCCCGTTCGCCGTGCCGGACGATCCGGTCGAGGCTGCACTGGCCGAATGGATCGAAGCGCGTGGCGGTAACCCTTTCATGGAGATTGCAGTGCCGGATGCCTCGCTGCGGCTGGTGCAAGCGTGTGGTCGGCTGCTACGCACCGAGGCGGATCGCGGTGCTATCACCCTGTTGGACAGGCGGGTGGTGACCCAGCGCTACGGCAAGGCAATTCTCAATGCGCTACCGCCGTTTCGGCGCGAGATCGGCTAGCCAGCCGGCGCGGGATAAGCGGCTGCGATGAGCAGGCATCAGCGTGGCGTCGTGAGGTTTTCCTGGCCCGACGCGGTTGCCAGAATGGCGGACTTCGGATTCGAGAGGTGACAGCGTGCAGGTTCAGGGATTCTTCGATCTTCGTTTCGAAGCGGTACGCGATGCGTTCGCCGCATTGTTCGATGGCACCCAGCAGCGCGGCGCCGCGCTCTGCGTGCAGATTGGTGGCGAGACGGTCGTCGATCTGTGGGCCGGTGCAGCGGACAATCAGGGTGAGCAGGTTTGGCACAGCGATACGCTGGTCAATCTGTTCTCCTGCACCAAGACCTTCGCCGCGGTCGCGTTGCTGCAACTGGTAGAGGAAGGCAAGTTGGAGCTGGATGACCCGGTCGCACGGATCTGGCCGGAGTTCGCGGTCGGCGGCAAGGCCGCGATCACCGTGCGCCAGCTGCTCTGCCATCGGGCCGGGCTACCGGCGATACGCCAGTCGATGCCGCCGGAGGCTCTGTACGACTGGGCCGCCATGACCGGTGCCCTCGCTGCCGAGGAGCCCTGGTGGGTACCAGGCACTGACCAGGGCTACGCGGCAATGACCTATGGCTGGCTGGTCGGGGAACTCTTGCGCCGTGTCGATGGCTGCGGGCCAGGCGAATCGATCGTCCGGCGCACGGCGCGGCCTCTCGACCTTGACTTTCATGTCGGCTTACATGACGGTGAAGCGCATCGGGTCGCTTATCTGACGCGCTTCAAGAACGATTTCGGCGATGCGGCTGCCCAGCGTTTGTTCAAGGCGCTGATGACGCAACCTGATTCTGTCAGTGCTCGTGCTTTCAATAATCCGCCATCCATCATGAGCAGCGGTAACAAACCCGAGTGGCGACGCATGGCCCAGCCGGCGGCCAATGGCCACGGCAATGCACGGTCGCTGGCCGGGTTCTATACCGGCTTGCTGCAGGGCAAGCTGTTGAATCAGGCGCTGCTGGCCGAAATGACCCGCGAGCAGAGCATTGGGGTAGATCGCGTCCTGCTGGCGCAGACCCGGTTCGGGCTGGGCTGTTGGCTCGATCAGCCTGATCTGGCGAACGCCACGTTCGGTATGGGCCCAAGGGCGTTCGGTCACCCCGGGGCGGGCGGTAGCGTCGGGTTCGCCGATCCGGAACGCGAACTGGCGTTCGGGTTCGTAACCAACACGCTTGGACCCTATGTGCTGATGGATCCGCGCGCGCAGTCTCTGGCTCGCAGCGTTGCAGTTTGCCTGGGTTGAACCACTCGTCACTTCTGGTCAGGCAGGCTTTCCAAAAGAGGGACTTGCGTCCACAATTTCGAATCGAACTCACGTGTGATCTGGCTACGTCCGTTCGCTTTTCCCTGAACGCATCTGGTGATGGAACCCTGGCTCATGAACCTTCTGAAGAGCGCCTCGCTGATTCTCTGCTTGCTCCTGGCTGCCGGTTGCAGCTCGAAGAATGAAAAGCCGAGTGAGGTGGTCCCTCCAGTGGTGCCGAAGGTCGATTCGGCCTGGCTCGACGACTACGAGCCGCGCCTGCGTGAAGCGCTCGCGGACAGCCGCTTCGAGGTCGAGCGGCGTGATGGCCTGCTGATCGTGACCGCCCCGGTGGATTCCTCGTTCAACCCAGATCGGCCTGGCATGCTCCTGCCGGTGACGCTCGGACCGATCACCCGGGTGGCGAAGCTGGTCGAGAAGGATGACAAGACTTCTGTGGTGGTCCTGGGGCACGCCGACAGCACGGGCTCCGATGAAATCAATCGGACCATCAGCCGCGAGCGGGCAGGGGCCGTGGCCGCCATTTTTCGTCTGAGCGGTCTCAAGCATGACCGGCTGCGAATTCGGGGTTTGGGCTCTGACAAGCCGCGCGCAGCCAACGACAGCCATGAAGGGCGAGCCCTGAATCGTCGCGTCGAGATGGTGCTGGCGCCGCAAACCACTATGCTCGCACTTGTCGCTCAATACGATCAGCCGGCACAGCCTGCAACCCAGGTGGCACAGGCCGAGGTGGTGAAGAAGTAAAGGCGCTGGATTGTCAGACCAAACAGGCCCGCAAGCGGGCCTGTTTTCGTTTGGCGAGGTTGCCTTGAATCAAGCGTATCGAGGCCTGACGCGGATATGCTTTCAAGGGTGTCAGGTTCCGGTTTCGGTCGTCTGCTTGCCAGCCGCCTGATACGCTGGAATCCGCTTTTCCATCAAAGGAGCCCCTCGATGATTCAGACCCTGGCCGATATGCGCCGCGACTATACCCGTGACGGTCTTAGCGAGGCCAATGCGCCCGCCGAGCCCTTTGGTCTGTTCCAGCAGTGGTTCGGTGAGGCGATGAAGACCGAGCAAGCACCGGTCGAGCCTAACGCGATGTCGCTGGCCACCGTGGATGCCGAGGGTCGGCCACACTGCCGGATTCTTCTGCTCAAGGCGCTGGACGAGCGTGGGTTTACCTTCTTTACCAATTACGACAGTGCAAAGGGCCAGCAACTGCAAGAGGCGCCCTTTGCCGCCATGACCTTCTTCTGGCCTACGCTCGAACGCCAGGTGCGGATCGAAGGGCGGGTTGAGAAGGTGAGCCCTGAAGAGTCGGATGCCTATTTTCAGGTGCGCCCGCTGGGTAGCCGCCTGGGTGCCTGGGCCTCGCCGCAAAGTCAGGTCATCCGTGATCGGGCCGAGCTGGAGCGGTTGCTGGCTGAGACCGAGCAGCGCTTCTTGGACAAGGCCCCCCATTGTCCGCCGCACTGGGGTGGCTATCGCCTGCTGCCAGAGCGCATCGAGTTCTGGCAGGGGCGTGCCAGCCGCCTACATGACCGGCTCGAGTATCGTCTGGTCGCCAACAGCTGGCAGCGCGAACGTCTCGCCCCCTGATCAGCTGGCGATGCCCGGCTACGGGCGGCTTGGTGATGTTGCTGGCCGTTCGAGCCGGAGTCGGCTCAGGTTCAGGCTTCGGTATAGCGCTGGGCCTGTTGTTCCAGCCAAGGCTGAAGCTCCTTGCGACGGATCTTTTGGGCTTTCGCTTCGGCAAGCTGTTGCAGCATCCAGGCGCGCTTCGCGGGATCGCCACCGGCGATCGATAGCGCGAGATCGCGGTCTGCCCAGCGGCGGAAGCGTACGATCAGCCAGCCGTGAAAAGCCAGGCCGGCCACGGTGGTGATGGCTATGATGAAGTAATCCATGGGGGTAATCTCGCTGGAAGGAACCCGGCAGGGCCGGTTCGACTCGCATACCTAGGCTTGATGTTAGATGCTGAGTCAGGACGCTGAAGATGCCAAGCGCTTTTTTGTCGCCACCAGCTGCCGCTTCCGCCGGAACGAACAGCTGTCTGCAGGAGAATTTTCTATGCGCAATTCCTTTTTCGTTGCTTCCTTTGCTGCCGTGGTGCTGACCCTGGGCGGGTGTGCCTCCAGCCTGACCGGAGATACCTATTCTCGTGACGAGGCGCGTGCTGTTCAGACCGTGCGCTACGGCACCATCGAGTCGCTACGGCCGGTGAAGATCGAGGGAACCAAGACGCCGATCGGTTCCGGTGCCGGAGCGATAGTAGGCGGGGTGGCCGGTAGTGGGGTGGGTGGCGGTCGCGGCAGTGCTGTCGCTGCGGTCATCGGGGCGGTGGCCGGCGGAATGCTCGGAGCGGCGGCGGAAGAGGGAATTACCCGTACGCAGGGCGTCGAGATCACCGTGCGCGAGGATGACGGAAATGTCCGCGCCTACGTGCAAGCCGTGGAGCCCAACCAGGTGTTTCGCGTCGGCCAACGTGTCCGCATTCTGACCGTCAGCGGGACAAGTCGCGTGGCGCCTTGACCATCGAGACCGGCGAATAGCGCGGTACGTCCAGGCGCCGCCTTCCGTTCCTAAAGGAGCGGAGGCGGCGCCTTTTGTTTTTCGAAATACATGAATTCATGACGACGGCATCATCCGTATGGATAATCGGGCGCACATTTGTGTGCAGCTTCAGGCAGTTACTTCGCCTGCCAAGGATAAGAATGCCTCCGGATCGGCGGCTTAAGGGGTCTCGTTCATGGCGCTTGCGCTGATCATCGCTTTGCCATTCCTGGGCATCTGCCTGCCTCTGCTTCTGGAGCGTTTTGGTCGCTCCGCATGCGCCTTCGGCGCAGGTATCGCGCCGCTGACGGCGCTGATCCTCCTGCTCTCCAAGCGTGCCGATGTGTTTGTCGGTCAGACGGAAATCGTCCACTACAGCTGGCTGCCCGGGCTCGGGCTCAACCTCAGCCTGCGTCTCGATGGGTTGGGCTTTCTCTTTGCCTTGCTGATTCTCGGCATCGGCCTGCTGGTCATCCTCTACGCACGCTACTACCTGTCGAAGAAGGACCCGATGGGCCGCTTCTATGGCTTCTTCCTACTGTTCATGGGGGCCATGCTCGGCGTCGTGCTGTCAGAAAATCTGCTGCTGATGCTGATGTTCTGGGAGCTGACCAGCCTGTCGTCGTTCCTGCTGATCGGTTACTGGAGCCATCGGGCCGACGCTCGCCAGGGCGCACGCATGGCTCTGGCGATTACCGGTGGTGGCGGTCTGGCGCTGCTCGCTGGGGTCCTGCTGATTGGTTACATCGTCGGCAGCTTCGAGCTGACTACGATCCTGGCATCGGGCGATCTGATTCGCGGTAATTCCCTGTATCCGCTGACGCTGATTCTCGTCTTGCTCGGCGTATTCACCAAGTCGGCGCAGTTTCCTTTCCATTTCTGGTTGCCGCAGGCAATGGCTGCGCCTACGCCTGTATCGGCCTTCCTGCATTCAGCGACGATGGTCAAGGCCGGGGTATTTCTGCTTGCACGACTCTATCCGGCACTGGCGGAATCCGAATGGTGGTTCTATCTGGTGAGCATCACCGGGCTGGCGACCTTGTTGATCGGCGCTGTGATGGCGCTTTTCCAGCACGACCTGAAGGGACTGCTCGCCTATTCCACCATCAGTCACCTGGGCCTGATCACCTTGCTGTTCGGCCTCGATTCCCGCCTGGCGGCAGTGGCGGCGATCTTTCACATCATTAACCACGCCACATTTAAGGCCTCTCTGTTCATGGCCGCAGGAATCATCGATCACGAGACCGGCACGCGCGACATGCGGCGTATCAACGGCATGTGGAAGTACATGCCGCATACGGCGGCACTCGCCATGGTGGCTTCCCTGGCGATGGCAGGTGTGCCGCTGCTCAATGGCTTCCTCAGCAAGGAAATGTTTTTCGCCGAGACACTCGATCAGCATCTGCTGGGCAGCTTCTATTGGGCGATTCCGGTGGTGGCAACGCTTGCGAGCGCCTTTTCCGTGGCGTATTCGCTGCGCTTCGTACACGACGTGTTTTTCAACGGCGAGCCCATCGACCTGCCCAAGTACCCGCCTCACGAGCCTGCACGCTACATGAAGATTCCCGTGGAGATCCTCGTGCTGCTCTGCCTGCTGGTCGGCATGCTGCCGGCTTTCACGGTAGGGCCGCTTCTGGCTGCGGCGGTGTCTGGCACGCTCAACGGTGTCGTGCCGGAGTACAGCCTGTCGATCTGGCACGGTTTCAATCTGCCTTTGGCGATGAGTTTTGTTGCGCTGGTCGGAGGCATCGTCATCTATTCACTGCGCAAGTGGGCATTCCGCTGGTACGAGGGACTCCCCTCGGTGGATTCGCTGGAAGTGTTCGAACGGGTAATGGGCGGGTTGACGCTCGGCGCTCGCCATCTGACCTGCCTGCTGGACAACGGCTCGCTGCAGCGCTACCTGGCTATGATGTTGTTCAGCACGTTGGTGCTGGTAGTGTTCGCGCTGACGCCTCTGGATGCTCTGCACGGTCCGGTTGCCTTGACGCCGCTGGATGGCATCACTGTATTGGGCATGGCCATTCTGGCACTCACCTCGTTGTTGACCGTGCTGTTTCATCGCCGACGGCTGGTGGCGCTGATGGTACTCAGCGTGGTCGGGCTGATGGTGGCGCTGGGCTTTGCCCGCTATTCGGCGCCTGATCTGGCGCTCACTCAGCTGTCAGTCGAAGTGGTGACCATCATCCTGTTGATCCTCGCGCTGTTCTTCATGCCGGACCGTACCCCGGCCGAGTCGAGCAGCCTGCGTGGCTTTCGTGATTTCGTGCTGGCGGCGGGCTGCGGCACCATGGTTGCGCTGCTGGCCTATGCGGTGCTGACGCGGCCTTATGACAGCATTGCCTCGTTCTTTCTGGAAAACAGTGTGTCTGGCGGGGGCGGCACCAATGTGGTGAACGTCATTCTGGTCGATTTCCGCGGCTTCGATACCCTTGGCGAGATTGCTGTGCTGGCAATCGCGGGGGTCGGCATCTTCGGGCTGCTAAAGGGCTTGCGCCTGCCTCACCCGGTTCGCGATTACGGTGGTCGGCTCTGGTCCGTCGACAGGCACCCCATGGTGCTGGATCTCCTGGCCCGGGCGATGCTGCCGATGGCGCTGCTGATTTCGGTCTTCATCTTCCTGCGTGGGCACAACCTGCCTGGCGGCGGGTTCATCGCCGGTCTGATAACGGCGGTCGCATTGATCCTGCAGTACATCTCCCACGGAGTCAGCTGGGCGCAGGCGCGGCAACCCATCAGTTACCACAGGCTCTGCGGAGCAGGGCTGCTCATCGCCGGCCTGACCGGGCTGGGGAGTCTGGTGTTCGGCTATTCGTTCCTCACCTCGTCGTTCGGTCATTTCCATCTGCCCCTCGTCGGTGAGTTCGAGCTGGCCACGGCAATGCTGTTCGATCTGGGGGTTTATCTTGTGGTGGTGGGGGCGACGTTGCTGATCCTTTCCAATATTGGCCAGGTGAGCCAGGACGACTCGGACAGGGAGGTGCTGTAATGGAGGCGTTGTTCGCGATTACCCTGGGGGTCATGACAGCAAGCGGTGTCTATCTGCTTCTGCGTGCTCGCATCTTTCCCGTGGTGATGGGGCTGACGCTGATTTCTTATGCGGTCAACCTGTTCATTTTTTCAATGGGCCGGCTTGCTACCGGTGTTCCTGCGGTGATCGGCAGAAGTGTCGAGTATGGTGACCCCTTGCCCCAGGCGCTGGTGCTTACCGCGATCGTCATTGGCTTCGCCATGACCGCTTTCGTGGTGGTTCTGGCGCTGCGCAGCATTGGCGAGCTGCGGACCGATCATGTCGATGGTCAGGAGCCGCGCCAATGAATCATGCGCTGATCCTGCCGCTGCTGGTGCCGCTGTTCACCGGAGCCCTGTTGCTGTTCGCCCATTCCTTAGGACGCTCGAGCAAACGCACCCTGTCGCTACTTGCGACCTGGTCGTTGGTGCCTCTGGCGATCTGGCTGCTGGTGCTGGCGGACGACGGGCAACTGCGTGTCTATGCGCTGGGCAGCTGGCAACCGCCGTTCGGCATCGTCCTCATGCTGGACCGCCTGAGCGCGCTGATGCTGCTGGTCACCGCAGTGCTCGCCGGTTTCGCCGTGCTTTATGCCTGCCGCGGTGATGACGAGCGAGGCCCCAACTTTCACGCGCTCTATCAGTTCCAGTTGCTCGGCATAAACGGGGCCTTCCTGACCGGGGATCTGTTCAACCTGTTCGTCTTCTTCGAAATCCTGCTGATTTCATCTTATGCCCTGTTGCTGCATGGGCACGGCCAGCGCAGGGTGCGCTCCGGCATGCACTATGTCGTGCTGAACTTGCTCGGGTCTTCGCTGTTCCTCATTGGTGTGAGCATGCTCTATGGGCTGCTCGGTACGCTGAACATGGCCGACCTGGCTGCGCGGGTAAGCGCCGCCGATCCCGCGGACGGGCCTCTGCTGGCTGCGGCTGGCTACCTGCTGTTGGTGGTGTTCGCGCTGAAGGGCGCGATCCTGCCGTTGTACTTCTGGTTGCCGCGCGCCTATGCCTCTGCGACCGCGCCGGTCGCCGCTCTGTTCGCCATCATGACCAAGGTTGGGTTGTACGCAATCGTGCGGGTCTTCACGCTCATTTTCGGTAACGAGGCGGGGCAGTTGAGCCACATGGTCGATGCCTGGCTCTGGCCGCTGGCGTTGCTGACGCTTGGTGCTGCGGTAGTCGGTGCACTGGCTGCGCGCAATCTGCAGGTGCTGCTCGCCTATCTGGTGGTCGTTTCGGTAGGTACATTGCTGGCCGGCATAGCGCTCGGCAGTGAGGCGGGCCTCGCGGCAGCGCTCTATTACCTTGTCCACAGCACCCTGATTGCCGGTGCGTTGTTCCTGCTTGCCGATCTGATTGCGCGTCAGCGCGGTGACCTGGGAACCGATCTGATTACAGCTCCTGCGCTGCAACAACCGCTGCTGCTCGGCACGCTGTTCTTCATCGGCGCGATTTCCGTGGCGGGCTTGCCGCCGTTCTCCGGTTTTCTCGGCAAGCTGATGCTGCTTCGCGCGATCGAGCCCGGCGCGGAAGCGATAGCGCTGTGGGCGGTGGTTTTGGTTGGCGGGCTGGGTATGCTTATCGCACTGAGCCGGGCCGGTAGTCTGGTGTTCTGGCGGGCCAGCGCACTAGCCCAGGGGCACAAGGCGGATCCTGTACGCCTGCTGGCCACCACGGGACTGCTGTTCGGCAGTCTGGTCCTAGTTGCCGCGGCCGGGCCGCTGCAGACATTCATGCAGGCCACGGCTGCACAGCTGCTGGACCTCCGGCCTTATCTGCAGATCGTTCAGGGAGGTGCGGCATGAAGGCGCGCTGGTTGCCGAATCCGGCCCTGACCTTGTTGCTGGCGCTGCTCTGGTTGCTGCTCAACAACACCCTGAGTTTCGGGCAGCTGTTGCTTGGACTGTTTCTCGGCTGGGCGATACCGTTGCTCGTGAGCGGTTTTCTCATCGAAGTGCCTCGCGTGCGCAAGCCTGTGAGGCTTGTGCTGTTCACGCTGAAAGTTCTTCGGGATATCGTGGTGGCCAACGTGCACGTCGCCAAGCTGGTGCTCGGGCCCCGAAAGAGCCTGCGGCCAGCGTTCGTCGAGATCCCGATGGCCATCGACAACGAATTCGCTCTGGCTACGCTGACGAGCATCATCTCGCTGACACCCGGGACGGTCTCCGCCTGCCTGAGTCCTGATCGCAAGATGCTCATGGTGCATGCCCTGGATGCGCCGGACATCGATGCCCTGATCGCCGAGGTCAAGCGCAACTACGAAGCCCCGCTGCTGGAGATTTTCGAATGCTCGCCTATGTGATTCCGTTCTGCCTGGCGGTGCTGGGACTGGCCGCCGTGCTGAACGTCGTCCGCCTGGTGCAGGGGCCGGACATGCCTGACCGGGTGCTCGCACTCGACACCCTTTATATCAACGCGCTGGCGCTGATCGTGCTGTTCGGCGTCTGGCTGGCCTCCGACCTGTTCTTCGAGGCTGCGCTGCTGATTGCCGTGATGGGGTTTGTCAGTACCGTGGCCGTGGGCAAACACCTGCTGCACGGCGACATCATCGACTGAGGAGGCGACATGCCATTCTGGATTGAAGCGCTGGTGAGTCTGTTCCTGGTCGTTGGCAGCCTGTTCGCTCTGATCGGTGCGATTGGCCTGTACCGGCTGCCGGATTTCTATACCCGTTTGCACGGGCCGACCAAGGCAACGACGCTCGGGGTTGGCGGCATCATCATCGCCTCGATGATCTTTTTCAGCAGCCACAACGACGGCCTGAGTCTGCACGAGCTGCTGATCACCCTGTTCCTGTTCCTGACCGCGCCGGTCAGTGCGCACATGCTGGCCAAGGCTGCCATGCAGCAGAAGCTGCCTGCTGTCGAGCAGACGCGCGGCAAGCCCTGGGACTGAGGCGCGACAAGCGCTGTTCCACAGGCTCGGAGGCACACCCCAGCCTCAGATGACGATGCTGCTCGGTGAGGGCTGTTGCTCGTTCTCCTGTTGCAGCTCCTTGACCAGCGCCTGTTGCAGGCGCAGGCAGCACTGCGGATCGGAAAGAGGCTGATTGTTCGCGTCGGTAACGAAGAACACGTCTTCCACGCGCTCGCCGAGTGTCGCGATCTTGGCGTTCTGCACGGACAGATCGAAATCGAGGAACAGCTGGCCGACGCGCGCCAGCAGGCCTGGCCGATCCGGGGCGATGATCTCGAGAATCGTCTGCGGCCGCTGAGTGTCGTTGTGGATGGTCACTTGCGGCGGGAAGGCGAAGTGCTTGAGCTGCCGAGGAACGCGCCGCTGGATGATGGTCAGGTAATCATCCGGGTTGCGCAGCGCGGCGATCAGACCTTTGCGGATTTCTTCGATGCGCTCCGGGTTGTTGCCGATCGGGCTGCCGTCGGCCTCCAGCACGATATAGGTATCCAGGGTGAACTGGCTGCTGGACGTCAGGATGCGCGCGTCATGGATGTTCAGGTTCAACTGGTCCATGGCCGCCACGGTCACGGCAAAGAAATCATGCTGGTCCGGCGCGTAGATGAAGATCTGCGTGCCGCCCTCGAATTCGCGCTGGGTGGTCTCCTTGATCAACACCAGCGGACCGCTATCGGCAGGGTGTTCAATGATCGCATCGGTATGCCAGGCAACGTCGGTAGCGGTGTGGCGCAGGAAATAGTCGTCGCCCAGTTGCGCCCAGAGCTGCTCGGCATCGTCCGGATCAGTGCCGTGGCGTACCAGATCGTCGAGTGCTGCGCGCTGCGTCTGGCGGATCTGTTCTTCGCGACCCAGCGGGTTTTCCAATCCGCGTTTGAGTGCGCGCTTGGTTTCTGTGTACAGCTGGCGCAGCAGGCTGGCGCGCCAGGAATTCCATAGCGTCGGATTGGTGGCGTTGATGTCGGCAACGGTGAGCACATAGAGATAGTCCAGGTGCGTCTCGTCGCCAACCAGCTGAGCGAAATCGTTGATGATCTGTGGGTCCGAGAGGTCCTTGCGCTGAGCCGTGGTGGACATTACCAGGTGGTTTTCCACCAGCCAGACCACCAGGCGGGTGTCCCACGCCGGGAGCTTGTGTCGGCTGCAGAACTGCTCGGCATCGACCGCCCCCAACTCGGAGTGGTCACCGCCGCGGCCCTTGGCAATATCGTGGTAGAGGCCGGCGATGTAGATCAGCTCCGGCTTGGGCAGGCGTTCGACCAGCTTGCTGGCTAGTGGGTACTTTTCTGCAACGCCCGGTTTGGTCAGCTTGCGCAAATATTTGATGACATTGAGCGTGTGCGCATCGACCGTGTAGATGTGGAAAAGGTCATGCTGCATCTGCCCGACGATATGGCCGAACTCGGGAAGGTAGCGGCCGAGGATGCCGTAGCGATTCATGCGACGCAGATTGCGGTGAATGCCTTCCTTGCACTTGAACAGCTCGATGAACAGGCTGGTGTTGCGCAGGTCCTCGCGGAAGCTGTCGTCAATCAGGTAGCGATGGTCACGTAGCAGGCGGATCGTATCGGAGCGCACACCCTGGATATCGGGATGCTGTGCCAGCATCACGAAGGTTTCCAGGATGGCGAATGGCGTTCGCTTGAAGATTGCCGGGTTGCTGACTTCCAGGTACCCGTCGCGGACCTGGAAGCGGTTGTTCAGCGGCACGATCGGCCCGGACTCACCTTCCCAGAGAATCACTTCGGCGAAATGCTGGCCGACCAGATCGCCCAGCTCGGCAATGCTCATGACCACCCGGTAGTACTTCTGCATGAAGCGTTCGATGGCCAGCTTGGCGTCGCTGTCCTCGTAGCCGAGCAGCGCGGCAAGACTGCGCTGGTGATCGAACAGCAGGCGGTCCTCTGCGCGTCCGGCGAGCATGTGCAGGCCGTAACGGACCTTCCAGAGAAACTCCTGCGCAGCGGTCATCAGGCTGTGTTCGCCTTCCGTGAGAAAGCCCTGATCCACCATGGCCTGCAGATTCAGCGTGCCGAACTCACGGCGTGCGATCCAGAGGATCGTCTGGATGTCGCGCAGTCCACCCGGGGAGCCCTTGACGTTGGGCTCCAGGTTGTACTCGGTATTGTTGTACTTGGCGTGGCGTGCGCGCTGTTCTTCGCGCTTGGCCAGGAAGAACTCCTTGCTCGGCCACATTTGCTGAGGGCTGGTGACCTGCAGCATGGCCTGGCGCAGGCGTTCGGGCCCGGCGATCGTGCGGCTTTCCATCAGGTTGGTGAGGACCGTCAGATCGGCACGTGCTTCGTCGGCGCACTCGGCGACAGAGCGTACCGCCTGCCCGACTTCCAGGCCGATATCCCAGAGCAGCGTGAGAAAGCCTTCGATCGAATCACGGAAGACTTCCTGGTCGCTTTCGTCTAGCAGAATCAGCAGGTCAATGTCGGAATAGGGATGCAGCTCGCCCCGTCCGTAGCCGCCGACTGCAACCAGCGCGATATCGGTGCCCTTGTCCCATTCGAAGCGGTTCCATGCCGAGCACAGGATCTGATCGACGAACCAGGCCCGGTCCTGGATCAGCCGGCAGATGTCACGGCCGGCCCTGAAGCGCTCGTCGAGCACCTGGCGCGCCTGGCGGATCGCCTTCTTGTAGGCAGCGATGGGGCTGGCCTTGAGCGCCAGTTCCGCCTGGAACTGGCTACGATCGAACAGTTCCGGGTCGACCTGGGGCATACGAACATCCTCCGGTTGGGCTACGGCTGCGGATTTCAGGCCGAGGTGCGGGCGATGGTGTCGTCGCTGCGCAGGGTAAAGATCTCGTAGCCATCGGCGGTCACCAGGATGGTGTGTTCCCACTGCGCCGAGAGCTTGCGGTCCTTGGTGATGGCGGTCCAGCCATCGCCGAGCAGGCGGGTTTCCGGACGCCCCTGGTTGATCATCGGCTCGATGGTGAAAGTCATGCCTTCCTTGAGTTCCAGACCGGTGCCGGCGCGCCCGTAATGAAGCACCTGCGGTTCTTCATGGAACACCTTGCCGATACCGTGACCACAATACTCGCGCACCACGGAGAAGCCGTTCTTCTCGGCATGCTTCTGGATCACCTCGCCGATGTCGCCGAGGCGGGCGCCGGGACGGACCAGTTCGATGCCTTTATATAGACACTCCTGAGTGATCTGGCAGAGGCGCTCGGCCCATTCCGGTACCTTGCCGACCAGGAACATCTTGCTGGTGTCGCCGTGGTAGCCGTCCTTGATAACGGTGATATCGATGTTGAGGATGTCACCGTCCTTCAGGGGTTTGTCATTGGGAATGCCATGGCAGACGACATGGTTGATCGAGGTGCAGATCGACTTGGGAAAGCCCTTGTAGTTCAGCGGGGCGGGAATGGCCTGCTGGACGTTGACGATATGCTCGTGGCACAGGCGGTCGAGCTCCTCGGTAGTGACGCCCGGTTTGACGTGCTCGCCGATCATTTCGAGAACCTCGGCAGCGAGACGCCCGGCTACGCGCATCTTCTCGATATCTTCGGGCGTCTTGATTGTGACTGTCATGCAAACCTCTTGGTGCGCCCGCAGGCGAAGGCAATAAACGGAAAGCTGCGATGATAAACCAAAGCGCCCATGCCCTGCAGGTAAGGGCCGCTCAGGCAGCTGAGCGTGCGGCGGTTAGCCAAAGCAGTAGCCTGTCGGTGGTCTTTATGCTATAAAACGCGCCGCTCGACGGGGACACCCCGTTGCGCTTAACCCCACACACGTGTCGACACGGTATCCTGGGTGCTCGAAAGAGTTGGATATCGGGACGCGTGGAGGCCTAACCCGACTTATTCGAAGGACTTATCATGTCTCAAGTCACCATGCGCGATATGCTGAAGGCCGGTGTGCACTTCGGCCACCAGACCCGTTACTGGAACCCGAAAATGGACAAGTACATTTTCGGTGCGCGTAACAAGATCCACATCATCAACCTGGAAAAAACCCTGCCGATGTTCAACGACGCCCTGCGTTTCGTTGAGAAGCTGGCTGCAGGCAAGAACAAGATTCTGTTCGTCGGTACCAAGCGTTCCGCTGGCAAGATCGTTCGCGAAGAAGCTGCTCGTTGCGGCTCGCCGTATGTCGATCATCGCTGGTTGGGCGGCATGCTGACCAACTACAAAACCATCCGTGCTTCCATCAAGCGTCTGCGTGAGCTGGAATCCCAGTCTCAGGATGGTACTTTCGAGAAGCTGACCAAGAAAGAAGCGCTGATGCGCACCCGCGACCTCGAGAAGCTCGAGCGCAGCCTGGGCGGCATCAAGGACATGGGCGGCCTGCCGGACGCCATGTTCGTCATCGACGTCGACCACGAGCGCATCGCCATCTCCGAAGCCAACAAGCTGGGCATCCCGGTTATCGGCATCGTCGATACCAACAGCAGCCCGGAAGGCGTCGACTACATCATTCCTGGTAATGATGATGCCATCCGTGCCGTGCAACTCTACCTCGGCTCCATGGCTGATGCCGTTCTGCGCGGCCGTCAGAATGCAGCTGGCGGTGCTGACGAGTTCGTCGAGGAAGTGGCTTCCGAAGCGGCTCAGGGCTAAGTGCGGCGCATTGCAGCGTGACACCCGATGAACAAAAAGGGGGCTAGGCCCCCTTTTTGTCTCTTGCGAATTGATCACCCGTGCGAAGGGTGAGTGGTTTAGAAACCAAATCGAGAGGATTCCCAACATGGCAGAAATCACTGCAGCCTTGGTCAAAGAACTGCGCGAGCGTACCGGTCAGGGCATGATGGAGTGCAAGAAGGCTCTGGTTGCCGCCGGCGGTGACATCGAGAAGGCCATCGACGACATGCGTGCTTCCGGCGCCATCAAGGCTGCCAAGAAGTCGGGCAACATCGCTGCCGAAGGCTCGATCGCCGTTCGTGTCGAGGGTGGTCGCGGTGTGATCATCGAAGTCAACTCGCAGACCGACTTCCTGGCTCTGCAGGATGACTTCAAGGCCTTCGTCAAGGAAAGCCTGGATGAGGCTTTCGAGCAGAAGCTGACCGAAGTGGCTCCGCTGATCGCTTCTCGCGAATCCGCTCGTGAGGCGCTGGTCGCCAAGTGCGGCGAAAACGTCAACATCCGTCGCCTGACTGCCGTTGAGGGTGAGGTGGTGGGCGCCTACCTGCATGGCCATCGCATCGGTGTGCTGGTTACTCTGAAAGGCGGTGACGCCGAGCTGGCCAAGGACATCGCTATGCACGTAGCCGCCAGCAATCCCGCCGTTCTGAGCCCTGCCGACGTTTCCGAAGAGTTGGTTGCCAAGGAAAAGGAAATCTTCCTGCAGCTGAACGCTGACAAGATCGCCGGCAAGCCTGAGAACATCGTCGAGAACATGATCAAGGGTCGCATCAACAAGTTCCTGGCCGAAGCCAGCCTGGTTGAGCAGCCGTTCGTCAAGGATCCGGAAGTCAAAGTTGGCGATCTGGCCAAGAAAGCCGGTGCCGAAATCGTATCCTTCGTTCGTTACGAAGTGGGTGAGGGCATCGAGAAGGCCGAGGTCGACTTCGCTGCCGAAGTTGCCGCTCAGGTGGCTGCAACCAAGAAGTAAGGACTGCTAGCCGGTTCCCGAAGAGGCTGCCCGCTTACGCGTGCGGCCTCTTTGTCGAATGGGGCGGCCGAAATTTTTTCGTCACGTTATATTCATCGCTTGGCACCAACCGCCGGTTGCGCTGTCAAAGCGCAGATATTTTTTGGCCGGGTTCGGCCAGATTTAGTCACACCACGCCGCAGGAGATAGAACGCCAATGGCTCAGCAGATGAGTGCACGCAACCCACGCTATAAACGCATTCTGCTCAAATTAAGCGGCGAGGCCTTGATGGGTTCCGAAGACTTCGGAATTGATCCCAAGGTGCTTGATCGCATGGCTCTGGAAGTCGGACAGCTGGTGGGCATTGGTGTCGAGGTCGGCCTGGTGATCGGTGGGGGTAATCTGTTCCGTGGCGCGGCGCTTTCCGCAGCGGGAATGGATCGGGTTACCGGTGATCATATGGGCATGCTCGCAACGGTCATGAATGCGCTGGCCATGCGTGATGCGCTCGAGCGTTCGAATATCCCGGCGCTGGTCATGTCTGCCATTTCCATGGTCGGTGTCACCGACCATTACGACCGCCGCAAGGCCATGCGTCATCTCAAGAGCGGCGAAGTGGTGATCTTCTCTGCCGGAACCGGCAATCCATTCTTCACCACTGATTCGGCGGCCTGCCTGCGCGCGATCGAAATCCAGGCGGATGTCGTGCTCAAGGCCACCAAGGTCGACGGCGTCTATACGGCTGATCCCTTCAAGGATCCGAACGCCGAGAAGTTTGCCGAGCTCACGTACGACGAAGTGCTCGATCGCAAGCTCGGGGTAATGGATCTGACCGCCATCTGCCTGTGCCGCGATCACAACATGCCGCTGCGTGTGTTCAACATGAACAAGCCCGGCGCCCTGCTCAATATTGTGCTGGGTGGCGCCGAAGGAACACTGATCGAGGAATCGAACGAATGATCAACGAGATCAAGCAAGACGCGCAGGAGCGCATGAAGAAAACCCTGGAATCGCTGGATCACGCCTTTGCCAAGATCCGCACCGGCAGGGCTCATCCCAGCATCCTCGATAGCGTCATGGTTTCCTATTACGGCGCCGATACGCCGTTGCGCCAGGTGGCCAACGTTGTGGCCGAGGATTCCCGCACGCTGGCGCTTACCGTATTTGACAAGAGCATGATCCAGGCCGTCGAAAAGGCCATCATGACCTCCGATCTGGGCCTCAATCCGGCTACCGCGGGTACCACGATCCGTGTGCCGATGCCGGCGCTGACCGAAGAGACGCGCAGGGGTTACACCAAGCAGGCGCGGGCCGAAGCCGAGAATGCTCGTGTTGCGGTTCGCAACATCCGTCGCGATGCCATCGCTCAGCTGAAAGATCTGGTCAAGGAGAAGGAAATCAGCGAGGACGAGGAACGCCGTGGCCAGGATGACGTCCAGAAGCTTACCGACAAGTACGTCGCGGAGATCGACAAGGCCCTCGAGGCCAAAGAAAGCGATCTGATGGCTGTTTGACCGCTATTGGATAGTTGCCGCCGTGGCCGCAGTCGACTTCGGTCGCTGTGGACGGCGGCAGCGGTGCCTGGAAGCTGTTGCTGGCAGCTTTGTCTTTTGTTTGCAGCGTGTTCTAGCGCAAGTAGAGTTGTTCATGGAAAAGGTCAGGCAGATTGCCGGGCGGAAAATTCCCCGTCACGTAGCGATCATCATGGATGGCAACAACCGCTGGGCGAAGAGGCGCCTGCTGCCTGGTGTAGCCGGGCACAAGGCGGGCGTCGATGCTGTTCGAGCGGTGATCGAGGTCTGCGCCGATTCCGGTGTCGAGGTGCTGACACTGTTCGCCTTCTCCAGCGAGAACTGGCAGCGTCCGGCCGACGAGGTTGGCGCGCTGATGGAGCTGTTCCTTTCTGCCTTGCGTCGCGAGGCGCGCAAGCTTGACGAGAACGGCATTCGGCTTCGCATCATCGGTGACCGCACTCGTTTCCATCCAGAACTGCAGGCGGCAATGCTGGAAGTCGAGGAAATGACTGCAGCCAATCACCGCTTCGTGCTCCAGGTGGCCGCCAATTACGGTGGTCAGTGGGACATCCTGCAGGCGGCTCAGCATCTTGCCAGCGAGGCTCAGTCCGGGCGGCTGAACCCTGCCGAAATCACCCCGGCCTTGTTTCAAAGCTATCTGGCGACGGGGGACATGCCTTTGCCGGATCTTTGCATCCGAACCGGCGGCGAACGGCGCATCAGTAATTTTCTGTTGTGGCAGCTGGCTTATGCGGAGCTGTATTTCTCCGATCTTTACTGGCCGGACTTCAAGCACGTCGCCATGCGTAAGGCTCTCGCGGATTTCGCTACACGACAGCGGCGCTTTGGTAAGACCGGCGAACAGGTCGAAAGCGAGGTCAAGGTCGAATGCTGAAGCAGCGCATCATCACCGCAGCGATACTTCTGCCTGTTGCGATCATAGGTTTCTTTCTTCTCCAAGGGCTCGCCTTCGCGCTTTTCATCGGCCTCGTTGTGGTCTTGGGGGCGTGGGAGTGGGCTCGGCTGGCTGGTTTTGCCGGTCAGGGGGTGCGGGTCGGATACGCGCTGCTGGTGGCACTGCTGCTTGGTGTGCTTTACCAGTTTCCATCGTTGGCGCCCTGGATGCTGGCCTTGGCTGTGCTCTGGTGGCTGGTCGCAACCTATCTGGTGCTGACCTATCCAGAGAGCAGTCGTCTATGGGGTGGCCGTGGCGGCAGCCTGCTGATCGGCCTAGCGGTGCTTTTGCCGTCCTGGCAGGGTCTTGTGGTGCTCAAGCAATGGCAACTGGGCAATTGGCTGATTCTGGCAGTGATGATTCTGGTATGGGTGGCGGATATCGGCGCCTATTTCTCTGGCAAGGCTTTCGGCAGGCGCAAGCTGGCGCCGAAGGTGAGCCCTGGCAAGAGCTGGGAGGGGCTGGTTGGCGGGCTGCTGACCAGCTTGCTCGTCACGCTCGCGGTCGGTGTGTATCGCGGTTGGACGGCTCGCGAACTGGTTCTGGCTCTGCTCGGCGCCGCACTTGTGGTATCGATATCGGTCATCGGTGATCTGACTGAGAGCATGTTCAAGCGCAGTGCCGGCATCAAGGACAGCAGCCAGCTGCTGCCCGGG